>Ga0182004_10000882_pt1 | contig 20342 bp, 19 predicted proteins | sample Sormic07211540_1_FD_120479 | JGI IMG/M metagenome (GOLD analysis project Ga0182004, IMG submission 120479) | Endophyte microbial communities from Sorghum bicolor roots, Mead, Nebraska, USA - 072115-40_1 MetaG | ecosystem: Host-associated > Plants > Roots > Unclassified | place: USA: Nebraska...
GGTGCATGGATCGACGACGACGACGACGGAGATGGTCGTCGTAGCTGCGCCGTCAGCTGCACAGGTATGTATATACGACTATATACGTGTCATCTAGACTAGACGACTCAATGTTGGCTCAAGCTGATCTGAATCGTCGTCATGTCGTTTCGATTCGTTCACGTATGTACGTTTAGGTGCAGGGGAAGAGGAGCAGGGGCGGCAAGGACGACGACCTGGTGCTGCGGGAGGAGGTGGTGCGCGCGACGGGGTCGAGCCTCCCGGACTGCTCGCACGCGTGCGGGGCGTGCTCGCCGTGCAGCCGCGTCATGGTCAGCTTCAAGTGCTCCGCGTCCGAGCCGCTGCCGTGCCCCATGGTGTACCGCTGCATGTGCAGGGGCAAGTGCTACCCGGTGCCATCCAGCTGACGGTGATGCCGCGCGATCGAGTTGCATATGGACAGTTGGAGACTTCTCCGGCCGTCTGAGCTAATCACGTACGCACGGTGTACACGCGGCAGTTTTTGTAAATGGCGATCGGCGATGAGTCGTTACCTAGCGCTAGCTAGCTAGTAGTACTAATAATGCTGTACGTGGAGGAGAGATCCTGATCTTGTTGAGTCATTTTTGGGGAGGTGTCCGAGGGCTGATGCATTGTGTACTGTAGGATCGATGCATGAACAGCAGGACAAGGTCTTTGAGACACGCTAAGAAAAAGCTGCAGTGTGTTCGCTCTCCTTAGTAGATGTACGACGCTCTCTTTGCTAATTTAAGTACGTAAAATCTTTGATGTAGGCAGCATGCCATGTCTATCTAATGGTTTTGCAAGATTTGGGGGACATTATTTGTGTGTGGGGCGATGGGTATGACTTGAGAAAGTAGCTTGAATGCACCCAAATGGTGGTGTACCAACAATTGTAGCAACACTATTTATAGCAGCAAATTTTCTCTCCTGTGGTGAAATGAACCAGAAGCCCATAGAAGTCACGTTTTTTTGGCTCCTACGACTCCAATACGGTAACAAGGAGCCAAAAAGCCACAAAGCTCGACCAAACAAGACCTCAGTCTACGGCTCTATGCTACAAATATTATAACGCCTTGAAATGGAATGAGAAGAAGCTACCAAGTAAATCAATAATCGTGTACCTAATAAAGAATGAGAACTAACCTTTCAACTAACGCATGTGCCCACCATCTTCCGCGATTAGGAGGTCCACCAACCTAATTAAACTTTAAAAATCATCCACCAAACGTCTAAACCCACCAATAAACAACCGTAACGCCCACACCGGCTGATGTGTATTTGTGTACTACACTGTACACACCAAAAGAAACAACGCACACGAAAGGCCAATATTGCCAGGCACGCTGGTGGCGGCCACACGGTGTGCACGTAGCAGAAAAGGCCCGGGTCCTGGGACACCAACGCCTACGCTGCGGCTGCCCCCGTGTTCCACCGTTGGCAGCCGCGACACGAGCGGCGGAGGCACAGACAGATACGATTCCGGATTCCACCGTTGGCGCTGCCGTAAACCCTGCCTGCCTCTCCCTATCCCCCCTCCACAAGTCCGCGTCTCTCAACTGGCCAGCTGCCCCTGCCTCCTCCTCCCGCCGCCGCGCCGCTTCCCACTACGCTCCATTCGCCTTCGGGAGGCCGCCGAATGCCCGCGCCCAGCGCCACCTGCTCTCAACCCTAGACGTGTGCCTCGCCTCGACCGCGCCGCGCGGTGTGGTCCAAGACGGCGCCCTGCGGGCTCGGCTGCGGCGGCGGGGGAGTGGGGGCAGGGGGCGGGAGGCTAAGGCGGCTCGTGGGGTCCATGGCGATGGCAGGGGCGGCGCCCGCACCGGCGCCCCCGTTGCTCCGGCGGTGCCCGTGCTCCGCGCCTCCCTGGGCGCCTTCGCCCTTCCGCTCACGCCGCCGCGGCCGCTCCATGGTGTCGCCGTTCACTGGCGCCAGAAGGTAATGCCCCCTTACTGTTTAGTGGTTCAGTGCTCGTTCCGGTGACCTTAGAGCTTATGGTGCTGCGTGATTAGGCCGTAGCGGCGATTTGGTGATAAAACATTTGATTAGATAGAGGTTTGCACTTTGGTTAGCTCGATGCTGTGTTGATATTCTGGTGATTACTGTCGTGTTGTGGGAACCTTGCGTGTCGTGTTCTGGCTTGATGCTAGTAATAATATCTATCTATGAACCAATCAGGGGGATGAGTGACCCAAATATTGTCTGTTCTGTAATTTGGCTCTGCATTCATAAGCCCGCAGGACGGAGCTATTGCTTCTGGTGGTAGTGTTTTTGCTGAACTTTGTTAGCGAACAATATGTGATGATGTTCCTCCAGAGTATCCTACCTATTGGCCTAATAGCAGCCATTAAAAAATGTCCATCGTTTGGTGTTTCGCCTCTGACTTTTACAGTGGCTAATTGCCAGGCAGGAGTACTCCCAGAGCTCAGTCCTTGGAATCCAAGACAGCCGAGCTCTTAAGCTTCCAGTATGTGTCAACTTTAATGTGCAAAGTAGCGGCGCGCAAGAATGGGCCGACGAGAGCAGGAGGTTATCCTTAAGCAAAGCCAGCAATAGTAATGGTTCCAGTCATCTAGGGACGGGTATTTTCCATCATGAACCCTTGGAAGATTTCAAGAGCTCCAACCAATCTCTATTGCACAATGTACGACAAAGAATGGCACCAAATTCTCTTGCGAATAGGCACGCCAACACGGAATTGGCAAAGCATCATGCGATTAATCGTGCCGCAGTTGCTGTGACAGCACTGACCAGTGTTGTTAACGATGACATTAAACCGGTGAAGAGGCCTAAGGAATCTGAAGTGGAGGCTCATTGGCCTAATGGTCCCAAGTTTCATTCTTCTCTTCCGAAAATCTCTGAAGTTGAAACAAGCTTGCCATTTGATGAAAATGCTACAGATGGCCATGCTAAAGATGTGAATGAAGGCTCACCTGAGGAGACGGTACAACCTTCTCCGGCTAGAGCGCCCTTATCCCAGGAGTCTATAGATGCGCGGAAGGCACTTGCTACCATCTATGACAAAGTTCTGGTGGTTGACAATGTCATGTCAGCTAGGAGTGTTGTTCAACTGCTTACTACGAAGTACAGAAATTATATTCATGCATGTGACACAGAGGTAAGGCATTAAGCCTTTTGCGATCGTTCAAACATCTATGTAAATGTTTTATGTAATTATGTTTGTTTACATCGGTCATGACTTGTTGCCTAAATCTAATATTGACATATTCAATCAGGTAGTATATACTCCTTTAGCATTCATTAATCAAAATTCAACATATGACTAGATACACACCCATTTTTATTCTAGTGTCTGCTTCTTTCTGCAACTTATGTTCATTATGCATCATTTATGCCTACCTATTCCTTCGTTCACTAGTAGAATAGTAGATACCCATCATCATCTTGTTGGTTCAGTGGTATGTACTGGGCAGGGAGCCAGGGATGCACACGGGTACGCAATGGTGTTTTCTGGGTCATCTAATTAATTACGTAGCATGCTGTTCTGGTTCATTTCTTTCCCTAAATTAATGAAATGACATGTCATTTTAGTTCATTTTAGCAAGTTTTGGGTCAGTGCATTGACAAAAAAAGTGGGACTTGCATCCCTATTACTGGACAATTGAGTTATATGTTGGGAAACTTTCTTCCTTTTGAATGCATATCGACTCTTTGGTGTTATAATTCAGGAAAATTCAATGCTATGCAGGTAGATATTGATGTTAAACAAGAGACACCAGTTGGCCATGGAAAGGTCACATGCTTTAGCATCTACTCTGGCACTAAAGGTGCTGAAGCTGATTTTGGAAATGGCAAGACATGCATTTGGGTGGATGTGCTGGATGGTGGACCAGATGTACTCATGGAGTTTGCCCCATTTTTTGAGGATTCATCAATCAGGAAGGTGATATGCAGCTTAAAACTCATGCTTACAACTTTACTATGTGTTGCATGCTGAATTATCTTTTTTTACTGACTTTACCCTTTTTTTTGCCATTTCTAGTCAAACTTTGCTATTTATGGAATGTATAGGAATAGGATAAAACATATACCTCTGTTGTCTTATGTTTGAATCTGAAGCAAGTATCTATTTTCCTTATGTAGGTTTGGCACAACTATAGTTTTGATAGTCATGTCATAGAGAACTATGGAATTAAAGTTGCTGGATTTCATGCTGATACAATGCATCTTGCAAGACTTTGGGATTCTTCAAGAAGGACGGATGGAGGATATTCTCTTGAGGGACTTACAAATGATCATAGGGTCATGGGTGTTGTCTCAAAGGAATTGCGAAAGATTGGGAAGAGATCAATGAAAACCATCTTTGGTAGGAAAAAGATAAAGAAGGATGGATCAGAAGGGAAGATTACTGCAATCGAGCCTGTTGAAATTTTACAAAGAGAAGACAGAGAATTGTGGATCTGCTATTCTTCATTAGATTCCATGAGTACCTTGAAGCTTTATGAAAGCTTGAAAAGCAAGCTTGAAAGGAAGCCTTGGACTTTTGATGGTTGCCCCAGAGGTTCATTGTACGATTTCTACGAGGAGTATTGGCGTCCTTTTGGTGCTATTCTTGTAAAAATGGAAACAGCTGGAATGCTTGTTGACCGTGCTTACCTTTCAGAGATTGAAAAGGTTGCTGTTGCACAGCGCAAATTAGCTGCAGATAAATTTCGGAATTGGGCATCTAAGTATTGCCCTGATGCAAAATACATGAATGTTAATAGTGATACTCAGATTCGACAACTCTTCTTTGGTGGTATAGAGAACATGTAATCATATATTCTCTCTTCAAAGTTCCTTTTGGGTATCCAGATTTTGTGTATTCTTCATCATCCTTCTGTCACTTAGAGAGCAAAGGTTCCTGTATATCTATTAAATACAAAACAAAAGGAAAAAAACTTTAGTCAATGTGTGTTTAAGTTTGTATCCTAGATATTTCTTGCACGTAATCTCTTGAAATCTTGACGTTTTTAATCTTTGTACAGATGCAAACCTGGTGATTTTTTGCCGAAGAGTAAAGCTATTAAAGTGCCTAACGATGAAACTGCGGTTTCAGAGGGCAAGAAAGTTCCAAAGTATCGCACAATTGAACTTTTCAACATTGTGGAAGACCTGAAAACTGATATATTTACTGCAAGTGGCTGGCCTTCAGTTAGTGGGGATGCATTGAGAAATTTGGCTGGGAAGGTTCCATCAGATCTTGTTTACTCAACAGATGATGAATGTGGTAGTCATTCTGAAATTTCCAACTGTGATCTAGAAGACACCTCTTCTTATGGAACTGCATATGATGCATTTGGAGGAGGAAAGGAAGGAAAAGAAGCATGCCATGCCATTGCAGCTTTGTGTGAGATCTGTTCTATTGACTCGTTAATATCCAACTTCATTCTTCCTCTACAGGTGAGCTGGCTCCACCTACTCTAATGTAGATTGCATTGCAGCAGTCATTATTGTACACATGCTATGCTAGCAATCACTTAGTAGTCTTAGTTATTTATCTATCTGTATCTTTATCCTATTTATATTTATTATATCATTTTGTTCCCCTGGCAGGGAAATCATATATCATGTAAGGAAGGGCGGATCCACTGTTCCTTGAATATCAACACAGAAACAGGGCGTTTATCGGCAAGGGCACCAAATTTACAGGTTGACATTAATGATTTTAGGGAGTTTGCACGTGTTTTGCAGTATGAAATGACATTGTAGAGGTCAAGAATGATACATGATTTGAGCTGTCTTTCTACATATTAGAGCATTTCAAAAAAGGACCAACAGGAAGTGTCATACTTACAAAGCAATAGATGATAGTTCAAGCTAATACTCAAATAGACAATAATCTGTTACCCAAATGTATGCAGCAGTTAGATACTTATATGTGTGGACTGGATGAACATAAATGAAGAACTAGTACTGATATTATTAAAATAAGCTCTGTTTTGTTTCTGCCAAAATAGGTAGGCCAGGTTGTTGCAGTATTTAATATGATAGCCAAAAGATGAGAAATGTTTTGTCAAGGTTTGCAAGTTTTGAGCTGGCTGCGTTAAATACTGTAGTACTGTGATACCAACATCAAGTAATTTGTTGTACTTGTGATCTTAATTACTGGACAGAACCAACCTGCGCTTGAAAAGGATAGGTATAAAATCCGTCAAGCTTTTGTTGCAGCTCCAGGGAACACTCTTATTGTTGCTGATTATGGTCAGGTATGCTTGTGTGCAATAGAGTTTTTGAATGTTTGTATGCTGCTGACACTAGTTCCAAGTAAAAAGACAAATTTGTTTTGTGTGTAGCTGGAACTTAGGATCTTGGCGCATCTTGCTGATTGTAAAAGCATGCTAGATGCTTTCAGAGCTGGCGGTGACTTCCATTCCAGGACAGCCATGAACATGTATCCGCATATTCGTGAGGCTGTTGACGAAGAGAAAGTAATTCTTGAGTGGCATCCTCAACCCGGTCAAGAGAAACCTCCCGTGCCGTTGTTGAAGGTATGCCAGCTTTAATGGTGTTTCTGAGAATTATGTTGATTCCTTCTAATTGTTGAAATTATGTTCAGTGCTACTAGGTTATTAGCTTTTGTACTGCACTTCCATGCACATACAGTTTCCTTTCCTTTTCCTTTTACCTTCCATGTCGTCTGGTCCAGAACTTGTATACTGTGGAGTTAATTATGGATATGGATCTAGGAAATGTTATTAGCATGGGAATATACATGGCGTGTATGAAAAAAATGGACTCTAATGCTTTTATTGTGATGTAGGATGCTTTTGGTGCTGAGAGGAGGAAAGCTAAGATGCTAAATTTCTCCATTGCATATGGGAAAACGCCCCATGGGCTTGCTCGTGATTGGAAGGTACAATTTTGTCAAACAAACATAGCTCTAAATTAAGCAGCAAGTCAACTTTAGTGTGCATTACACTTAAGTCTGAGCTTTGGATTACTGGGTACACTTGCTGAGTAGCCATGTTTACAAGAAATGTAGGCTTCATGGCTTCTTGTAACCCTTCCTCTCTTGCCAGGTTTCTGTTAAGGAAGCAAAAGATACACTGAAACTCTGGTATAGCGATAGAAAGGAGGTTCTGGCTTGGCAAATGAAACAGAAACAGCTAGCACATGAGAAGTCTGAAGTTTATACTTTGCTTGGGCGATCACGCCGTTTTCCAAATATGGCTCATGCAACTTCTGGCCAAAGGGGTCACATTGAGCGTGCTGCTATCAATGCTCCTGTACAGGTGATTACTGTCTATTGCAACTCGTTCTTGAAATTAGTTTTGTGCTGAAATTATTTTCTCTGAACACCACAGGGCAGTGCAGCTGATGTTGCTATGTGTGCAATGCTTGAGATAGACAGGAATACTCGTCTTAAGGAGCTTGGTTGGACGCTACTGTTGCAGGTAGTTTATGCATAAAGTTAGGTCTGATCACTGTTAAATGTTGGCATACTTTTGTTTTCTCCTTTGAAACTGAAAAGGACAGTTGCTTTTTTTATGACTCCTTTAACTAGAGTACTTAACCTATGGATACATTGATGGTTGCAGATTTTTTCCCCCCCGGAACACTATTCTAGTTTCTAGCCTTTTTTTAAATAAAATAAAATAAATTACAACATAATTTTTGACATAGCAGAACTGACAGCTCCATCTTTCAGGTGCATGATGAAGTGATACTGGAAGGGCCTTCAGAGTCTGCGGAACTGGCCAAGTCCATAGTGGTTGAGTGTATGTCTAAGCCCTTCTATGGCACCAATATCCTGAAGGTCGACCTTGCTGTTGATGCCAAGTGTGCACAGAATTGGTATGCGGCCAAGTAGACCGTAGTACTTTCCTCCCTTCCCTGTCCAGTGTTGACTACCAAACACAGCAAAGCTTGTGGTCCCAGAAGGGCGTCAATTCCTTTGGCGAAATGAGGTGCGTTTTGAACTGGTATCTACTGCTAGTAGCCTAGTGAGCTCGTCTCCAGGTGGATGCCATGCACGGTTATTTTGAAGGTGGGCAGAGGCAACTGGACAGTTAGGGGTCATCACTAAGCAGTGAAAGCATTGTACACTACTCCGTATAGGTCGGATAGCTTGACCTTACACACTCCCTGTTAGGATCTGTCGATTTTTCATGCCTGATGTAGTTGTTCTTCCTGGATAGTAATGAGGACTAATGTAATTGATCGTGTGGTGTTAGCATGCCGTGTTCATAAGATTTGTTTAGCATGCTGATGTGTAGTGTTAGCTGACCTACACTGCCGTACGTACCGCAACAATGTAATTGATCGTGAGCTTTCTTAATTTCTTTCTTTCTGCTGCTGAATTGTGCGTCTTGTTGATTGTCTCTTCTCTGAACATTGTCTGCACAGCAGGGTTAGGCAAACGTTACAGCTCGTCATAAATTTAAGTGAGCTCTCGTTCAGAATGTTGAGAGGAACAAAAACAATCAGTTGTTAGCTAGACAGATTCATAATTATTGTTTAAGTACTGGACAACCACTCACGGGAGACCGGAGTCCTGGTCTCATGGTCCACGTGCAACGCAAAATTTTTACATTTTAGTCCTTTTTTAAAAAACTTATTTTATACATAAATCTTCTGTGAAACTTTTTTTTAAAAAAAAATAGACCGGAAGCTCCGCGTGCAATGGTACTACGTCGAGATATGTGGCTCGACACGCTAGATTGAGCGCTAAACTTGCCATGTTGGTGCTTATGTGTCGCGTTCAATCCTAGTGTGCAAATACTACACCGAGATATGTGGCTCGACGCGCTAGATCGAACGCTAAACTTGCCATGTTGGCGCTTACGTGTCGCGTTCAATTCTAGTGCGCTGAGCCACATATTATGGAGGGTTTATCTATAAAATAAGTTTAAAGAGGACTAAAATGGAAAAATTCCACACGTGCAACACACCTTACCACGCGACCGCCAGCGACGCGACGCGACGGTGTGCTGTCATAGATGGCCTTCTCGTATCAGCTAACGGCTCTTCCACGGCTTCCACACAGTCGAGGCTCGAGGCCAAGCAAACACCACAAAGACGCTAAGCTCTAATCCGGCATAGTTCTTGCTCAGGCGGTCTGACACCGCCCACAACCAACATAGCTCCGGTTGTGACGATCACGGACGTCGCCTACGTCGCTGCACCGGATGGCGCGCTGCCGCCGGAGCCTATCATCAAGCTCAACGCCATGGAGGCGCAGTGGGTGGTGATTCCGCTGCTGCAGCACCTCCTGATCTTCGAGGCCGACCATCTGCCGCCGTTCGACGCCATCCTCCGGACCTCCCTCGCGGCGACCCTGGCCACCCACGCCCCACTTGCCGGCAAGCTCCACTACCTCGTGGACACTGGCGACGTCGCCATCTGCCGCTCCACCGGCGGCAGCGACGACGACCGTGGGGTCAGCTTCGTCGCCGCGGAGTGCGACGCCGACGCCCGCCGCCTCGCGGACGACGAGGACCATGACGTGCTCACGTTCGAGCGCCTCGTTCCAGATCGAGCTCGACATGAGCCGGGTGCCGGCGCCAGTGCTCGCCGTCCAGGCAACGCGTCTCACTGGAGGCGGGGTGGCCCTCGGGGTCAGTGTGCACCACGGCGTCGCCGACGGCCGCTCGCTGTGGAGGTTCGTCGAGGCGTGGGCCGCCGCGTGCCGTGGCGACACGCCGCCCGCGCCGCCGGTGTTCGACCGCTCCCGTGTCAGCCTGCCCGGCGGCGAGGAACTGGCAAGGAGCATCCTGCGCAAGTACGCGCCGGATTTGACTAATTAGTCTATAATTAAGTAATAATTATCGAATAAAAACGAAAGTGTTATAGTACCTAAAACTAAAAGATTTTATAGGGAGGCCTAAATAAGGCCTTATGTTCTTTTGAATGGGAATGGGGAAGCTCCCCTTGTCGGAAAAAAATGGCTTCTCTAGTTTTTTAGGTGAAGCGGTTTGCGAGAAGACCTGCCAGCCAAAGAGGTTTGATATTCCAATGGTTGTCGCAAAGATTGACGTCATAGCTCTTGAAAAGCTATTGCAAAGTATAATTACAAGACCAACAAATCAACCGAGCAGCTTGAGGAACTCAGATTTGAAAGCGTCCACGTGCTTCTGCTGGAGCATGGACACCGACGCCTGCACCCCGTCGCCGTCCCTGGCGCGCATCAGTGCCAGCTGCCCGTCGTGGTTCATCCTGATGTTCTCCGTCCGCCTGGGTCTCCCCCACCCGAAGTCGGCGACCTCGTACGCCCTGAAGCCCGGCGAACCCGACACGTTCATGAACCGTTCAAGCCGAAGCCCTGGCTCGCCGGCGAACCTAAAGAACTCCCACCCGGGACGGCAACCGAGTGGGTCCTCCACCATCTTCTCGATCGCTCCCTGCACCGCCGACGCCGCGGTCGCCAGCGCCCCCTCGCCGTGGAGCTCCCGCGCGGGCAGCCTCACCAGGCATCCGGTCAGGCAGGCACCGAAGTAGTCCGCCCCGGCCGGAGGGTCAAGCCGGTCGCGGGCGTCGGCGAAGAAGAACAGGAACACGTCCTCGTCGTCCGCGGCCAAACCCCTGCCGCGGACGAAGCACGTCCAGGCCAGCGCGACGACGGCGACGAAGCTGGACGGGGAGCGGCGCAGCGGCGCGCCGTGCGCTTCGCCGAGGCTGACGATGCGCTGCTTCAGCCGCTTCGTGTCGTTAGTGTCCAGGGTGAACGTCCGGCGGGTGAACTGCAGGCGGTCTTCTTGCATGCCTGCCGGCAGTCTAGCCTGGTGGCGATCGAGGAGAGCATGGGAGCTGTTGGAAAACCAAACCGAGAAGAGAGAAAGAGACGAGGGCGAGGGGGCGTCCGGCCACTGACCATTGGCAAATCTGGCACGTACTTCCGTAGGATGCTCCGGGCCAATTCCTCGCCGCCAGGTAGGCTGACACGGGAGCGGTCGAAAACCGGCGGCGCGGGCGGCGCGTCGCCGCGGCACGCCGCGGCCCACGCCTCGATGAACCTCCACAGCGATTGCCCGTCGGCGACGCCGTGGTGCACGCTGACCCCAAGGGCCACCCCGCCTCCTGCGAGACGCGTTGCCTGGACGGCGAGCACCGGCGCCGGCAGCAGGCTCATGTCGAGCTCCGGAACGAGGCGCTCGAACGTGTGCACGTCGTGGTCCTCGTCGCCCGCGAGGCGGCGGGCGTCGGCGTCGCACTCCGCGGCGACGAACCTGACCCCGCGGTCGTCGTCGTCGTCGTCGCCGCCGCCGGTGGAGCGGCAGATGGCGACGTCGCCGGTGTCCGCGAGGTAGTGGAGCTTGCCGGCTAGCGGGGCGTGGGTGGCCAGGGTCGCCGCGAGGGAGGAGCGGAGGGACTGGAGGATGGCGTCGAATGGCGGCAGATGGTCGCCGTCGAAGAGCAGGAGGTGCTGTAGCAGGGGAATCACGACCCACTGCGCCTCCATGGCGTTGAGCTTGATGACAGGCTCCGGCGGCAGCGCGCCATCCGGCGCAGCGACGTAGGCGACGTCGGTGATTGTCACAGCCGGAGCCATGTTGGTTGTGGGCGGTGCCTGACTAGCTGCCTGAGCAAGAAGTGTGCCGGATTAGAGCTTTGTGGTGTTTGCTTTGGCCTCGAGCCTCGAGCGAGGAGTAGCTAATACGAGAAGGCCATCAATGACAGCTAGCGTCACGTTGCGTCCATCCGGTCGCTGGCGGCCGGCTGGGATCAGGAGAGGACTTCAGGAGAGATCCACTTGGACCTGTCTCTAGTACTTAAACATTGATTTTCCTCAATCACGCTGCCGGCGCCGGTGGATGTGAGAGTTAGTCTCCACACGAGCACCAAAATATTCTTTTACCCATGGATGAGAGTGGGGATAAGGTTAATCTATCCCCATCATCAGCAGGCTTAAAGGTAATCCGGCAATCTAGAAGCGGTAGATTGATTGTAAGAATAACTATACACTCATGGTCATATATTTGAGTATATATGTGAAGCTGTGGGAAGCTGTTGGACAAGATGCTGACAGAGAAGATACCATCTACTGGCGTTGGGCGGTGGACGGAGAATATACAACTAAGAGTACTTGTAATACCTAATTTCAAGGAGCATTCAATAAGCTCAAGCTTATGCCGATTTGGAAGGCGAAAGTAGAACCCAAATACCGATTTTTCGTCTAGACTTTGCTACACAAATAAAATCTAACCGCAAACAACTCGATGAAATGATATTGGCCAAATAACCCCATATGCAAGCTTTGTGGTAGCGATCTGGAGAGTCCAACTCACCTATGCAAGGATTGTGTTTTCTCGAAACAAGTTTGGTCATTCTTGAAATAGTGGCTTAGACTATCGATGCTAGATTCAGTGACAACTAATAGATCATTACACGACATCTAACATAGATCCGCACTAAAATTGCACGAAACCAAAGAATAGTTTTCAACGGAGTCATGATCTATTTTTGTTGGAATGTTTGGAAGGAACGAAATCAAAGAATATTTTAGAGCACAACTTTGCAACCAAGACAAGTAGCCTTTCTTTGCAAGGACATTGAGCAATACCAGTTGGCAAACAAATGAGATCAAATGTACAAGCTGAGTAGTTTTAGTCAAGTCCCTCCTAGTGTCTCGGGTTTGGGTGGCAAAGGAATGTTGGGCCTTGTTTACTTCCTACCAAAAACCCAAAATTTTTCAAGATTTCCCGTCATATCGAATCTTTAGACGTATGCATGGAGTATTAAATATAGATGAAAATAAAAACTAATTACACAGTTTGGTCGAAATTGACAAGACGAATCTTTTGAGCCTAGCTAGTCTATGGTTGGACAATAATTAACACAAACAAACGAAAAAGCTACAGTTTAACAAAATGTTTTGGTTGAGGAACTAAACACGGCCTTGCTGTGCCTTGTCTTGGGTTTTTCAGTAGTTGTGTTCAGTAGTTTTTCCGGTTCTTTTTCTTTGTTGGAAGTTGCATTCAGTGGAGTGGACGGTCTACATGGTGTGTTAGTGGTTTTCCCAAGCTCTCCAGTTGTAATTATTCTGTCATTACTTCTTTTTTTTCTTGTCTAATAAAAATCCGGCAAATCTTTTGTCGTCTTTCTAAAAGTCATATGTTTTAGTTTTAGGGACTAAAATGATATATACAAGCCTAAAACGAACGTGTGCGCTAAATATGTGTTTGACATGTTAAAAGAGGTTCTACAAATGCAAGAAAAGAAGCAACGTGAAAATTGATGAAGAAATTTCAAGGGACGTATCGAAAAAAGGGTTGGATTTAATATATGGGCTAAACCCTCAAGCTTATATGAGGAAATTTTAAAGAATCTCTAAGTCTTTTTTGTCTGTATGCTTGAAGAAAAAGAATATCAATTAGTATCATATTACTAGTTAGCATGGAGTAGATAATTCTTCTCCATATATACATATAACCCTGAGGCTTGAAAATCCCTAAGGTTAGTTGTACTTTTTTCCCCTTACCTCTATGTTGCTTCCTTATCTCTCTCTCTCTCTTTCTCTACTTCTATAATACACCACTTCGAATTATTCTACAGCCACCAAACAAATACCACCTCTTCTATATCTCTATCGCTATCTCTACCTCTATAATCTCTATCTCTATCTTTACCTCTATAATCTCTATCTCTATCTTTATCTCTATCTCTACTCCTATAATACACCATTTCAAATTATTTTACGGCCACTAAACAAATACCACCTCTACACTCATAAACTGAACTATGTCCACCCCACAAAATGCACATAGAAATAGACCGCACTAAAAATGGACGCACCAGATTAACTCTCACACATTCTCCGGTCTTCATTGTTTGGATCTGCAGTTTCTGTCGTCGGCCCTCCCTTCCCCGCAATCTGCCCCCACACGCCCGCAGGAGGCGAACACGGTTCGAGCCCCCTGCTTGCCTCTCCCCGGAAAAATCACGGGAAGGAAGAAAAAACCCACGCAACTTCCACTGCTGCTGCCTCTCCAACCCCTTCTTCCCCAAATTCAAAAAAAAAAAAAACACTTATTCCCCGGTGCTCCTCCTCTGGCGCTCCTTGGCTAGGGGCGCGGCTGGCCAGGCCTCGCCGTGGGTGGCCCCGTCGTGGGATTCCGATGCGTGGGCGGCGGCGGCTAGTTCACGGCGTGTAGTCAGCAACAGTAGCATCCCGGCGTGCAGGCTAGGCCTCCTCCACCGTGGTTCTCGGCTGGCCGCGTTGGGCTTGGGCCTTGCCTCGGCCGGCTCCGAGGCGCGGAGGTTCCTAGCCGGTGGGCTGGGCGTTGCGGGACGAGGCGCCCAGGATTGGTTTCACGTAGGATCTCATTGTGCGGTGAGCCGGTGAGTGCGATGTCTGGTTTCATGCCTGGGGATTGGGTTTTCGTTTAATCTGACTTGGGTCAGCTCGTGCTCGCAGGAACTTTGCAAAGCTACCGGTGGGCGTTGTGTGCGTTGCCGACGTGCAGTTCAAAGGGAGAGGTCCGTGTGATTACGAGCTTGCTTGTTGCTGTTAGTGTTTTAGTCCCGATGAATTTGCAACTTTGATTAGAAAGCTCTCGAGTTTTATTTCAGACGATGCATTCTTGTACTGTCTGCTGATTGCTGCGTAATCTTTAAGATCAATTGCTTGAAAAATCCAGTCGTAGTCAACAGTTAACATAAGTAGAATCTGACTGTAGTGTGAGACCTCTTTATCAAAATAACTGTTTTAATTGATTCTACTTTTTTTCTTTATCTTTCAAATCACATAATTATATTACGCACTATGTGCTATTGAGAGGTAACAAATTTAATCTTTGGGACTAAAAGGCTTACACTTGTTGTTGGTAAAGTTGTGTACTTAACATCCTCAAATTCCGCTGCAGGATTTCAGGCTGCCCAACTTGGCTTTGTTGTTGTTGGTAAAGTTGTGTACTTTACATCCTCAAATTCCGTTGCAGGATTTCAGGCTCTTGAGGAGCAATTACTATAACTCATGGCTTCATAGGTATGGACTATTGTCTCAATATATACATGTTCATTGGACCTTATTATGAAATTTTGCACTGAACTACATTTAGTACCACTTGGATTTTAAGTGTTCATTGTAAATGTCGGAAGACAGTGCTTGCAAGTTGACATGGTCTATCCTTGGTATGTGCCACTATATGTGAAAGAAATTTGCATTAGTTTTTTTTTTCAGTCTTAGTGAACTGAGTTGGAAATCTGCAAGATTTATAGCTGTTATGAATGAGTTGGAATGCTGTATTTGCGTAGATCTTAACTGAAACGACATGAAAGCATTATTCGTGCTGTTGTTGGTGCTGTCGTGTGCAGGAGGGGCATGTTGATCTGACATTTGGCTGCATGATCATCTTTGCAGTCACGGAGGAGTCACCAAAATTTAGAGAAATCAGCCATCGTCGAGGGCTTCCCGCCGATTGCAGTCGTTGGGGCCTACACAAAGCATGATTTATTTTTGTCAATCTATATGTTGCGCTCTCATCTATATCCTACTGGCCGGCTAGCAGTCAATGAGATAGCAGCTCTAGTAGTATTCGGAGCCAGGAACATGTAACACTCTAGTGTATATATTCTAGCAGTTAGCAGTTCCATTCGTTCATCAGTTGATAATGCCTTCCAGCTCTGGTCCCCGAGCTGGCCGATCCTGCTGCTCCTACTACTCCCAAAGCGTCGTCGCCAGCAGCAGTGTGCGGCCCCTACTGCCATGGTCGCAGCTCTCTCCCCACCACCGTCGTCGATCCAGCAACTCTCTTTGGGCTTCTGGGCTACGACGCAGCTGTGGTCATCGGCCTCAATTGGTTAGAGCTTTCCAGCCTGAGTTTAAATTTTCGTGAGAGCGAGAGCGAATTATGTGTAAATAAAAATTCTCATGCTAGTGTAGCCAGTGGGTTTTTCGCGATTGGGAAGAATAGTTTTTTTTCCTTAATGAAATACGGTGGGGGCCTCTCCTCATGGTCGCGTTTTTTTTTTGGTCATCGGCATCGTCATGGAGCTACAACGTGTCACCACCTGGAACGTTGTGCCTTAGGTCGCCTTAGGATCACACCTCGAACCTGGAATGTTGTGCCTTAGGTCGCCTCCGAATGGCACCTTGAACGCCACGCTTTAGGTCGCCTTTGGATTCCTGGTCCTGTCGGTGGCCGCCGGTCACGCTCATGGCCGCTCGAAGAAGCGCTTCTACCTCTAAGCTCTCTGCACCAAGCTGACGACCATCATCTTTGACGACCATCATCTTTACCAGTTTGCTTGTCACCGCCATCCTCACCGGCCATCCTCACCATCTGCTCGTCATCGCCATCCTCACCGGTCATCCTCAACTGATGACTGCGTTAACTCCTTAACGCATTTGTGGGAGGAGCCCATCAACCTTTGGGACAAAGTCATTCAGGAATGCGTCGTCCCGGAAAAGGACCTTGAAAGCCTCATGCTTGGACTCCGAAAGCGACTCAGCAAAGATAGACTCCAACTTTTGTGTCTCTGCAGTGTCGATGGGCTCGGAAGCATTCAAGGCTTAGTAGCTAAGCAAACACTTCTTCTAGGCGAACTGACACTAGGTTGGGCCCAAACAACCCTAAGGATATGTTTTCCCTGAAGCACGGGAGTTTGGAAGGCCAAACAGACTCTAACCTCAATCATGTATGGAATGTCACAAACCAAAGCTTGTTGAACATCCATAATTCTCTGCCTAGGGCAAGGCCCACCTGAGGCAACTGATGCATGGGGGTGTCTATGGCACATGAGTGGGACTTGGCCCCGAGATGGCCACTATAATGAAGAGAAGACGATGGCGATGAGAAGACAGAGTGACGCCGAGGCATAGCCTCAGGAGACCCATCCATGTCATTAGCATGCGTTGCAGATGTCTTCACCTTTAGTGGTGCCAACGGTTGCGAGCATGGTTGTGCGACACCGTTGTCCGAAGAAGAGCAAGGAGGTGGCCTTTCAGTTAGATAGGCCTCCACTTCACCAGCATAGGATCGAAGGTCCAGTGTGAAACCTCAGAGCAATGGTCCACTGCAAACTCTGGCTCCAAGTGCCCATCAACTCTGTGCATCCATGCAAGTCAATGGCTAGTGACACTGGCATTGACATCCACCCTACTCATAGAACATGGGGTCCCAAGGGATGTCGCCCAACTGTGGCCTGGACACGACGAAGGCCTCAAGATCTTGTCCTAGAGTGATTGTCGATGTGTGGCTGCAGTGTTGCAAGGTTCCGTTCCACCTCTAGCCCAGCGTTGCACCCGCACCAACAACACCGTCGATGCCATTACCACCGAACTTGGACTTCTTAGGCTATGATGTCGGACGACACTCGGACAACCACATAGAAGCCCCCCGGGAGACCGAGATGCGGTGTGTGACCACATGCAATCACAGGCAAGGTGCTGGAATCCACGACACCACGGCAGCCTGTAGGTTGACACACGGTGGGACATGGAGAGGCAATTGAAACATTTGTTGTGCCACTCCTCCAGGATCTGTGGTTTGGGGGGCTGATCGCGCACACCCCATCCACCTCTAGGAGTCGAAGCATGTGGAATGCCAGCGCCCCCACCAGGGATCTGCGCTCTCAGCAGAGTCTCGCACCATCCATCAACGTTGGAATCCGAGATCCGCCAACAGGAGGTGGGCAACACTATGGAACCGAGCCTCTGGTGGACCGGCGTGCGACGGCCAGCGCCACACAAGACCCGCTTACGCTGACGGTCATCATCTATACCTTGAAAAATAGATCTACTACTCATTATCTGTACCTCAAAAGATTCCCTAAAATAGGTCGAACATTTACATGCACCTCAGCAACAAAAAGTAAACCGAAGACCTCATTAGTTACCAAATTTGAACCCCTGGGGCTGGGTGCTGCAGCTTATATAATAATAACGTCTTAAACACCGTACCACAAATCACTACTTCGAATAGTCTTGTTTGAAGTTCACATCAGAGAAGCCTACGTAAATTGCACATCAGACTTCAGAGCCACAAGCACAGGCACATTTGTACCAAGTTTGAAGGCGTGCTATAGACAGCCGTAGATCTCTCATGCATCTCTGACGGGCAAAATACTTTTATGCAGGCGCAACGCAGTCGCCGTGAGCCAAGATAGATGCATGTAGAAAACCCATGCGCGAGTCAGAGTCCTAGTGGTGTGCGCCTCCATGACCACCGCTCCCTTCTCTCGCGTGGTCCGGTGGCCGCGGCGTCCTCACCGCCACCGCCCACACGCGGGTGATCACCTCCTGCATGTAGAAACCCTGCGGCGGCGGCGGCTATGCATATTCACTTGAGCTAGTCAATGAACATCGATCGGTTAGTCGGTTACCGATCGGCAAACCAACTGTGCGATCCACTTACGTTATCCTTCGCCGCCTCCTCGCCGCCGGACTCTTTTTCTTCGGACGATCTCGCCTGCGCCGCCGTCACTGTGGCGGCTTCAGTTGCAGCAGCAACGGCAGCCGACGGCTTCTGGTCACGGCAACAGCCGAGCAGGCCCAGGCAGCCAGCGCAGGCGCGGAGCAGCGACCACGGGTGCGCAAAGGGTGGCGGCGGCGAGGCTGCTTCAGAGCCCACCACGTCGTCCTCGAGCAGGCCCGTCGAATCGTCGGCTTTATACCCGTCCTCCTCGCGCTGATCCATGGATTCCTCGGACGACGTGTCCTCGCCCTCCGCCGCCGCAGTCTCTTCGCGCTGATCCGCCGCCGAAGCCGATTCTTGGCAGTTGTTCTCCTCCTTTTCCCCGTGCGGATCCATTGCCTTTGCTGCTGTTGCTGTGGCCGCTCTAGATGCCGGGATCGGAGCTTCTTGATGTTGGAGTTTTGTTGAGATTTATGTACGATCGGTTCTCTACGAGGTAGACTACAACTACAACTAGAGATATTCCTAGGGATAGAGATAGATATATACTTTAAACCTTTTCTAAAGTTGTAAATAAAAATAAACAAAATCTACTCATAGTTAGACCTGAGCATTTTGCGGATTAGACCAGGTTCAGGCCATGCAAAAAAAACCCCGGTTCTTTCAGGTCGAGGAAATCCCACTCATAACTATTCTACTAGATAAGTCAGGCCTGTTTCGGGCCAAGCTCGAGCTTAGGTGGGTCACCCGTGTTTTATAGCTAAAAAATAGTATTTTGAACTGGGTTCGGGCAAAGAAAGAAATTTTCTGAACAGCAAGATCTATGCCCAGGCCAGGTTCATGAACGGGCCAAAATCCATCGGGCTCAGGCTAGGCCCACGAACTAGCGGTGCACGTAAAATCTTTACAGAAAGACGGTATTTAGTTTTTTTTCTTATATATAATCAATATATCTCTAACCGGCAAAACTAAAAGCAGGAATTTATCCCATCAACACGTGATTTATTTTCCCAGTTTTTATCCATCCATCGCCTCGTAGGTTTTTCCTCCTCCGCGCAAGTTTTTTTCTTCCGGTTTTTATTTTTTTAATGGTCACCGGAGGGAGGCGCCACCTGAATTTTATTATATATGGCCCCAAATGGCCCTTAGAGAATTTACATTATGAAGAGCATCACCCAGATGGTGATTTCACAAGATGAAGGTGTAGATGAAAGAGCAAACCAAAAAATTCATAACTGCTACTAATTTGCCAAATCCAGGAAAAGGCATTCTTCCGGTTTTTATCCATCCATCTCAATTGCTCGAAATTATTAAACGCTAACCGAAACCCGAGTGCTAACACGAGAGATACACCAAGTCACCGATACTCGGGCCAACAGAAATTAGGATTTATATAATTCTTTATTTCTTTTTGGTGTCCCTGATAAGCATCTCTAAGGACTTTGTAAATGAATTTTGCATTTAGTGTTGTTTGCAAAGTCCCAAACTCATTTGCAAAGTCTAAAAATAGTCTAACTCCAAGGGACTTTGCATTTAGACTTGGCAAACCCAAAGTGTGAACTCTACCCCTGATTTTTTTTTCACCAATCGCGCCCGCGCGATTTTTTTTCCTTCGCGCCATTTTGACGTACGTCGTGCGTGCCAGTCGCCGCTCAGGCCAGGTCGCCGCCAGTTGCCGCCCAGCCCAGGCCTTCGCGCCTGTCACCGCCCAGCCCAGGCCACGTTCGTCATTCGTCGCCGTCGTCGTTCGCGTCAGTTCGCGCGGTAGGGAGGGCGGGCGCGCACGGCAGCTGGAGGGACGACGGGCACGCGCGGCAGCTGGAGGGCGGGCGCGCGCAGTAAAGAGGGAGGGCACGCGCGGCAGGAAGGGCGGACGGGCGTAGAGAAATCGCGCGGGGTGGAGGCGCGGGGGGACAGAGTCCGACGTGGAAAGCCGAAATTGTAGATGCAAAGTGGTGGGAAGGTTTGCATATATGCAAAGCCTCAACCTCTATTTGCAAAGTTAACCAAATTGCAAACCTTATTTGCAAAACCATTGGAGGGGTA
>Ga0182004_10000883_pt1 | contig 20327 bp, 22 predicted proteins | sample Sormic07211540_1_FD_120479 | JGI IMG/M metagenome (GOLD analysis project Ga0182004, IMG submission 120479) | Endophyte microbial communities from Sorghum bicolor roots, Mead, Nebraska, USA - 072115-40_1 MetaG | ecosystem: Host-associated > Plants > Roots > Unclassified | place: USA: Nebraska...
AGTAGATCATCCTTACCAAGGTTAGAAAGAGATTACGGTTGTAGTCTTCTCTATACATCGCTCACATCGAGAAACATTCTTTGTAGCCTAAAGGTTAGTAGTAATAGACCAGGTTAGTCAGATACACTCTTTCTCCTAGTGGTAAAAATATAAATATGATACTCTGAATAACATCCCGGGTGAAGTGCTCAATGATATCCGTGCGCTTGCGGATCAATTCCTTATTGTGTTCCCAAATATCAACAGTGAGATGGATAACAAATTGTATCCCAACGAATCCACAAGCAAAACATTCAAAATAGAATTATCAATTCAGATGGCAATTTTACCCAAACCAAGAATATCTCCTTTACTATTGTCACCAAAGACAATCCTTTCACTTATGATTTGATTTGGTTGAAAGGAGGCGAACATGTTCTTCTCTCGGGTGATATAATTAGTGCATCCACTATCAAGCACCCAACTTGGCCCACTAGAGGAATAGTCCTACAAAACAAGAATAAGCTTTTGTTTCAGGTCTCGAGTTGGAACCTAGGGGGTTAGACACATAAGATTTGGGCACCCAAACACTCAAGATTTGTCTCTTCTTGAGGGCGCCCACATACTTCACAATAATCTTGCCATCCTTATCCCAACAACACATGTAATCACAAATGTGATTGCGTTAAATAGGCACTTGTTGCTTGGGCACCTCCACTTGCTTCTTTTTGATTTCTTGTTCTTTGCAAGTGGACTTGTAAGAGTGGCAACATTGTTCACCTTGTCAATAAGGTCAACAAGGGGCACACACTCTTGTTGAACTTCACACATGCTACCCCATTTATCATATTTCTTCCATTTGCCTTACCATTGTACCTATTGTATCCAAGGCCATCCTTGATCATGGGGTGCCTTGATGCCTTGAACACATTTGTCGGTTGCTTGTCCTTGCATTTGCAACCAATCTTGACAATTGTATTCAATTTTTGAATCTCCTTGTCCCTCTTGGCTATTTCATCAAGGTTAGTCATACAAGCATTTATATTGATATTTAAACATATTTCATAGCTTTTACTTGTTGAAGCTTTAAATTCCTTAGAAACGGTAGAGGTGTTAGTCTAATGTTTCTCATAGTTTAGTTCAAGCTCATGATATTTTGTTGTCAAGCTTGTGAGGCTTTCTTGAGCTAAACTATGATCATTTCTTAGACTAGCCAACGAGTCATTGAGTGAAGAATATTCCTTAGTCAATTGCTCATTAGAGTCATTGACTAAAGACAATTCGACATGCAACTTCTCAACCCTCTCCTTTTATTTGGAGAGACATGCTTCAAGTCCTTGGTTCTTCTCCCTTTCCTCTAGGAGCAATTCCCCTTGCGACTCAATGCATGACTCAAGCTTATCCTTAGCATAGATTAACTTTAAGATTTTGGTTGCAGCAGCTTTACCATACTTCTTAATGAGATTAGTTGCATAGCTTTCATCATTTTCATCATCACTATCACATTCACTAGTGGTATGAATAGAAGATTTGATTTGTACCTTGTCTCCTCTTGCCATAAGGCATGTAGGAGAGTCATGGTCCTTATCGGAAAGGTTGGCGAAGGTTCTAGGTGATGGAGAGGTGTCAGAGAAGAATGAGGTGGATGAAGTGTCGTTGGTGAAGATATTGGTTAAAGAAGATCTTTCTTGTATGGCAATGGCAGCCATACTCTTCTTCTCATTGTCATCGTCATCATCGCTATCACTGTTTCATTGCCATTCTTGCCTAGATGTGCTTCGCCTCTTATCTTATCCATGTACTTCTTGTCACTTGTTTGTTGTACCTTGACTTCTTCCCTTTGTTGGGACAATCGGCCGCAAGATGGCCGATGTCAACACATTCATAGCAAAACCTCTTCCTATATGGCTTGTTCCCTCCATATCTCCTCATCTTAAATTTCTTCGTTCTCAAATAGTTCTTGTAATTTCCCACTAGCATAGCTTGTTCTTCATCAAGATCATCATCATCTTTGTGTTTTATGATCACAACATCCTTTATTGCAATGACTTGACTCACTCCCATGTGATGCCGTGAGTGCTATGTTCGTCCTTTGATTGAGAGCTTCTTTGGCTTCATCATCCAAGACTTCATGGTGCATCAACTTAGCAAGCATCTCTAAAGGGATCATGGTGTGATAGTTGTCTTTCTCCATGATAACGGAAGCAAGCATATTGTTCCTTTGTCAATACACTCTACAAATCTTTCTTGCTGCAGAGTTGTCATCCCACGTTTTTGCTCCAAGTGCTCTAATTTGGTTGATCAAGGACATGAATCTATCAAACATGGATTTTGTTGTTTCTCCCTCGAGTATGCAAAAGTTTTCAATCTTGCTTTATAAGAGCTCAATGTTTCCAACTCTTACACTCTTGTCTCCTTCAAATGACACTTTCAAGGTATCCCAAATCTACTTGGCATTCACCATACCATTTACTTTGTTGTTGTCCTCTGAAGTAAGACATTGCAAGATCAAGGTTGCAGCTGTCGCATTAAGGTGAAAGTCTCTCTCATCTTCGGGGGTCCACTCATTTGGATCATGCAGTGGATTTACTCCAATGTCCACCACTTCCCTGCATCTTGCGGCTATGAGATGTAACTTCATCCTATGAGCCCAACCGATGTACCTTATACCATCAAATGGAGGTGGTTTTCTAGGATTGATCATTGGCAAGGTTGGATTCTTGCTTGAACCACCATAGTCAAAACTAGCTTTGTTGTAGCTCTTTGATATATTGCTAGCATCTTTATTTCCACCTTCGCTATCCGATTCATGATTCTTTTTACCTAGGAGTTCTCTCATCTTGTCAAGCTCTACTTGCATCTTCTTCAATAGCTTTTGCTATTGTAGTTGCAAGGATGCAGTAATCTATGTTGTGATTTGGTTAACAATTTGCTGTTGCGCTATTGGATCCATCTTGGCCAATGTTGATCCTCACACGGTGAAGCGTTTGTACGAGGAACCTTGCTCTGATACTAATTGAAAAGATCTAATTGGCCTAGAGGGGGGGTGAATAGGCGTATCTGAAAAACCTAAAACTCAAAAACTCGAGTTGTGGAAGTTAAATGCCTGTCGGTGAGTTTTTGAGTTTTGGCCAAAGAGGAAGAGAGAGTGGGCGAGTCAAACCTTGGAGACTATTTTCTCAGATGTGGAGTCGCAGGAATGGGAAAGGTAACGGTTAGAAATGAGGGAAGAGCTATTTATACAAACATTCAGAACAACTGTCGGTACTACTAGTGTAAACCATCGGTACCACCGGCTTCCTCAGAACTGATGGTAAGAAGACTCCAGGATTTGCGAAAAGTAAGCCTACTGGTACTAGTGGGTTTCTGTCGGCACTACCGACCATCGCTGGTACCACTGGTGGAAGACTGGTACCACCTGTAGTTCAAATCTTGGCAACCAGAGTTGGTGCAGATTTGGCCTGCTAGTACTACCGGCGTTTCACCAGTACTACCGGTGCTAGCCGGTACCACCGGCCTAAGCCCGGTACCACTGGCAGTTCAATTTCTCACAGATCCTAGCCTAGGGGAGTCACTAGGCTGAGCTTTGACTTGTTGGTACCACCGACTCAGAGCGTCAGTACTATCGGTGCACCCTGGTAGAAAAGAACTTTTCTAAGTGTCCGTGAGTGCAAGTGTGTCCCTCAAGCACAAGAAGTAAAATTGACCTAAGCACCCATATCCTCATCTTACCAATTTAATTTGCATCCCTCTTTATAGTGCAGCATTTCCTATAACTCAAACAAAGAATAAAGAACTTTGTAGCCACTGGAGTCGAAACGTCATTCATCCATTCAGAATTTAGGGGTGCTGTGATTCACCAAATGTTTTCGTTCAATTCCATTAATGAACTAACACCTGTAGATTATACTTGATAAACATGTTTGTCCCCAATTTGATTGTCATTAATTATCAAAACCCACATCAGGGGCGAATGCACTTATAGTTTCTCAGACTCCCGTGACTTTGGCTCCTCAACACCACTTTTAGCACAATGGAAAATAGGTGCCAAATCTTGCCTCACAAGCTCGGTGGGAGGGAGAGAGGAACCAAACCCCTCTCTACCCCTCAAACTCCACCTCCTTTGCAAATGTGCCAACACCACCAAGTGTAAACCAATGTGTGCATGTGTGTTAGCAATTTCACAATCATTTTCTTCAAAGAAAGTTAGCACTCTACTACATCCTAATGCATACACTCAAGATGTTGAAATAGTAGCACATGATTCAAGATGACTATAATTTTCCCTCTTGATAGTCGGCTATCTATCCTAAATCCGGTCAGTCACTTCTCTACTCATCTTAGAATAACAAAAGCAAAATCCTATGGTCATACCTTTGCCTTGATCACTTTACTCCTTGTCCATCACCAAGTGCTTGATTACTGTTGACAATTCTTAGTGCAATCACTAAAGGTAGTCACAAAGCCTAACCTTCGGCAATGGCACTAGAATTGTGTGTTGATTATTCTTATGTCTATTGGAAATTCCGCAAGCGCACAAAATAGATCGGTTGTAGCACTTCATTTCGGAGTACCAAGTAACGTATTTATTTCCACAGGGAGGCTATATATGACTAAGAGATGACTCTAGTCAACTTACTAAGAATAATCTATTATAGCATGGTGATCTAAATAACTGATAAGTTGGATATGGGTTATAGACTAAGTAATAACCTAGCTAGTACCACTGGGAGACAACCTAGACGTAATAGGAGAGGTCCTAGAGTGTGTAAGCAATATTTCTATCTAGCTCAAGAAAATCTAATTTAGCAATCAAGTGTCTTATCTAGTACTTAGGACCATACACGTCCTAAATTAATCAGGCACGACGCACAATGAGGTCTATGTTTTAAGAACTAGGCCCAATGTGGTGGAATACATAGGCTAACAGGGCTGTCACCACCTGCCGCTACCACAGCTATCCGGAGGCCTAGCCACAATCCAACGTGACATATAGTCTAGGCACCATGCCTACACTACAAGATACTACTCTAATCCTGCGCAAGAACTGGATTACCGACTAGCGGCGAAGAACCCGTACTAGAAGTAAACAAGACAACTAAACTACTTATAAGAGAACTACTAGCACTCAAACAATAAGTATATCACTTAATGCAATAAGTAAAGGCACTCAATACAATAAGTAAAGTACTCAAAGTAAATATTGAAAGTAGAAATAGATAATGCAAGAGTACTTACAAAGAGGGAATTACTAGAATTATGCTAGAGGCTCTAGAAGACTCCTCTCTTATAGCTCCAAACTCCACTCTTCACTCTCACTCTCACTACTAGTCTCACTAGAGAGTGGACTACACAAGCACAAATGACTCAACTAGCTTTCTCTCTACATTGGCTCCCTGAATACAGCCAAACTAGGGGGGTATTTATAGGACAGAGGTGACTAGGAAGCTCTTGGTGTGAAATGGAGTGGCAGGCGCCACTGAGGAGTGGCGGGCCCTAGGATCCTGTGGCAGGCGCCACCTCCCCAGAACCGACATGGCATGTGACGGCTCGAGATCGTCCTTGGAGGCGGTTTGCTTCACAGATATGTCGGTTGGCACGTGTTGAAAGCATTTGTTGCATGTGGTGGAAAACCACAATCCATGTGACACTTGTTCCCTGCCTTTCGGTGAAACCAACTTCACTTCAACGTCCCTGATGTTGACACAAGTGAAATCATGTGGATCGATGATGTGGCAGCTGAGGGGGGTGGTGCTGGACTGCCTCTTGGTGATCAAATTCTTGTACATTTTGACATTTTCCCAGTATACAAATAAACTCATGTACAAGTGGAATTCCATTAGTTCAAACCAAATTCCCTATCTTCTATATCTCTTTTATCCAGGAATTGATGTCTTGTTGATGGTTAAAATATGCATTTAGTGAGCATTAACAAGCTCCCCAAGCTTACCTTTTTCTCGTCCTTGAGCAAAGACTAAGTCTTAATAGAATATACCTTAATTAGATGATCAATCTCTAATTTACATGTAGACATCATAAAAGGAATGCCCCTCACCATCATTACCATGGAACTCATCACCTTCCCTGCACTTAAGATTAGAACTCATGCTAGCTAGAAAGAGGGTTTATTGCATGTGTGATAACTATGGTGGTTACTCTGTCAAGGTATTTCTCCTCTTGATTGTATGGGTATGGCTATTATTGTTTTGTTTCATTTTTCTTCTTCTTTTTTTTTGCTGAGACACATGTCTCCTTTTTAAAAAAAATAACCATACCCAGATTTGACACTTAAAACTATGAGGAGTAAATATTTGTCATAGAGTACTATATGATGGAATGGGCATGTTTGTGTGTACCTCACGGTGTGAGAGTAGCAATATATAAATGGGTGTACGTGATTCTTGATCTTATTAGCATGACGAGCTTCTCAACTAAGACTCAAACAAAAGCTTGATTAAGCTCAATACTAGCATGCATCAAGGTGGGATTTCCTCTCTGCTAGAGTGCATGGAATATTTGGCTTTGGTAGGTATTTTAATCACCACAGAAATAATAGAGCAAGTTTTATAGCAGTTTTAAAATAAATGCTCCATAAATTTATCTTGCTAAAGACTGGACTCTAAACTTACTCATTTCTTCACTACTCATTTTGTTCTTGTATCACAAGTTTAGTTCTAGCATTTTATCCCACAGAAAATCAGGTTCATAGCATTAGAAAAAAAGACATCAACAAGTTCATCATTAATTAATCACTAATTTTAGGCATGATAACTTGTGGGTGAAAGCATTTTATTCAATTTAAAACATACTAAAGCAAAAACAATGATATAAATTGCATTTATTTGCTAACATTACCATTTTTTAAGTTGCGAGATTAAAATTTGCTGAATGTAAAGAAAATAAGAACTGGTCGGGCTCAAGAAAACTTACCTGATGATGGGGTCCTCCCCCAAGCTAGTCTTCATCAATGGGTTGGGTCATACATCCACCCCTAGTGACGATAAAAATCGTTCCAGCGGGCCTTGTTGTCTTGTGCAAACAAGTTTATTGCTCCAAGTTCTCCTCCGGTCTCCTAACGAAACTGCTGAAAGTGCTAAGAAAGAAGGTTAAGGTCCTAGCACATTTGTGCGCCATCAAGTTGTACTCCCTGAAGCTGGTGCTGCAAGTATCCTATGTCACTCTCCCACCTTGTATTGGTGGAATAATGAGCAGGATGATTTGGTGGATAACCATCTGAACTCATCATGTCATTGTCCCTACGAGGGGTGTAGTGGAAAGAACCTCCACGTGATGGTCGGGACAAAGTCCCCATCTATGATGAGTGGAATGAGGCCTCCCCAGCGGGTTCCCATGGATTATGGCCTGATGGGTGCTACACTGATTGTTCATACCAGTTTGATCCCCCTGCTTGATCAAAGCCAGGGTGATATCCCATCCTAGGGCCCGCATGGGCGCCATAGGCAGGACTGGTATGGAGTGTCTCATGGTGCATTTGTGCAGCTTGGGCGGCCTCTTGCGTAGCTCGGGTTTGTGACCTTGTCCTGCGGCGGGGTATCTGCATATAATCAACTTGTGCACGTGCAAGCCTGTGGGCTCGCTGCTCCTCGGTCTCGAGGATATGGTGGGTGATCAACATTGGCAAGCCAATATTCGAGGTTAGGAAAACAAATTTTATTCACATAGCCCGCATAAATCATGTAAAGTGTACCTTCTCTTTTGTCTTCCCGTAAGAGGTGTGCTTGCAGGAAATGATCTAGAGTAAGCTCTTCCCTCTCGGTTAAAATGTAATTAATTAAGCACCATCTAGCAGATCCATATTCCTAGCAATTCTAGTGACCCAAGATGTGATCTCCACATCACCATCACGTGTAAAATTTTTAGACCAATATTCTACCATGGACCTAGCAGAGGACACTCTAATCCTATTAACCGCAGTATAAAGCAATTGCATTTCCTCTTTTCTAACAGGCCTAATATCAACTCTAGGATAAAAAGTGAGGCCTAAAATTCAGTGTAAAAACTGCAAGGTCGGATTCTGAATGTTGCTAGTCCTAGGCATTTGATGGGTTCAATTATCTGCTATTTCTTTCCAAAAGACTTTCTTATCATATCCTTCGCATGTTTTATCTATGTTTAATTCACAGCTTCTATGAAATCCTAGCAACAGGCTAAATTGCTTCCATGTATAAGAAAATTCCTCATTAAACATTCTAAACTTGCAGTGACTAGCAGATAATTCTAGCGTGCACAAGAATTCAATTGTGAGTTCTTTGCACCCATCCTCATTTACCCACCATGCATTTTCCCACCTCAACACATGGAAAAAAATTGAAAGTCAGTGATCATACATGTGCGAGGGTCGATGTATCGTGTGTGGAGGAAGTTGCGGTCGGAGATCATGCGGAATGCTTCTCGCTCTTGGTGGTTTTGTCAGAAAATTTGGTTGACGTCGGTGAGCACCCCCACCATGGGTGGTTGAGTACCCATGATGGATGGTGATTGGCTAGAGTGATCAATGGACATTGATCCTCTACCATGTGAGGAGCTTCCCGAAGGGCTAGTAACCCTGGGATGCTCTCCATGGCTACTTGAATCACTCTTAGACCCAAAGTTAATATGTTGGTTTGGCCAGCTGCTGCTACTTCCATCCATGTTCTTCTTCTTGAAAACTTTCTTCCACATTGTTCCTGCACGCGAACACAACTAAACAAGAGAGGTGATGGGTTAGGAAAAATAAACACACCCCAAGGGGGTGTTCTACTTCCCTAGATGAACCTCTCCCTTGCTTAGTGAGGACTTTTGATTAGTGAATAATCAAAAGAGCTTCACGTATTATGTGTTGGTGGCAAGGATAAAGAAATGAAAGGAGAGAGTGTCGTGCTGCTGGTGAGTGAGTCAGTGAGTGATACCTGGGAACTTATTGAGTGCGTGGAGCAGTAGGGAGGCAAGGGGGAGTGGCGGCCGCCAGAGAAAGGTGGCGGGCACCAACCTTGGCCCTCCCAATCTTATTGCCTTGCCTTGCCACTCTCTCCAGGATGCCCACCATGCAGCAAACAACCAACAAAGGTGCTTGCATGGCTCCAAAATTGAGTAAGGAGAAAGGAAAAGGAGAGAAAGAGATGAGTAGGGGGGAATCCTAGACTTTCATCTCTAGTACCCTATTTTGGCCTTTGTGCACATGTGAGTGATCAAGGAGGTGAAAGGTGGAGAAGAACATTAGGAGGGGGGTGGCGGGCGCCAGGACTGTTGGCGGGCACCAGCCCCTTTGTGTCATATCACTCATTTCGACACTACTAATGACCCTATTAAACTAGATAATGTAGAAAATTATATTTACTTAATGAAAACAAAGTGAAATTAGGGGTGAGAATATGTACCTTTGCTTACTTACCTTGTTTAGTAGCTTTGGATTCCTCTCCATGGTGATCATGGTTGGTGTAGTGGCTGCCCGTGATCGTTGTTGGCATGCTTCTCCATTGTGGATGAGCCCTGTTCATGTCAGGGATGGAAATGAAATATTTCTTCCTTCCCATTAATGATGAGTTGGATAACCTCCAGCTCCAACATTAATTGTGGCATTAGTAGTATTAAAAAATGGTCATCCTAAAATTATCAGTGTCCTAAAGTTGGGATTAACATCTAGGGCAACGAATCTACTAGGACGAAGAGATCTCTAATTTTATCTGGGATATCTTCAGCTATCCTAGCCGGATACCGGGCTGATTGGTCTGCCAACTGCAAAACCATAGAGGTTGGAGATAATGAATAATGACCAAGTTTGTCATACACTACCTAGGCTTGACACTGATGCTAGCTCTGAAATCACAAAGTGCTTGATCAAATTGCTGGGGTCCCAATTGAGCAAGAAATTGTTGGATTCCCGAGGTCCTTGGTTTTTTGGTAATTGATTGAGTATGGCAGCACTGCATTGCTCAGTCAATTTTACCATTTCTGCTCTCGGTATAGGCTTCTTTTTATTAAGCATATCCTTCAAATATTTTGCGTACGTCAGGACCTGCATAGCATCAACTAGAGGCACATGGATATATAATTTTTGAATTACCTATACAAATTTCTTGAATTGTTCATCCTTCGTTGCCTTCCTGTTTCGCTCTTGAAATGGCAAAACATGTGTATCATAAAATTCATGAGGATTAGTTCTTACCTTTGCCTTGAGTGTAGCCGGAGTTTCTTCTTCTTTGACTTCCACCACTTCGATTGATTTCTTTTTCGATATAGGCTCAGGAAATGATGGATCACGAGTGGCTTTACCACCTCTCGTGGTCACAACATTAACTTACTCATGATAGGCAGCTTGGGATTTAAAGTTAGCTACTTGATTTTCTAGTCTTTTATTAAAACTAAGTTGTTCTTTTAAAGATATGGTAAAATTATCAAGTTGAACATAAATTTCTCCTAACATTTTATCATGTTGCAGAATCATAGCATGTAAATTCTCATTAATTCTAGCCTGATTAAAAACAAGATATTCGAGCGAAGAATTAACAAGTAAATGGCTAGGAGAGTTACCTTTATTGTCGTGCAGATTCCATTTCGTATATGTTGCTGGTGGTGGTGGGCCATACCCACCGTCATTAAGAAGAGATTTAACATCCCTCCTTCGACAATATTCAGCATCATGGCAGTGTTCATATGGCATTGTGGCTCGTAGCTTGGAATAATGCTCAATAGCAGCTCAATTTCTTTTCCAGTTTGCTCTTTCATCTAACATGTTCAACAAAGAATCTAGAGATATAGAGTTAAACAATTGAATATTGTTCGTACCTTGCAGATGATTGTTGGTCCATCCTTGATTTTCCACCATCTTTTCAATCAACTCCTTGGCTTGCTTCACATTAAGAGAGAAGAAAGCTCCTTCGGCAGCAGCATCAAGATGACGACAGGGCTCAATAAAGAGTCCATGGTAGAAGCTCATGATTCGTAACCAATCTTGCATCCCATGGTGTGGACATGCTTGAACATATTCTTGCATGCGCTCCCATGCTTTAGGGATAGATTCTTGGTTCTCCTGTTGAAAATTAGAAATTTTAGTATGAAAAAGATTAGTCTTACTAACCGGGAAGAATTTAGCGAGGAAGTTTCTTGAGCATTTCTCCCATGTGTCCAATTTCACCAGGTTGTGGTAGAACCAATGCTTAGCATTTTCTCATAATGAGAATGGAAAGAGACAGAGTTGGATGGCGTCTTGTCGAATTCCCTTGATAGAAATTGTGCCACATATCTCCAGAAAATTCTGAAGATGAGCATTGGCATCCTTGGAAGGATTACCATTAAAAGCAATAGCTCGCACCATATTGATCAGTGAAGGCTTAAGCTCGAAGTCTACCTTGCCATCACCAGCACACTGTGAAGTTGCTAAATCAGAATTAGATGGAGTAGAATACTCACAAAGAGATTTGGTTGATGTCGGTGGATTGGTTGAGCTACTCGGGTGATTAGTTGGATCTAATGGATGTTCATCAAGAGGTGGATCCCTTGGATGAGCTCTAGAAGTTCTTCTTGGAGTAAGATTAGCTCTTGCTCTTCTAAGAAAAGTCTTAGGATCATCTTGATAATCTTCCAGAAGATTAAATCCAGCCATCCTAGCTTAAACAATCAGAACATAAACAAAACTCTAATACGCACCTGCTAAAGACAGGGGTTAGTTCTATAGCAAATATCAAAGAGACAAATCTATTTAGGCCGATTGCATCCCTGGCAACGACGCCAGAAATGCTTGTTGGCAATTCGTAGTGCAATCACTAAAGGTAGTCACAAAGCCTAACCTTCGGCAACGGCACTAGAATTGTGTGTTGATTATTCTTATGTCTATTGGAAATTCTGCAAGCGAACATAATAGATCGGTTGTAGCACTTCACTTGGGAGTACCATGTATCGTATTTATTTCCACAGGGAAGCTATATATGGCTAAGAGATGACTCTAGTGAACTTACTAAGAATAACCTAATATAGGAAGGTGATCTAAATAACTGATAAGTTGGATATGGGTTATAGACTAAGTAATAACCTAACTACTACCACTGGGAGACAACCTAGACGTAATAGGAGAGGTCCTAGAGTGTGTAAGCAATATTTCTATCTAGCTCAAGAATATCTAGTTTAGCAATCAAGCGTCCTATCTAGTACTTTGGACCGTACGCGTCCCAAATTAATTTGGCACGACGCACAACAAGGTCTATGTTTTAAGAACGAGGCCCAACATGGTGGAATATATAGACTAACATTGTTGTCACCAACTACCAGTACCATAGCTATCCGGATGCCTAGGCACAATCCAAGGTAACGTATAGTCTAGGTACCACGCTACACTACAAGATACTACTCTAATCCTCCACAAGAACTAGAGCACCGACTAGTAGCGAAGAACCCGTACTAGAAGTAAACAAGATAACTAAACTATTTATAACTGAATTACTAGCACTCAAACGATAAGTATATCACTTAATGCAATAAGTAAAGGCATTCAATGCAATAAGTAAAGTACTCAAAGTAAATGCTGAAAGTAAAAATAGATAATGCAAGAGTACTTACAAAGAGGGAATTACCAGAGTTATGCCAGAGGCTCCAGAAGACTCCCCTCTTACAGCTCCAGACTCCACTCTTCACTCTTACTCTCACTACTAGTCTCACTAGAGAGTGGACTACACAAGCAAAAATGACTCAACTAGCTTTCTCTCTACATTGGCTCTCTGAATACAGTCAAACTAGGGGGGTATTTATAGCACAAAGGTGACTAGGAAGCTCCTGGCACGAAGTGGAGTGGCGGGCACCACTGAGGAGTGGCGGGTGCTAGGATCCTATGGTGGGCGCCACCTCCCTTGAACCGACATGGGATCTGACGGCTCTAGATTGTCCTCGGAGGTGGTTTGCTTCACAGGTAAGTCGGTTGGCACGTGTTGGAAGCATTTGTTACATGTGGTGGAAAACCACAATCCATGTGACACTTGTTCCCTGCCTTTGTGTGAAACCGACTTCACTTCGATGTCCTAGATGTTGATACAAGTGAAATCACATGGATCAGGGATGTGGCAGCTGTGGTGGGGTGGCGCCCGCCAGGTGGGCCCTGGCGGTCGCCACCTGGACCTGGCGCTCGCCACCCTCCTAGGCCCCAGTGGGCCCATAGGTGCTGGACTGCCTCTTGGTGACTAAATTCATGTACATTTTCAACATTCTCCCTACATACAATAGAACTCTTGTACAAGTGGAATTCCATTAGTGTAAACCAAATTCCCTATCTGCTATGTCTCTTTTATCCATGAATTGATGTCTTGTTGATGGTTAAAATATGCATTTAGTGAGCATCAACAATTACCATGATCTTCATTTCCATGTTCAAGCTCCATCTCTTTGTGATCATATGGCCACCATTCCATGCTACTTTGCCCCTTCATCACTTGTGTTGTTGTACCTAACTCAAATCACTTTAACACAATAGCATTAGCAACTTGGTGTAATTAATTACCAAAACCAAAATTAGGCTTTTCATGGGTTGGAGAAGAATTGTGAGTTCAAAAGGGACTCCATGCGTTTGTGGCTTTATCAACAACGTGGCTTTAGGCAAGCCTTGGTGACGAGCTCACAACCACAAGATAAATCCCTGTGACTTATGTGTTGTGTATTCTATTGATATCTCTTGTGTTTTTAGGGTTTGCATCTGATCTACACTCTCCACGATTTCTAGGTGCAACCATTGCTTTGAGAATGTCAACATACTACTTGGAATGGAAGGCTGATATATCATTTGATTCAAATTCTCAATTCATATTCCAGTGTGTTTCCATTTGTGCTATGAAGCGGGAAGCCTCCACTGTGATATGCGGAGGCTGCGGGATCTGACAGCTTGATCGAGTATTGTAAGTTTTATCTATTCACCGCCTCTAGGCCCTTGCTAGATCTTTTAGGTATATGAAGATAATTTATAAAATTATATTAGTGGGTTATTTTAATTTATCTTTCATAATGGTGATTGTGGGTAATCTAGATACAAAAAATTTGGGATTTTAGAATATCTTTCATATTATCAAGGTGAGTATTTTGTAGCCCTACAAAACTTTAAAGTGAACAACAAATAAAGCAAATTATCACATAAGTTATAGCTTTTGTATGAATTTTTTTGGGGATGTTATAATATTCTATGTTAATACCTGACCAAGTTTTGGATTTTTCTTAAAACATTGTGGTACTATGAAATTATAGAAATTTATGAAATGAAAAAAACAAAAATGAAAAGTATACAAACATTTGAACTTTTGCTTCTACATATGCGTAGCACAGAAATGCAACACTACACTTATATGTGTATTTTACTGAAATTAAGGATCGTTGTAACAATACATGTAGTTTAAATTTGAAGTCATTCAATAAATAGGAAAAATTATATTTTAATCCTCACAAATATAATTTGGGTAAATATGTATATCATTTCTATTTTAAGCCAATATTAGATTCTATATTAATTTATATAAATAATAATGAAATCAATCGGAGTTGGATGGGTGCTATATGAATTTTGAAATGTTTACCGTTAGTTTTATTCGGAAAACCGGTAATGCTTATTGTAGGGCGTCCGGATGGACGGATCCATCCGCACTGCACGCTACATGCGCCCCTGCATTCCACGTACAGCTGGGGAGGGTTCGGTTCGGCCCAAAGGTTCTTTTAACCGGCCCAAAAAATGGTCTAAATGAGCTCCATTTCTGGCCTAAAGTCAGTTAGGGTTAGTGGTTCCAATTTAATCGATCCTTTGGATCGAGAGGTTCGATCCTGCGCCTCCCTGCCATCGGTGCCGACCCCATGGCCACCCTGGCTCCCGGCCACTGCGCCGCCCACCACCACCACGGCACCCCGTCTCTGGGCGGAACCATGCCCGCCACCCCAGATCCCGCCGCGGTGACGCCTAAGTCCACCCCGAAGGTGTCCTTTCCTGCCCCGGCGCCCTAGGCCAAGGCCACCTCGCCCGTTGCGTCGCCACCGGTCGCCGAGCTACTGCCGGTCGCCTCCCCACAGGTCGCCAGGCACTCCTCAGTGCCCTGGACGGCATCCCTGACGTACTAGACGACGTCGGCCGCGGCTGTGCGGGCATAGTCGGACGAGCCCCCTCGCGCGCCGGGTGCCAGACGTCCTCCAAGTCCGACGTCGCGCGGCGCCGCGATGGGTTTTGCTTCCTCCTGATCTCCTCCCGCAGCTCCCGCTCCAGCCCCACCTTGGCCTCCTCGGCCAGCTCGGCCCGCCGCACGGCCTCCTCCAGGCTGAACCGCAGGTCGCTGGTCTTCGTGCGCGCCTCATCCAGCTGCTTGTCCTTGACCGCGATGTTGGCGCCGGCGTCGCTGCCCTTCGACACGAGCACATACCCGTCGAACTGCTTGGCCCCCTGCCCCCAGCTCGTGCTCTAATTCCTTCGTGTACAACTCGTCCTCGTCTTTGGAGACAATCTCTGTGGCGAAGGCGCAAATATCTGAGCTGCCTTCTCACGGCGTGGAGGTCATCGGAGCTGTGGCTAGCTCCGCTCGTGGTTCTTGGTTCGACGCGCTCGCGACCTTGTCAACCTCAGCGATGCTGATGACGTCCTTGGCTTCAGCTGGTTCCTGATTGCTGTAGCTTCGATACATTTGAATCTGACACATGGTTGATTGGCATGGTTATCTTCTCCAGAGATTTTAGCAACAAGACATCTTGTCTGCACATACCGTTGCTTATAGTCTTGTACATACACTTGCTTGGTCCATATGTGCACATGGGGTGGGTCGAACCATGATATCCATTGGTGTACCGCAGGTCAGAAATTTACTTAAATGGTTTAACCGATGCTCCATTTGACAACAAATGGATCAGTGGTTGGGTTACGGTTCGATCCAAGGTTGAACCACCCCCATTTTGAGTTACCGTGATCATGTCTTAATTATCATGATCTTCTTTAATTAATTTATTTTCTATCACCAATTACTCCTCGGCCACCACTCGCATGTGATCCATCCGAGGCCGTCCGTACTATTACTTGTTGCTCGCGTCTTGTCTACATTACATCTCGCCTGTGGTCTCTGCCTTTTTCCTTGGTCCCAATGCTATAATAATCTGCCATGAGCACAACAAGAGTCCACCACGTAGGCTGTGCCGGTGGTGTGCATGGTGTGCATGCTATCATAATCAGACAGTGTTGTGCATGGTGTGCATGCTATCATAATCAGACAGTGTTGTGCATGGTGTGCCTTGTTCATATGCAAAGAGAGTGATGCCATGCATATGTTGTGACCAGAGAATGGAGTTCGTGAGAGGAGCACTCACATCTGCAACGCCATTTGCTGCTCGGATGCTCGTGAGTGATCGTAGTATCGAGCTTTATGCCGGCCTATGTGTTTGATGTTTTATGTGGACGTTGTGTATACTCGTATTTCAATGGCAATATTTGTATGTTGTAGTTATAGCTTCCAAATGTTTCAACTGTTTTATTTAGATGTTGCACTTTTTTATCTAGATATTGCATATGTTGCAGTGCCTATATACGTATCTTGCAAATGTGTGTTCCAAATATTTCGCATGTTGTAAGTGTGTTTAGCTAGATGTTTCATATGTTGCAATAACTATACGTGTATGTTGCAAGTGTTTGTGACAAATGTTTCACCTGTTATAGACGCATCTTACAAGTGTTTTTACCTAGATATTACATATGTTGCAGTGACTATACACGTGTGTTACAAGCATTTGTTCTAAATATTTTTACTTGTTTTAGACGTATGTTGCAAGTGTTTTATCTGAATATTACGGATGTTGCAGTATACGTGTATATTGCAAGTGTTTGTTCCAAATGTTTCACCCGTTCAGAATATGTTGTGGCTATACATACTCCGGATGTTAAAGACATATTTTTTTAATTTGTTTCAGCATGTTGCAATAACAAGTACTACTCCGTAAGTGCTCTAAGGTCTTGTTTAGTTTAAAAAAATTTGTAAATTTTTTCAAATTTCCCGTCACATCAAATCTTGCGGCATATGCATGAAGCGTTAAATATAAATTAAAAAAAAGTAATTACACATTTTACCTATAATTTACGAGATGAATCTTTTGAGCCTAATTAATCCATAATTAGATAATATTTGTCAAATACAAACAAAAGTGTGAGCATGCGCAGGCTGCACGCATCTAGCTAACACTACCTATCTCTATCATGCGAGCCAGCTCTAACATACTTTGTTTACTTCATTTCAAAAACCAAACAAATTTCAAAATTTTCGGTCACATCGGATTTTATCTGCACGTGATAGGCTGCTGGTGGCGGAGCTCTGCCCCGCTGCTGGGATGATGGGCCAAGGCCAGGGAAAGAAGGAGTTGGGCCAACTTGGATCCAAAGTGCAGGGGAGAGAAAAGGAGATTGCTGTTGGGCTCGCGCCGCCTGATAGAAGTGGCAGATAGAGATAATGGATGGCCGGCAATGTAGGCAGGCACTGATCCCACGAAGAACAGCGGCACGAGTTTGTAGTAGTTGTGAATTCTGGTCACTCGAAAACGTGACAGCCAGGCGACGTTGCAGATTCCAGCTAGAGGAGCGCCGAAAGCCTTGGAACGGACCAGAATAGTTGGAGTCTGAAGTCGGATCGGAGCAAGCCGTATGGAGTGACGACTCGGTTGGACACTTCGACTGCCAGCAGCGTCGTCAATGGTTCGTCATGGTGGTCTCCACGCTCCTTTCTTTGTTTGGCTCATAGGTTATAACTGAAACTATTGTTCGTTAATTTGTTATGAAAGAAAAATATTGGACCACGTTGACACCTGATCCCCCACAATCCGTCCAGGCCGAGCAGGCGTACGTTGAGACTGAATCTAAACTCTATCGTCATCTGCATGATCGGATGATGATGCCGGCATATGAAGAACGTGGACAGCGCTTCCGTCGGCAGCCACACGTTTGCGGCGAACGAATCGCGCGTCAATTTCAATATCTGTACGTGTGCACCTCTTTTATAGAAAGCAGATCAAGTTTCTGAAATCATCTTGACTTGATTGCTTTACTAATTAATATATTAATCAAGTGGAACAAATCTACCAGCAGGTATATATATATATATAGTGGACTTATTACATCAATAAATGTGGATGTATGTGTCCTATGCACCAAAGTAATGGCTTTATACACTTCTATTTAGGGTACTCATAGTGCAGAAATTATGTTGTCACTTTAGCATTTTTTTGAGGTGACATTCAATTTATTGAGGAGAGATGAGAAAAATCATGTCTACAGAAGAACTAAAATATGAAAAAAATATAATAGGTACTAAATGAGATAGAAAGAAAATATGTGATTGGACAAAAGATTATTCATTAGAAATTATTCATTCAGAAGATAGTTTCTAAATGTAGTGTTATACTCTCTATACCTATAAAAAGTTATTTTGAATAAGATTTGGGTCAAACATTAGGAATACAAATCATGAATAACTTTTTAATATAAGTTGTTGAGTTTGAAAATATGAAAACCATATGAATAAATATATCTTTAAAAAATACTTTCTTAGAAATATACATATATCGCTTTTTGATAAATATTTTTATAAGAACAAAGAGTCAAAGTTTGTATAAAAAGCTATACTTAATTTCTAGCATTAAGAGTACCTTGTATCAATTTAAATTGAGTAGTCGGTGCAAGTGCACGAGGGTGTGTATCTAATCAAACTCACGACTCGGACCACTAATATTTATGCCACGTCCACCAACTACGTTTATTTCAAAGTCAGTCGCTGTTGCTGCGCGTAATGACGGAGCTAATAACAAGTAGCGTACGTGCAGCCCTCCCATCCTCCCATTCCCATATCTACAGTAGTCCACAAGAATCATACATGCAGGTCGTACGAAGCTAGACTGTAGAAATCAGGTCGGCACGGAATGTAGTATCTCCCTAGATATAGATAGCCGTCCAAATCACGCTTGGATGTATAAGAGAAGACTCCATGAATAATGGAAGCATCAAGGCGAGAAATTAAAGTCGGACATTAATAATGAAGCTTGGCCCCACTTGGTGCCTTGCTCCACATACTCTATTCGAGTCCAAGTCAAAATCTCCTTACCATGGAGAACGAAGGACAGTTCCGTTCTCGATCAATTTAATTAGCTGCCACGTATAAGAGCAAGTACAACAAATTGGTTTATAACCAAAGCTAATTGATATCTTTGGTGATATGGAAGAGAAAAAAAATAAGAAAGAAGAGAGTTTGACTCTCATACATGTAACAAGCTGGGCACGTAAGTATATAAACACCAGTGGATCCCGTGATGTAAATGAAAGCAATAGAAAAGAGAGTAAAAACATATAATAATAAAGAAATTTTGTAAATAAATAGAAAACATATAACCAAATACTTGTCTCTATTATTGACCATGCTGTGGCTAGCTAGCAGTCTTGGTGTTCTTCCATGCATTACTATGAAATCGAGTGTTCCTTGGAGATCAGGTAATCACGCTTGCATCTCATACACTAATTAAGTGCAATACTACCAATAATTTTACTATCCTGCTTCCAGAGGAAATCTTCTCTTCCCCGGTCCACATCTGATTTTTTTGGTCAAAAAAATATAACTATAAACTCGGACGAGACAAATCTCTTTCGTGCTCTAATTTTAGTTATTATCAATTGAGTATATGATAGTCGCCAAAGAAATCAATTGAGTATGATACATCTACACTAAAAGAAAATAAAACAAGATCGAGACAGTTGCTGATATATTAAAAAGAAATAACCTTTCAATAACCACATCAAAAAACAAATTCAACAAAAAGGGAAAAAAATTCTAATCAGTCGGATTGGAACATCGATACTAACCGCATAAAACTGAAGCTCAACTCAAAAAAGAAGAACCACCGCCAACTCCATCCCACAAGCAGATCAGGACACTCCAGCCACGTAGCCCTTCCCACTAGCCCTTCCCACTAGTACAGGAAGGGGCTTTAGTCTCGGGCCGTAAGCGCCTTTAGTCCTGGCTACGGAACCGGGGCTAAGGTTTCAGCACTAAATATCCCACCTTTAGTCCCGGTTCCGTGGACCGGGACTAAAGGTCCACCTTTAGTTCCGGTTGGTAACAGCAACCGGGACTAAAAGGTGCGCCAGAGTGTGCCACTTGGCCTCCACTTTTAGTCCCGGTTGTTGCTACCAACCGGGACTAAAGACTTTTTTCTTTTTATTTTTTTCTTTTTCTTTTCATTTGGTTTTCCATTTAGATTTTACAATTATGTTATTGTTATTTTCGAATGCGTATTGTTTGCTGGTAGTTTATGGAACGCGCACCTATAATTTATATAATTTAAAGGATTACATATAAATATACTATAAAACACTATATATA
>Ga0182004_10000884_pt1 | contig 20324 bp, 15 predicted proteins | sample Sormic07211540_1_FD_120479 | JGI IMG/M metagenome (GOLD analysis project Ga0182004, IMG submission 120479) | Endophyte microbial communities from Sorghum bicolor roots, Mead, Nebraska, USA - 072115-40_1 MetaG | ecosystem: Host-associated > Plants > Roots > Unclassified | place: USA: Nebraska...
ATATAAAAAGTTTGGGTTTGTCAAACATGATTTAAAAAGTTATTAAGTTACATGCTCGATAGCTATTTTTAAGGGTGGTTGAGGCTAATCATTTCGATAGGCAGTTTGCATATAAGAGAAATTTGATTTCTAGAGGTGATTGTCACTAAGCCAACTGCTTCTCGAAATTTGATTTCTAGGGACGGTTTGAAAACTACATTGCAACATGAACCATTCCTAAAAAATCAAGGACATTTGTAAAACCATTTGTACATGAGTGCTCATAAGAATTACTCCGGTTCAAGTAGCTAGTGCATTTGCATGCATGGTAGTGTGCCCTGTCTTTTGCAATGTTGTTTGTTTTGCAGCACTACTAGGATAGCCTAGGGGCCAAATCCATTTGTATGTAGCCTTTTTATAAAAATGTTTTTTTATATATTTTGGCCAAAACCACATTGCATCGAGGATTAATTAGCTAGGGCCCCCCAATCGGCTTTAATGCTGAATTTCCTCCCTAAGGAGTACGGACTAGTCGATGGACACACAAATGGCATGAGAAGGCTGTGACAGTTTGGGGGTTGTTTAATTAGGGCTTGTTTGTATTTTTCTACTACTGTCAGAAGTATATATAAACACTCACATTCACTTTTGGAAAGGAATTGCATGATTCAATCATCGGACCATATATAACTACTGCCTCCGATCCATCCAAAATTATATATAAGTCATTTCAATTTTTTTGCGAGTCAAAACATCTTCATTTCAGTAAAAAGTTTATCATCTCCTCGTTTTACTCTAGCTTCGCCAAGGTTCTATAATACAAGAAAAATGTATGTAATTAACACCAAACTGGAGCTCAACACAAAGTTTCACAGCATAGTGATCAATAAAACTTTACACAGGCACTTGAACGATAATGAAAGAAGACCAGCAGACTAAAAAGGTTAAGAACATAATGAAACAAAAGCTTACACAGGCACGAACGAGAATTCTAGCACGACAGTGACTGGCTACACAATTGTAGCTTATTACATAGTGAGCTAGCTAGTAAGAGCAGATGCCCGGCCTACGATGTGGCATTCTTCTTCACCAGCGCCCCCAGCAGATTGACTAGGCCATGGCCGGGGATGTCGTTGTCGCCGCCGCCGCCGTACCTGTTCCGGAAGGGCTGCAGGAGGTCCTCGCTTCCTTGTATGTTGAACCAGTCGTTTTTCCCGTTGGCGAAGCCGGCGATCGGCGAGTCGTCGTCCCTCACGGCTAACCTGGCCCGGTCACCGAGACTGGTCATAACAGTGATGAGCTTGTAGCTCCGGGGTCCCGGCGGCTGCCGGCGTTGTGCCGCCGCCGCTGCAGTGGTAGCGCTGCTGACGGCGAGCATAAGCGCCAGGAGGACCAGCGCGGTGGAAGAACGTCGACCACCCTCCATGCTGAACTGAACACACTGTCAGCGATTGATCGAGCTACTGCTAGTGACTACTGATCGATGAGAGAGCTATGGGTCAGTCCGGCCTCCACTACGGTATGAGCAACTGATGGAGCAAGCAGTGCATATATATTTGCCGAGAACTTGGCAGATAAATGCATCTTGCATTGGAGCTTGTCTGTGGTTGGCTCATGCGAGAACCGTGTATGATGCTCTTTAACTGCCAGAGCATCTCTCTTTTGACCGTCCTTGTTCAGGCAGTTTGGAGCCCACGTTCTTCCTGCTTTGCAGCAGGCGGCTGCAGTCTTGCAGAGAGAGAGAGATCAGATCAGTAGACCAATACAACTACTATACAAGCAAAGCAGCAGACTCACACTCACTTCGATCCGTCGGTTTGTAGATGAGTACTCGCTTGCCGATGGCGGTGAGCTCACTCACGTTGTTCGATCGCAGAATTACTGCACCATTTGTTGAGCATCTATATGCCACGGCAAAAGTAGTAGATGAGATGAGACATCAAGTGCATGCATGTGCTGCAACTGCAAGCCTGCAGCTGTGGGCATCGACCATGCGATGTGTGGCTGTGGCTCCAGCAGTACCAGACCGATCACACGCAACAGTGCCTGCTCTAGCTAGTGCGCTACTACCTCAGTGAGACTGAGACATCACATAGGTTCACCACATCTTCTTGCATTGGCCAACTACTCTACTAGATCATATTTACTCTTCTTCTGTTATACATTACTTGCTCTCAGGACCATTGATCGGATGGTAGCAGGAGATCTAGTTTCCTCTAGTTGGATTAGGCTTGTTATCTTGGATATTCTTTCTTGTGGAACGCTTGTATCGTACTGTTATGCTTTCTAAAAAGCAGAGGTCAATCCTCTTTTCAAAAAAAAAATTTGATCGGATGGTAGCATCATTACCATGTATAATTATTAAACCCACCCATAATCATCAGAACTTGTCAGCAACGACACTGCTGCTGATGGTAAGGACAGTGGCACAGCTAGAGACGATGTGGGCCGGAAGCCCAGGCCCAAGAATAGGAACGTGCGCCTATGTGGCCCAGAATGGAACGTGTGACCTGTTGGCTAGGAGTAGCGTGTTGTGTTTCTATGCTTAGAGCAACTCCAAGCTATCCATGTTAATTAGGCTATTTTTATATTTTTAAAGCAAAAATTAAAGTCCAACAAGTGTGTTATCTGGTTTGCTAAAATAGCAAGTTTTCTATTCCTAAATTTTCGCTTGTCATATATAGTATATCGTCCTCACTAGCTATCCTATACAAAGGCTGTTGTAGAATTTTACGCTTTGAGTGAGTTTTTTATTTTACACAATGGCTAAATCTTATAATTTAGAATATAATTTTACCTAGTCTCTTGGAGATGCTCTTAAGTGGCGAGAGTGCCTGAGTTGGCTATAAACTTGTATAAACCCATTTTCCTACTATACTGAACTCATCTGTTCGTCGTCCGCATTCGCTGCATCCCTCCCCAAACTCTGATTCCTAGCTTCTTCCCTAGCCACTGCTATTAACAATTGGCATCCATCCTCGCCTCGGCACTGCTTCTTGTTCTTGCGTTGATCTAGGATCGTAGCCCCCGTCAGCAGCGGATCGCTGAGTCCTCGCTCCGGTGAGGAATCGCGCGAACCATAGGTCCGATCTGGTCGGCGTGAACTGAAGTTTGTTGTCCACTCAACCCTACCTGGAGCCCCACCAAATAGATTACGACAACTTTACACGTTTCCTCAGAGATCGGGGAGCAATGGAACCCAAATTCAAACTGATGCTCGATGAGATGAAATCGATGAAGACGCCCCTCGAAGCCAGCATCGCAAAGGTCAGTTCATCGCTGGGCGACCGCATTGGGGCAGTAGAGCGCTCCATCGCCGGCCTATTTGGTCGCCTCAAGGATGTGGCGAGGGTGTTCAGCGATTGGAAGCCTGCCATCTACTCGTCCGTACAGGAACTCTGCGCCGAGATCGGTGCAATAATCCCCAAGTCGGAGGAGGCCGTGGAGAAGCTGCGGGAGGAGATGATGGCCCTTCGTAAGACGGTGAGCCGCACGGCCCTAGAAATGGTTCCAGGCGCCGCGACTGGCATCCTACACCCACCCGTGTTGGCTGCGGCTGGCGCACCGTTCGAGAAGCCCCTCCGGTGGTTACCGCGGCCGGGACACTATTTGACATGCCTCCTCCGGTTGTGACAGCAGCCGGGGCATTGTCCTCCGCTGGTCCCAAGGTTACTGGATCATTTGTTGGGCACGATGTTGAACACCATCACTGAGTGCTCGAGTCCCAGACTCTATCCCTGGTCAAGGGTATGGACTCTCATTTCCCTCCCTATACCCACCCTCACCCATAGTCCCTTCCTCAACCTGCTTTTGCTCTGCGCAAATCCCGTTCTAGTTCTGAGGACCTTGCTGATATAGGCCGGTGGGATGAACCGTAGCCGTCGGATCGATCAAATGATGTTAATGGACGAAGATTATTACTCCTCAAAGTTGGTTTATCCTCGATCCACGAACTTTTTTTCTAATTGGTCAAGGGGGAGGGCTCCCGCCCTAGGGGCCTAGAGTGGGTGCTCTGAATGTGGACCCTCTCGCTTTCTCCTTCATTCGGGTGCCTTCCTGACCCGTCTAGACTATTCTTTTTCATATGTTGCGTAGATATCTCATTTATCTCTTTGTAATCATAACATGTAGACCTCCTTTGGTTATTTTCCGATCACCCCCTACAAAAATAGATATTCACCAAAACTCGTGGAATTCTGTCAGTGTACCCCTAGTTCTATGTTGGTGATTGCTTTTATGCCCTTATTTCATTCTCTTGTTGATATAAAAAATGATAGTTATCTACTATCAACAATCTCCCCCAAGCTTACCCTTTGCTCGTCCCTAAGCAAAGATAAACTCGGTGATGGATTAGGAGTTGCTGCAATGCTTTCACGCCTTAAAAGTACACATGCGTTCAAACAAGAATTCTCCTTAGGATTAGAGTAAACTATTTTGACTTCAAACTTACCCATTTTACCTTCTACCATGGGGCTTGTAGACGTTACGTAGGTTTTGAGCAGTTGAAAGATAGAACGGTTAAGTCAAGCACTATGTCTCTAGCTCATCGATCAACCTTCATTCTAGAGTTTTTGTGGATTTTCAAATAAAACTCTGAGATTCCTATGTATAACCCTCTCAAGTCTCTCATATGTGGTATTTGTGGATCCTTACCAAGGCATTAATGATGTATGCCTTCTCTTATCTCTCAAGATATGTGGTATTTTTGGCATTAGGCATAGTAGCATTGTGCCCTCTCTCTCACCCTATAACTAATAAGCTTATGTGGAGCTCATAGGTGGGAAGACAACTTATACATACTTGCAAACATGTATTGTTAAGTCAAACAATGGATCCAGAGAAACAAGTCATACAATCAAATTAAGATGTGCATGTATGTGGGATACGGTGGATGGTGGTAATGGTAGGTGTAAGTGGTTATGAAGGGGTGTATATGATGGTAATGGTGAAGCCCTAATTCTACTTTTGCTCCTTAAAGAAATACGTACCTCTCTTTTGAACTTGAAGACTTTGGGAGAACCTAGGTTGCTCACAATCTCTCAATCTCTCTTTTCTTTTTTTTAATTGGGACTTTGTCCTCTTTTTTTCTTTCTTCTTCTTTTTTCTTCAATGAGCACCCAAGCCTCAGTTTACTCGATTTTTTAGCTAAAAACGCACGCTTCATGGCCACCGGTGCTTGAACCCCCGTAATCCTCCTTCATGTCTTGAACCCCTAACCATTCCACCTATAACCTATTTATCTCCAAATGAGATTTTCGTCCTAGCCATTTTATGTTCATTTTATTTCAAAACGAATACTTAGAATCTTGGATGAATTCAAATAAAAAAGTTATCAACTACAAAGTTTTGTAACTTTTAGAGATCTTTAACTTTTATTTTGGTACTTTCTCCATTCGAGGTAATTTATAAAATTTCAATTTTCAATTTGAGACATTCAGATGTAGCTTCCCATGACAAGGTGATTTCAAATGGAAATATTATCAACTACAGACTTGCATAAATTTTTGGGGTCTACAATTTTTGTTTCGGGTGTTTATCTATTCGAGGTTGTTTTGAAAATTCAGATTTTAAATTTAAGATATCGAAATTAATTATTGTTAGAAAAATGATTACAAATAAAACATCTGAACATCTAAATTATCTCTTTAAACTATAAAGTTGTAGATCTCGTCGAGTACTACAACTTTGAGATAAAGTTCATCTTTATCGGGCGACATATGAAAAACATATAAAATTTTCTTGCAGCATCACCGTTGGTTCAATCCATGAACCGACAGTGATAGTATCAATGTTGGTTCTTGGCTAAACTGGAAATGATGACCCATTATCACCGCAGGTTCTTGGCTAAACCGATGGTGTTGTGAACCGACAGTGAAGACCCGAATATCACTATCGGTTGGACCTATCACTGCCAGTTGAAGCCAAAAATCAACAGTGATGTACCATGACAGGCTATCGTCCCTGCCGGTTTCTGGTAGTAATGAAGTACAGTAACGGTTCCAAAGTAACCAGCATCGATTATTGTTTCTGGTGTCTTCTATTTTCCTTGGCTAGCACCTCTTGCTTGATTGCACTTTTGTCTTGAACTCAAATACTTCCTTGAGGAACCCAATCCATATTTCTCTCTTTGATCTTTTATGCACTAAGCTTCTATAGCTTTCTCTTTTGGCATATTGATTGTGGACAGCGGCAATTCTGCCTAGATTTTTGGTAACTCCAATTCTTTTATTTCAGATTTAGCATCTTATTAAATTATCAATAACTACATTATCTATGCTCTTGATATTATTAGCCAAAGTTTGCAACACATTGATAGGCATTTGTTCAGTGAATTTAGACTTTATCATTCATTTTTGCGGCCATCCTTTTTTACTTAATAAACTTGTTTGACCGCTCTTTCTCGTTTATTTTGTATCAGCTTTGGACCGATTCTTTCAATCAAAATGGCCTCTGATATGATAATGCTATTCATCAGAGAATGGCCTTCTTAGAGCTGCATATACTTATGTGGATTCCTCTCGCATGCTTGCTCTACCCTGGTTGTTGAAGGTCCATGGATATAATTAATGTCTAGTACCATTTTAATAGAAAATATGATGAAAAATATAATAGGCAGGATACAGAACATCTGACAAAAAGGCTTCAAGAGACTACATATCACCAAGTAAACCTGTATATTATTCATCTCTAATCGACAAAAAGTATCATGTATATTCATCTCTAATCGACATGGCTCTAGGCGAACGCATCAGTCGAGGATTCGATGCCTCGGTTGCAGCTGGGGATCTCAGTGAAGGCACTGACTGGGAATGACAGAGTGTTGTTCCCTAGCTGGATCTTGAGCTGCTTGCCTGCACGAGTGACTTCGTGCAAAACGTGCCAAACAAATTCCACCTGCACACTCACCCCAGATACACTGCTAATGGATCCTGACTTGATAACCCCGTTTACTTCGGTAGCGTACACAAACTCGAATTTCCTACCGGAGAATGTGACAAATGCGTTACACTCACTGGACAATTTCACATCCAAAGCTCCACCGGCACCAAGCACATAGGATTGCACACCAAGTGGTAGGAGGCCCTGCGGCAAGTTGTTCAGCTCCAACAGGTGATATACTGACCCGGCAGGGTTAATCTGTATGATTCTTGCATAAGTGGCTCGGAGCATCAAAGCAATGATGGTGGCCACAAGAATGAGGAGTTGCTTCGCCATGGCTGGATCGAGCTTATTAGGCTCTAGTGATGTGATCAAGTCGAACCAAAGAGAGTTTAGATGTCAGAGCTGGCCCTGGATTTGTTTATATAATATGTGGCCAGCCAAATCTAAATCAGTAAAACTTTAATTACATTTGTTGCTGCCTGAATAACATTCCAAGAGTAAAATTAAATGCTCCCTATTTTTTTATAAAGGAAATAAATTAAGCCTATATGCATCACAGTAGATAATAAGAAGTTAATGCACGAAACATATCAGGCTTTATTTATGTCTGTATAATTTTGAGTACTTAAATTCGTTGAAACTCTCCCATCATTAATTAAGGGTAATTTGTAGGGTTAATTCAAAACATCCTATTATAAATGTCATAGTTTGCAGAAGCACCATTGTTAATAGCGTAGTTTCAAACATGTCCTTATAATTGGCTATCAACTTGAACTGTACCAACTTTGTAGGCTACATGCTTTGACCAAAAATAATTGCACATCTCACTCTTTAAGAAGTCAAAACTTTTTAAATTTGGACTAAATTTATATAAACTATTATTAACAGTTGTATGTCCAAATATGTTTATTATAAAAAGAGTAAAATACATCGGCGCCCTTTTAACTTGTCGTCTTGTGCCACTTTGGTCCATGAACTTGCAAACGCGAAAAACAGGCCCCTAAACTTGTCATCATGTGCCACTTTGGTCCATGAACTTGCAAACGCGAAAATGTGCCCCCTAAACTTGTCGACGTGTGCCACTTTGGTCCATGAACATGCAAATACGAAAATAACACCGGCTGCATGGCACTGTTCTGCCATGTGACTGCCTCTGGTAGGTCATGCAGGCACCGTTTATGGTGCTGACGTCAGCGATGATGTCAGCACTTCTTTTTTAATTTACGAAATTGATATATTTTTATTCGTAGCGTCAAATATATCAAATAATATATCAATTCGTTGAATTTATTAATTAAAAGAGATAATTTTAAAACAAGCAAAAATTATTCGTTTTCTAGGTTTCATATTTTTCTCGGGAAAAGTACACATGAAGAGGCTACACAAAATATTTCATGAATTTAGCATTTCATTAATAATTAGTTATGAAATAAATAAATATTTGTTGACGCGCTGAATGAGCCTTTACACGTTTATGGACCAAAGTGGCACAGGCCGACAAGTTCAGGGGCTACTGTTTTGCGTTTGCAAGTTCATAGACCAAAGTGGCACAGACGGACAAGTTCAGGAGTCACTTTTTCGAGTTTGCAAGTTCATGGACCAAAGTGGCACAGACTGACAAGTTAAAGAGCCGCCAGTGTATTTTACTCTTATAAAAATATATTCCCACAATTAAACCAATATTTATTATGTATCATAAATATTAATATAATTTCATATATATATATTTGGTCAAATTTTAGAAGTTAACATTTTTTAAAAATCTAGACGTGTAGTTATTTTGGGATATATTGAGGGAGTATGTTGTGTCAAAAATAGGTGCCGTTATTTGTTAAGATCAAATTGACAACAAATACAAAGCCCATTGCCTAACCCACCGAGTCCATCCCAGTTGGAGAAGCCACAGCGCTGTCGGCGCCTCATTTCTGCTGCAGGCATTACCACACTGTTGGAAGCCACTGCCGTACTGAAGCTATCTCCTCACCCGTGATGTTGTGCCCTGTCTTCATTGTGTGGGATCCGTGAGAAGCTCGTCGGTGGCGGATCTTCATTGTGCACGCATGCGCATCCCCGCCGCCATGGCCCGTAGACATGGCTCTAGCGCCACAGCGTCACCTGCGGCTCCCCTAGCGTTGAATCGGCCCGCACCGCCGCCATGTCCTCATCATATCAATATGGCATGAGATCCACAGCCACCTGTTAGACTTTAAGTGTTGCAATCAAGCTTTGTAATCTCGTGTTAGTTAGATCAGGGTGTCATGCTAGAGGAGTCCTAGCGTGGTTAGAGTTACATGTAGCCAAAGTCATGCTGGGTATGTCAAGCTTGAGTTGGAGTCTGTATTTGCCACATCGTGGCGTGTTAGGCGCATGTAACGGGGATAGTAAGGAAACGGTATCCTGTTCCTATACGGCACGGCGTGGGAGCCTCGTGGCTATATATATCAAATAAAGATATCATGAGGGGCTGCGGTTAGGCAGTAAAACCATACCATACTTGCCTGTGTTTTTGCTTCTCTAGTTTCAATCTGTTAAGTGGTGATCGCAGTCACCACGTCGCCGGTGAACTCGACGTTCTAGCATCGTTTCGATCCAACAATTGGTATCAGAGCCAAAGGGGGACGTTCATTGGAGGCGAGAGGTTGTAGAGGAGGCAGAAGCAAGCCATTCATCTCGAAGCGCAAGGGGCTAGGCAGAACGAAGCGTGATCACCATGGGCGACGGCAAGGCTGACATTGACAAGACGTTAACCCCGACTGAAAATTTGACGTGGCCAGTCCTAACCCGATCAAATTATCAAAATTGGGCGTCTCATATTCAGTGTAATCTTGAAGGGTTAAATCTTTGGGATGCCATCGAGATGGGTGAGAAGGCAGAGAGACGTCAAGATCGGTTGGCGTTGGGTTCTATGCTCCGGGGCGTGCCAACAGCGATGCACTCCATGCTGCCCAACAAGAAGACGGCTAAAGAAGCTTGGGAGGCTATCAAGACTATGCGTCTTGGGACGGATCGCTTGAAGAAAGTCAATGCACAAAAGCTCTTAGGCGAGTTTGAGGCGATGACATTCAAACCCGGAGAGTCTATTGACGATTTTGCGCTTCGCATAACCAAGCTGGTTACTGATCTGCGCGGTCTCGGTGAGGAGAGCGTGACTGATACAAGGATGGTGAAGAAGTTCTTACGTGTTGTGCCATCAAAGTATTCTCAGGTGGCAGTGGCTGTTGAGATGGTAAAAGATCTCAAAACTCTCACCATTGAAGATTTGGTGGCGCATCTTAGGGCGGCTGAGGAAAGACTTGAATCATCCGTTGATCAGGTTGCAGAGAAGGCTACAAAGCTTTTGTTGATGAAGGAGAAGTGGGCTGCGCGAAACAAAGCTCGGATGATATCTGAATCATCTGGATCAGGTTTCAAGGGTGGTGGTGGAGGTCATCAGGCCCATGACAAGAAGCACCGGAAGCGTTCCAACAAAGGTGGCGATGGTGTGGCGAGGGACTCTGGATCCTCTTCTCAGAACACGCCAAAGAGGAGGGGCAAGTGCGGGAAGTGTGGGGCTTATGGACACTGGCACAAGGAGTGCCCAAGGCGTAAAGCACAAGGGGACAAGCAGGAGGTAGCTCATCACGTGAACAATGAAGGGGATAATGGAGCACTATTGGTTGCTCAGGTGTGCAACGTGGTGCGCACCACCGCGGTAGGAGGAAACAACGTGTTTTTAAATCAAGAACGTGTATTTCCATCCACCTATGATGTAAGAACCTGGGTGCTTGATACTGGAGCCACCAACCATATGACAGGTTGTCGAGAGTCTCTGGCATCTTTGGATGAATCAGCGAAAGGAGTTGTCAGATTTGGGGATGGCTCAAGGGTGGAAATCTGTGAGATGGGGGCAGTCACAATCGCCGGGAAACATACAGATCACCGTGTTCTCACCGAAGTATATTATATACCTTCACTCCGATGTAACATAGTTAGTCTCAGTCAGTTGGAGGAGGCTGGATGTCGAGTAGAAATCGATAGAGGTGTGATGACGATATATGAGTGAAGTAAAGGGCAATTGAACTTGCTGATCAAGGCTAAAAGGAAAAACCGGCTGTATGTCATGTCAGTAAATATGACGTCCCCGATTTGTTTACTATCGAAGATGGATGAAGCCGGATGGTTGTGGCATGCTCAGTTTGGGCATCTTAACTTCAGGTCACTTCATGACCTAGGCTCCAAGAAGATGGTGGATGGTATTCCTTTGATACAGCAAGGTGAACAGGTCTGTGATGGTTGTGCTCTTGGCAAACATCATCGCAAACCGTTTCCACTGGCGACTGCATATCGGGCAACCAAGGGGCTCGAGCTGGTGCATGGAGATCTCTGCGGGCCGGTGACACCGTCAACCCCGGGTGGCAAGTTATACTTCTTGCTGGTAGTTGATGATTTTAGTCGCTACATGTGGGTGGAATTCTTGAAAACAAAAGATAAGGCATTTGAGAGTTTCAAGAAGATACAAGTAGCAGCAGAGATGGAATCAGGTCTGAAACTGAGAGCGCTCAGAACAGACTGAGGAGGGGAATTTAATTTAGGTGCGTTTATAGTTTATTCCAATGCTCATGGCATAAGACACAATACTACTGCACCCTATACACCACAGCAAAACGACGTTGTCGAGAGAAGGAATCAGTCTGTGGTGGAAATGACATGATGTTTGCTCAAATCAAAACAAGTGCCGGGGCGTTTCTGGGGTGAAGCAGTATATTTGCTGAACCGAGCACCTACTAAAAGCCCAAATAAAATGACACCCTATGAAGCTTGGTATGGGAAGAAACCAAGTGCGCGACATATGAAGACCTTTGGTTGCATGGCCTATGCAAAGAAGGTTGGACCGGGTGTGACCAAGCTCGAAGACAGGACAGTACCTGGTATTTTCCTTGGGTACGAACCATATTCAAAAGCGTATCGGGTTTATGATCCGGTGAAACAACGACTCATGATCTCAAGGGATGTTATTTTCGATGAGAAGAAGAGCTGGACTTGGGGGGTGAGTGGAACAAACACAGCATCGGACGTACAAGAATCAGAGGAAGCAGTGTTCAGTTGGCCTGAAAACATTACTGTTGCCGATCCGACAATAGACGGGGCGGCTGATTCAGACAGTGGAAGTTTAGAAGCAGGAGCTGCGAGCGATTCTGCTAGAGCTGCTGTGGTACCCGGTTCACCTGTTCCACCAACTCCATCTCTTGGTACTTCATCATCGACGGGTGGCACACCTGGAACCTCGGCAAGTGGGGCACCGGCACAAATACAATGGGCCACGCCACCCACTGGAGCTAAGGAAGATTTAGAAGGAGTACCACTCTGGTATCGTCCAGTACCAGATTTGCTAGAGTCAACTGTGCCCTTTTAGTTGGAGTATAGTGGCTTGTGTCTCATTGCAACTGAGGAACCAAATTCAGTGGAGCAGTCTCTAACCGAGAATTGCTGGAGAGATGCAATGCAGACCGAGATACAGGCAATAGAGGCAAACCAGACTTGGGAAGTCAGTGAGCTCCCAAGGAATCACAAGGCGATTGGTCTCAAATGGGTGTTCAAGGTAAAGAAGGACCCAGAGGGCAATGTTGTGAAATATAAGGCAAGGTTGGTCGCAAAGGGCTATGCACAGCGCCATGGTCTGGATTTTGATGAAGTCTTTGCACCTGTTGCCAGAATAGAGACAGTGAAGGTATTGTTGGCTCTTGCAGCGCACAGTGGATGGGAGGTGCATCATATGGACGTCAAGTCTGCATTCTTGAATGGAGACCTCTGGGAAACCGTCTATGTGCAACAGCCTCCGGGTTTCATTGTTGGCAAGGGAGATAAGGTGAGATTGAGAAAAGCACTGTATGGCTTACGACAAGCACCGCGTGCATGGAACTTCAAGCTTGATAAGGAGTTGTCTGCTCTTGGTTTTGTCAGGAGTAAACTTGATAATACCGTATATAAGCGAAGTAGCAAGGATTCTCTTCTAATTGTGATTGTGTATGTTGATGATCTTATCATCTTGGGGCCAAAGATTGAAGACATTAATCGATTCAAGGTAGAGATGAAATTGAAGTTCAACATGAGTGATCTCGGTCTTCTCAGTTATTACTTGGGAATTGAAGTAAACAGGGAAAAGGAGGAATAACATTGAGCCAAGTAGCTTATGCGGTCAGGATACTTGATAATGCAGGCAGGGAGCACTGTAATCCTTGTGACACGCCGATGGAGCCACGGTTCAAACTCACAAAGGGAAAAGAATCTGTAGCTATGAATGTGACGGCATACATGAGTTTAATTGGAAGTCTCAGGTACCTGGTAAACACCAGACCAGACCTAGATTATGCGGTTGGGGTGGTAAGCAGGTACATGGAAGCTCTTGGAAAAGCACACTGGGCTGCAGTCAAACAAGTGTTGAGATATATAAAGGGCACCACAGGCTATGGATGTAGTTATGAGAAAGGAACATATTTGAAATCGATCTTGCTAGGTTTCAGTGACAGTGATTTTGCTGGAGATTCAGAGGATAGGAAGAGCACCACTGGCGTGATCTACTTTCTCGGCAATAGCTTGGTGACTTGGACATCTCAGAAACAAAAAATCATTGCTCTATCCTCGTGTGAGGCTGAGTATGTGGCAGCAGCGGCAGCAGCCTGTCAAGGCGTTTGGTTGAGTAGACTCATGGCTGATCTACTAGGAACGAAGGAGACACCGGTGAAACTGTTGATGGATAACATGTCAGCAATTGCGTTGAGCAGGAATCCGGTTCATCATGATCGTAGTAAACATATTGACACAAGGTATCACTTCATACATGAGTGTATTGAGGAAGGCAGGGTTGAAGTTGAACATGTTGGGACAGCTGGACAGTTGGCAGACATTTTCACGAAGCCGCTCAGTCGTGTCAAATTTGTTGAGTTACGGACTGCTCTCGATGTTGGTGATGTGCAACAACTTAGGGGGTGATTTGTTAGACTTAAGTGTTGCAATCAAGCTTTGTAATCTCGTGTTAGTTAGATCAGGGTGTCATGCTAGAGGAGTCCTAGCGTGGTTAGAGTTAGATGTACCAAAGTCATGCTTGGGTACGTCAAGCTTGAGTTGGAATCTCTATTTGCCACGTCGTGGCGTGTTAGGCACTTGTAACGGGGATCGCAAGGAAACGGTATCCTGTTCCTATGCGGCACGGCGTGGGAGCCTCATGGCTATATATATCAAATAAAGATATCATGAGGGGCTGCGAGTTAGGCAGTAAAACCATACCATACTTGCCTGTGTTTTTGCTTCTCTAGTTTCAATCTGTTAAGTGGTGATCGCAATCACCACGTCGCCGGTGAACTCGACGTTCCACGACGTTCTAGCGTCATTTCGATCCAACACCACAGAGTCCATAGCTCACCGAAACTAGGGGTTGGAATGACAGAGAAGGGCGGCGAGGTCATCATCGTGGATCCTTCTACCAAGGACTCCTCAGCCGCAGATGAAAACTCCGGTTGCAGGCTCCACACTCTTTTTGCATGGCTCCTCTGCCCGCATCAACTCTAGTCGTTTGGCTCCAAATCTGCTGAATCTGGACACGTAGCTGCATCACTCGGGTCCATCGACTCCGATCGTGTGACCTGCACGTTTGCCACCAACAGCCTAAATTGGGGAGAGGATGCAGGAGCTCGAGAGAGATGAGGAGAGGATAGTGTGGGGAGAGGGACATCGAGAGAATGGAGAGAAGTGGGTTATCTATTTAGGGTTTCATTAAGCTTATTGCTCTTTTCATTGGGCCGGATGCATTAGTAGAGGCGGGTGTCATATAAGAGACCCATGAGCTGCAAATAGATCTCATTACCAGCGTCTCAGTAAATTGATTTTGAGAGACGGTCAAATTTTTGTCACAGTTGTAAATAAAATAACTGCCTCCAAAAATCCTCATGAATTTTAGAAGACATAAATTTTGTGACCACCTCTATTAATAAACTATCCTATCCGAGAGCGCTTTGAGAAAAATGGAAGGGAAGAAGGGAGGAAGAGAGAGAGAGAGAGAGAGGCGAGACCGCACGACGTCTTTGTACCACCACTACCACGCTAAGTGGAATAGCATTGCACGGTGTGGTGACACACTGCTACGGTGCCACTGCCGAGCCAGACAAGGTGGCATGTTAGGGTGGTTTGGCTGCGCTAGAAAGATTAGCGCGGCCAAACATGTTAATTTTGAAAAAAAAACACAACAATGTTACTTTTGGGAAAAAGCTTTTAAAATATTTAAATATTAATAGTCACATAGTGGTTTTGGCGGGCAGCACCAGCAACAAAATATGACTATTGGGCACTGTTGGGGATTTGACTTCGCTTAGAAATCACAGCCCTGTAACTTTGGAGTCGATTACCAAAGGTGAAGAGGAAAATATGGACTTAGCTCAAAAGAAGCGGAAAGGGCAAAGGCAGTGAAGATGGAATTCCGACTTCGTGAAATGCACAAGACTAAAAGAGGACTCGATAAGATTGCGAAAACAACTGTGACTGAAGCAAATTTGATTATTTGATAAGATAGTATGATGTACTCCCTCCGTCCAAAAAATAACGCAATCCTAGCATTTGAATTTTGTCCAGCAACGAATGCTCAAAACAGTAGCCGGATAGGCCTGCACTCTTCCACTAATGAAACCACAGCACGACACGTATCCTACTCTTGTATAAAATAATAAAAAAAAGAGAAATCTTGCCCATAAAAAAGGGTACAACTCCGAGTAATCGGCTGATCGCGAACCTTCTTGTTTCTATCCGAATATGCATGTCCGGCGGCACTGGGCATTCTGACGGTTAATACTGTAGGAGTATTTTTTTTTCATGTGTGTACAGCAAATCATAGGGGCATTTAGGTAAATAGACAACTTCACCCCTTTTGTTTGAAGGAGTTTGCATTGATATATGACAAGGGTATAATAGTCATTTGTATAGCATCTCGACTCTGCCAATCGTGTTGTGCGTGCAGACTCGTTCCATGGTACTTTTTTTTTACTATCAATTGAATAGACGAATCCATGCGTGCTAGTCGGGTTTGTTCTGATGCCGGCTCTTTTTTTCCCTTTTCTGTTTCTTTTTTCCTATCATTTTTTAAAACTTTTTCTCAGCTACACGTGTCTCATGATCACAAATCTGCAAATATAATAATAAAAAAGTAGTGATGACGAGTTATCACATAAAAACATGTGCACATAAGTTATTTTTTGTACGGAGATAACCCTTGTTTTTATAAAGAACAATAAGAAACAACAGTTTCCGATGCTGAGAACACCAGCTTTGGAGAAAAATGTAAATGCACACAAGTAATGTTGATCGAAGAGAAAAGTTGTGCGTACAACTCTACAAAACTGTCCAAAAAAAAGCAAAAACCATGGGAATACTTTTTTAGACAAAGGTAGAAAAGTAATGTTGAGGAGTTGTCATAAAAAAAGTTAGGCATATCACTTTATAACTTTTCAAGAATAAAAAGCTCTACTTTTTCCAAAACAAATTGTCGGGGTGGTTGTTGGATTGACCATGATTCACGTGCAAGCGCCTGGACATAAATGGGAAAATGGCAACCTCTATATCCGATCCTTTGCAGAATTATGGGGTCAGGACATCTCTTAATCACCTCTGACGTCTTCGGAGCCAGCTTAGCTTCTCCAACACTTGATCACCATTCTTGCCTTATCCAGTCCATCCTAGATAGCATCCATTGAACTAAACCCTTGTATACTACTAGTGCACAACATCAAATCTAATAGATCATGGTGTGTCACTCAATCACCAAAATCAATAATGGCTCTAGCTAAATTTTCCTTACAATCTCCCACTTTTGGTGATTGATAACAACACAAACAAAGCAAGCAAATGATGTATGCCAAAAGAAAACTAACTACTTGCTTGGATGCAATACAAGAGCAAGATCATGTTTTCTGCCATTTTCCCTAGAATAATAACAATAATATGTTTATTTATTTACATCTATCCCTTATATTAAAGAGCCCCCCAAACTTTGATCCTTCATTCTCTCTCAAGTCATTTTGTCGTTCCACTCGCTCTAGCATAAAAGTCCTTTATAGATTGAATAGTACTTGTGCCGACTGCCGAGATAATAGTAGTATCATGTCTGTGATCCAAAACTCACGGCACATGCTTATAGAAAAAGATAGCATATAGCACGCGTCCAATAACGGTATAAAGTCTGATTCCAAGGTATATTAGGACAAATAACTAAAGCTATACGTCATATACTCTTATAAAGCTAAACTCCACTAGATGAATTATCTCTTCATGCAAGGTGTCCACATCATTCTCCACTAAATGGCCCACTATATATTCTACCACATCATTCCCCACTAAGTCCATGTCATCCCATATTAATTACAAAAAATGATCATATCATCTATATCATGTGAAATACTTTAAATCTTTAATCTATTAACATACAAGTCATGTATATACACTATTTGTTTTATCACCAATTCCTCTATAGTGTAAACAAAAATTAGTTTTTCTTCTATTAGCTTAGCATTTTTTTACTAAATCTGATACAATAAAATACATGCAAGTCAAATTCATATATATATATATATATACATAATATATTGAATATCATATAGTCATGCTATGTATATAATAATTTATTTTTATAAAAATCCCGCAGCAACGCGCGGGAAATTTACCTAGTTTCATTGGAACGCATGGGCACGTTGCTCGTAAAATCTAATGACACATTAAATGTCTTGTTTTTTCAGAGGTAGTTTCCCATAGAACTACCACTAAAAATGAATTTTTTACATATATGATAAACCTTATCTATGGGGCCCAAAATTATTTTGAGAGGCCAAAGTCCTTTATGGACGGCGTGAATAATGAGAAAGAAAAAGAAGAGAGCATTAAAAAAAGTTCAATTTTCTAGCAGTGATTTTAAAAGACAAGTCGTCAAATTAACTCTTTTGCGTGACCAAAAGACGGTTAAATTAAACAAAAGAATCCACACGCCGTGAGGAATGTAAGATACTTTGATCGGTTCGGTCATTTGTCTTGGAATGGAAAACATATATCCATGGATCGGAATGGAAAACTACATAGATACCATAAGAACATTTTGTTTATTTATTGATTCATATATTAGCTCCAATGACACCTGAGATGTCTATAGTGTCCACCATGATGTGCCATTGTCTTTTATTCTCGACACATAATATGTATTATGTCCTACGGAGATATGGATGACGAACGCCCTTCGTCGTTTTTATACGAGTATGTACTCACTCCTACACAATAGGGTACCAGGGATACTTGGCCACAAGCCCTTGCACGCCCTGGGGTTTGTCAGGCATGTCCTTCGCTATGTACACGTAGCCGCCGTCTCCCCAGCCGGTACCCCACGAATTCTTGGCGATCCAGTACTTTTGCCCCGTACTCTCGTTCTTCCCATAACCAACGATGGCCATGGCGTGGTTGAGCACGTAGCGTGTGCGTGGCTGTCCCCCGGAGTAGATGCCTCCTTTATAGTATGCGAAGGCTGGATCGTGAGCATCGAACAGGACGGCGACAGGCTGCTGGACAACCTTCTCAGCCAGTGCAGTCTCGTTCTCTCTCGGCAAGAAATCGTAGGTCTGAATCCTGACGGCCTTACGGACGTTGCCGGCATGGCAGCTGCCGGCCTTCGCCGTGTAAGCGCCGTATTCCTCCTCCGTGGCGATTCCTCCGTTCTTCTGCACATATTTGAATGCCTCTTGCAGGGTGCCGCCGCCGCATTTTTCGGCGGTGCAGTCCACGATTTGCTGCTCCGACAACTTTAGGAGATCCCCGTTCTTGATCTTGTTGGCACTCTCGATCGTTGCCACCGACGCGAACACCCAGCAAGCATCTGCATATGCATAAATATATATATAGTTGTTTAATTAAAATTGTGATTCTTCGTGTTCTTCGATGCGATTTTAATTGCAAACTCTAGCTAAGATGAACTTGTTACTCATTAATTATTACTTACGGCAGCCCTGGAGCTGATTCTGGACAGGCGTAACCGCGTCTTGCTCCCTCCAGTCGACGTGTTCCGGCAGATCTGTGTCTTCCACTTGCATCGTCGTGCCAGAATCACTCTCGGTGATATCGCCGGCACGGGTGGTGATCACTGATGACGAGAGGTCCAGTGGCACCGAATCATGGCTGGCCATGGTGTACCTGGCGAGGAACTCTTGGTGGGTGAGGTCGGTGAACTGGTTCTCGCCGCAGGTGAAGGTCTTAGTGGTGTCCCTGTTTATGGCCTCGATGAACTTGACGTTGTCACGGTATATCTGGAACCGCCGGAGCTTCTCCTCGGCCGTCGGGTATGACCGGCCATGAGCTGCCATCCAGGCATGGAACCTCTCCATCATCAGCAGCTCATGATCACCTCCATCACCATAGTATTCAGCACTATTGGCATAGTAACGATCAGAGGTAGCTAAAACGATGCTACTCCTTGTGAGCACGGTGATCACTAGGAGAAGCACCAGGGATATACGAGATGATGAACAAGAAGAGGGAGGGTAATTCATGTTTGCTAGCTATTTGATTGATTAGTACAGTTCTTCAATTGCTAGCTGAACGAGAATGGTGGGGTTTAAATAGCCAAGCTAAAGCTCTGACGGGACCAAAGCTGTCGATGATCGCATCTTTATTGCATGCGCTTCTTTACTTTACTCGCCACTTTCTCATTGTGTGCTTTTTACGTGCTTGTCGTCTAGTGCAGCTGGTGATACGCACAACTTCACCAGCATTTTTAGATGTGACATTTTTTTTCATCCTTCCTGAATAGACATGGAATATACGAGCATGCCAAACACTTATTGTATCACAACTTCGTAACCTTTTCCCCATTTTTAGAGTGGTGCTTTGGTTCAGATTTTTAATAGGGAGTTGCATTGCTATTCTTCAGGGCGCCTGGTTTAGTGTTCTATTTAGGTGACAATTGACAACCATTGGATACAAAACGAATGCTCCAGATTAGATCACACAATATTCATCTTCTTCCTCGCATATTTCTCTTTCTCGCCCCGCCGCAGTGTGCTAGGGTTCCGTGTGTAACCTAGGGCAAGAATTCTACTCTCTGTGTGTAACCTTCTTCTCCTACATGAGAGAACAGCTTTGGACTACTCTTTTTTGCACACCTTCTTCTTTAGCCCAGTCAAGGATCCCTCATCATTCACATCCACATGACATCTGGCATTCCTATATTTTATCGACTCGCGTCATAATTCAGACATCTATCCAAGCTCTCATACTGGGTTCCTTAGCTTGGTACCAAGATATAGTGGTTAGACATTTTTTTTTAGATAATGGATATAAAATCTGGCCTCTACATCCGAGGATGTACACAGCCCAAAATTACAGAGTTTTATATGAAATAAACAAAGAGAGTCATAGTCCTATACATGGACTGGGACGCTAGTTTAAACAATATAAATGTTTCCATC
>Ga0182004_10000885_pt1 | contig 20321 bp, 12 predicted proteins | sample Sormic07211540_1_FD_120479 | JGI IMG/M metagenome (GOLD analysis project Ga0182004, IMG submission 120479) | Endophyte microbial communities from Sorghum bicolor roots, Mead, Nebraska, USA - 072115-40_1 MetaG | ecosystem: Host-associated > Plants > Roots > Unclassified | place: USA: Nebraska...
ACACATTCATCCAAATTAAACTTATTTTAGGTTAATGCATCAGGGTTTACTTAACACTAAACTATGCAATGCTCATGATGACATGTCATGTTTTAGTTCGCTTAACACGAGAGTGTTACAGCTATATGTATGATCACTGTCATCCCCTGTGATTTGATTTTAACATAATTGGGTGCCAAACTAGACATGAATCTTTTGCTCATCACTATCGCCGACTCTTTTCTCATCGATGGTCTCGGTCCCAGTCATCCCAAACCCTAGAACATGAAGGGCGCACTAAGAGAGCGCATCCAAGGTGGCGATAGTGAACGACACAGATGAGGCGTGTGCCCGTGGGGCGCGTAACCGTGTTCGCGGATGAGCAGGACAACATCAGTGGCCAGGCACAAGCGTGTTGGCGGCAAGCAGGGCTTTGCATCGGTTTATGTCTGGATGACAATAATGTTTGGATGAGTATGCAACTAATTATTTCTCACTTATTTTTCTTGCAATTGCGATTTTTTTTAGATTTATTGGAAAATTTCTATGCTCACACACAAGCTATCATAGTGGTATCGGTGGAAAATTGAAAAAGAAATAATGCGCACACACAAGATGTCACCGTGGTAAAAAATAGAATTTTTTATGCATACTTTTTTCGAGACTGAATTACGCAGGCAGACGCTCACAAATACAAGCGTACACTTATTTATACTATAATGGAACACTTTAAATTATACTAGGTACACCCAATAAAACTTCTCCCGCTGAGAGCCTCCAACCTCTGTGCACCCAGAAAAATATACACACGGAATCGTCTCTATTAAAATCAAAGGCTACGGAACATCCTGCGAGGCTTCAACCCAATCGTGCAGCCACGATCGGTTGCGGGCCTCAACGCCAAGCTTCAACGCACCTACAATCAATCACCGAGAGAAGGAAAGGAAGAACCGTCGTCGCCCGATCTCCGGCCTCCTCCTCCTGCCGCGCGGCTCCTGCCAGATCTAGCGGACCAAGCAGTAACGATGGGTAGGGCACCCAGGACCGAGACGCAACCGTGGTTTGGATCAGCGACCTGCGAGGCCGCCTGCGTCCACGCCGGTTAGTTCCTAGATTATCTCTTCATCAATGGATTCTCTTCTTTGCGTGAAAGCGATCGATGCATTTAAGTTCGATAGTTCACAGTGGTGGAAAGCATTAATAATTTGCCGTTAAGCGATCGATGGATTTTAGTTCATTAGTTCACCGTGGTGGAAAGGATTAATAAATTATCGTTCCAGTTTCTTGGCTGCAGGCAGCAGGCGCAGCTAGCCCTGCGATTAGCAACAACGACACAAACTATGAAACTACTCTCATCTCAATGATTTGACAATTCAAGAGTTCATTAATGTTTATTTAATTTCAGTTATCTCATGTGCAGCAGCGGCACAATTCTTTCCGTCATTGTATATTTAATTCAGTTATCTCATCCAATCATTAATGACAGGCAAGGTTTTTAACTAGCTGTGAGGGCACTCTTGCAAGCGTAGGTCTGTCAAACTGCAATCTACCATACCAGTAGATCGGTGTCCAAGTTCCATCTAGATTGAGTTGAGGAGACAACGAGATAGATCATCTTGCCACCGCTGTCACAGAGATCAAGCCAGCTGCCGAGCCAATCGACGAGACAATATCATTGGCCACGGCTGAGGACAGAGTAGAATAGACGACATGACTAGATTATAGCAACAATGCCTGAAATTCTTCCGTGATTTCACTCGCTAGGTAAGCAACCACACTGTATGCAGTAGTACGAATAATGAATTTAAAGAGCGTTGTACAAAAGGAATTTGACCAGCTGCATTTATTTGGATATTGTAATATGATTTTTGAGTGTTTTCTATACCCAAATTATTTGAGCAGAAAACTCCAACCAACTAAGCCGATATGTCTATGCCGAGAGATCTACGTGGAGCAAAAAGCGATATGTCTATGCCGAGATATATATGCCGAGCACAGAGCGAAATGTCTACGTCGAGAGATACACGCGGAGCACTAAGCGATATCACCAACGTCACATGTATGCTTATAATATTTTCGTATACTGCACTTTACGCAATGCCATACTAATTGGAGTAAAAGTATCGTCCAAACACGCCCACTTTAGATGAGGCCTCGCGTAAGAGGGATGAAAGGAATATGCAGCAGCGAAACATCGAGCTGATATGTCCATGGAACAAAGGGAAGAGATTAATAAGAAAATCGAACAAAGGGAAGAGATTAATAAGAAACAACATGAATACCGACAACAGAAGAAGGTCGCAACCCAAAATAGTAGCACTTCTGCTGCTTTGACTGAAAAGTGTCGTTAAGAAAAGTACTTGAGTGTTGGCCAGACATGGAGTACAAAGTTAAAGATTATAACAACGTAAATTATGTTATGTATAGTACTGTACAAAATTAATTTATTTTGTTTAGCACTTATATTCGCTATGTTTGTTTTTCAATTCTACTACCATATTATCAAAGCGGATTGTACACTTTATTCATAATAGACATGGTAAACAAAACCGTGTATATTATGGACCCCCTTAAAGATGTGTATGTTTGAAGGGTTATGATCAAAGAATGGCATATGTACCTACATTTCACACTATTGCTAGAATATTCTGTCTTGCCATGGGGCTGACTAATTCTAAGTGGAACGGCAATATTATTTATAATTAAAAGAGAGAATACCCTACATGTGTAACAAAGGTTACACATAATAAATAAGTTAAAATACATGTCACCTATTAAATCACAAAAAATAGTTATTTCATTTATGTATATCATCAAATAAACATGATCTTGTCCAGGAAACTAGGAGACTTTCTTGTATACAATTTCATGAAGTTGTGGGACGGCGAAAGATTATCACAGATCAACAATGTAAGCATATATAGTTTCTAAATATATAATGTACACTATATATATAAATAATAACTTATTATTATATTATGCATACCGTGCACAGCTCTCAACTTCATTGAGGATAGAATTCTTGGCAGACGTTTTGACGAGTCATGCAAATGAATGTTTCGATAGCATCCCTGAAGATCTGCAATGCACGATTAAGGAGTTAGGCAGAATGTAATTTAGATACTTATAATATTAGAAAGACAGTTCTAAGTTGCTTCTCATTTTACATTTCTATGTTTATGCTCTACTACATATTGGCAGTTGTAACTAGCCGGAATATGTTCCTTAGCCCTTAGGGCTACATGGACATAAAGTAAAGATCATTGTTGTCTTCCATAGAGGATTACACTACAGTACATCTTCAAACTGGTTACTAGAATAAGTGACTCAAAATTCACTCTTCTTGTTCATGAGGGTCTTTTGATGTTTTAATTGATTAAAAATACTTTCCTGTGTTGCAGGTTTGTTTTTAATATATTTGAAATGTGGTCCATTACTGTGTGACAGAAGTCATGCTAGAGTAAACTTCTAGCAATTTCATTGGAGGAAAGGCTCCTAGGCAGCTAGCCATCAATGTTTGTAATAATTTGATCTTTCTTATGCCATTTTCTTTTGTTACCTCCTGCTATTAAGAAAGCACAGTGGAAGTTTGCCAATATGCCAAAATACCACTTTAGAAGAAAGAAAATTTTATTTTTATTTTCAAGGAATGTTCTTTGCCATTATTTGCATTTGCATCTATAAGTGATTCATGTGTGCTTTTGCCATAATACTCTCTGGTATATTTTTATTAAAATGTACACTTTATTAAAGGAAATTGTGAATTTCTTCTTATATATAACTTTTATCTAATCAATTATAAGTATTGTTTTCCGTAGCGTTAGCACGGGCACTATACTAGTCCCTATAAACACACACAACCTACCCCTATGAATACCGTCATTAGTAAGAAATAGCTAGTCATTTAGGGAAAAAAGTTTTCATGCAACGGAATTGGAGACTTTTAAGTTAAACACCCGATCTAAAATTCTTCGAGTATAGCATGTATAAAATTAAACAAAAATAATATACATGTATGAAGATTGGTCTAGTATTAACTTGCATGCCATAGGTGTTAACGCGTTAACAAGTATAATTGGTGATTAATAGATGTATTAATATAACATAAGGATGTGTAATTGTTAGGCATATGCTGCATAGAATGAAAACGGGTTCATTCTATATGAAAGCAAGATTCCAAGAAAACAGCCGAAGAAATATTCTTCCGTTTTCATAAATATGAAACATGATGGTAAATATGTAAATGACCGAGACAAAAGTAAAAAAAAAAAGATAAGACAAGATTTTTTGTCTGCTTTCATCCCTACTCTTATATATCCATATGGCATTGACAGTGTTGTACGAAGTTCCATGATGCATGTGGATATATAAAAACAATAAAATTGTCTTCAAACAACTTTTTTATATTTTTTCTTTCTCAATCCTTACTAACAAAGGCCATGCAGGGATCTTCCCCTGAATTTGTTAGCTATGACTGAAAGTACTGTTTGCTAATTTATTGTGAAAGAAAAACACTATTAAATAACTGGCAGATTTGACAAATAAGTTCAAGCAAACAGACTCTGTCTTTATACATTTGTATAGCAAAGTTTGCTTTGGCAGGGCTCCATCCGATTGACTTCTTCGGCTTCTAGGAGGAGCCTCTGAAGCAATGCTTTCTAGGCACCTTCGATTCCGCTATGGCGGTTTTGTAGTGTCGCAGCTGGAGTATTGATATAACTAATTGATTTCATCAAATATCGTCTACCTCATTATCTGACTCTAAAAACATGAATTTCATATATATGCCTCAAAAAATGTCTTATTTACCTTAGTCTGCAATTTGTACCATTGCTCTTTGTTGTATAATCGTCTCCTTTTAGCCCTTTCCTGCACTGGCCCTCTCCGCACCATGCCACCACTGGCACCACCCTTCCCCATCCCTTGGTTTCACTCCACACCTCTCCTCTCCTCTTCATCCTTGCTGCTCTATCTCCTCTGTTGGCCCTATGCCCCTCCACCATAACTCGCTCGCATGTGTTGTCCACTACAATTCTAAAGGCTACTACCTCCGGCCCTTCTCACAGGTGCACACATCCTATATTAGGTGGACAGCCAACTACGATACGAACCTCCTCCTTACTATGTACACCGGCTTGCTCTACTTCCTCACGCCTCTCCTCTCCTTTTCACGACTTCTTCCATTTGTGAATTTATTTTACCAAGGGAATCCATAAGATACTATGAGAGTAAACAGATCTAGAAGACACTACCAACCTCGCAGCTGCCATTTTCTACCGCATATTGATCATATTTAGCCATTGCAATTGTATGAGATCGCTAGCCCTATACCAAAATAATTTATTTAATTCAATTGAGCATATTTGGTAGTCTATTTTAAGTATGGACTCTCTTAGTCTATCTATAACTTTAATGATGCACAACATGATAATTTATATAAATAACGAGCACGACTATAAAAAAAGCACTAGTAACAATGACAAATGAGATATAAATAACTCTAATCTAGCGCCAATAGACACATTATTATATTCTTAGATTAGAAATATGTTTTGTACTGGTTCTGTATTTTTATAAAATAAGTAAATTAGTTATATTTTTTTAGAAAATAAACTGGTTTTTATTATTTTCAGAAACTAAACTATAAAACCACTTTTGATACTAGTTAGATGGACAAATTTAAATTTTCCATTACTAATAGTAATTGGTGGTACAAAATTTCCTCAAACTATAGATGGATGGTCAAAAATATATATTTGTTTCTCTTTTTTAAGTATCGTCACGCAACAACTGTTCTGACGGTTTTTTTTTTGTTCCAGCTCCTCCTGATCCCCTTCCCGTCTTACATAAAACCCCTGCGAACTTTCGGTGTTTCAAATAGGTCCTACAAGAGGAGCCACGTGGCAACTCCCAGCTGGTGTTAGGATTGATAATTTTTTTCTCCTTTCTGGCATAAAAGCCATGGTTCCTCTGCTCTCCAGTACCTTGCACACCAAAAGGTTCCATTTGGTCTCTTCCTTCCTCCCCAGATTCCGCATTTTCTCCTTAAAATGCCTGCAAATTGTAAAATTGCTATAAAACATGTCTTCTGTTATATGAAAGCAAGAAACGTCAGAGCATTCTCTCCCCAGTTTCTCTCTGGTAAATTTGCTACTGTTTGGTAGAACCAAACACAATAACAAAAGATTTGCCGCGCTCACCTGCAGAGAGGAACCTTGCAGGTGTCCGGGATGAAACACATGCGGGAATGCAGCTCGAGGAGCTGCCACATTCGCTTGCAGTTGGCACAGCCACCAGGCACCCGAACTCTGCAGGTCGAGAAGTGGCGCACGAGCAGCTCGATGCCCTTGCAGGCCGGAAACTTGCAGGCAGCTGCTAGACTGCCCTTGAGCGCTTGATCTCGAGGCCCGATCGTCCTGCATCCGTCTCGGCATATGTGGACAAGGGCCTCCATTGCTTCGTGCAATTGCAGATAGACCTTCTTTTCTTCCATCCTTTTAGCTCTTTCCTGCCTTTTCTGCATCAATTCAGACTATCAAACATAGGTTTCAAACCACTACAAGCATTGGAACTGCAGAAGCGTGCAAGTGTTTAGTTATTTGATTGTTTCTGCGGTGTGTGCAAGTTCAGACAAACTATGAATTGAACTGTCTGAAACTCTAAGCAGACCTTTTGCCTCTAAGTTCAGACAAGGGCCTCTAAGTTGTATGTTCGGTGTGATGGAGACGGGGCAAATAATAAGGGGGCTGCTTTTGTAGTTTGTTTTTTTCTCTTTCTTTTTGTTTTTTTCTCGTCTAATAAAAATACCGGCAAATCTTTTGCCATCCTTTCTAAAGAAAAAAAACTCTAAGCGGACAGACTGAAACTCTGAATCACTAAGGGCGTTTCCTTTCCTTCCCTTCTAGCTACTGAATACTAAGAACTAGCAAGGCAGGGTTGGAAATGATCAAACAATACTAATATAACCATTACGACAACTCACTGTATCGGTTTCGACAAGAGACTCGAGCAACTCCTGTTCCATAGTAGGATTGACCCGTCTCATTACTTTCCACCCATCCGTCAGAGAGATGGTCTTGAAATCCCCGATGATCATCCGGGTGCAGACGAGCGAGAGCCGAGGCGCGTCACACAATCTGGCAAGTTGCAGCATGTCTACCACGTTGTCAGGAGCAAGGAAATTCCTCTCGAGTTGGTCGATGCAGACCGTCTTCAGAGATGGCACCGAGAAAACATGGGAGAGTACAAGCAAATGCAGAACGTGCTTCTTCATCTGTTCCTGCTCAAAACTTCACCAAACAAAAAAAATATAAATCAGAGCGTTTGTTTCTTACTGAAAACTGCACACATCAGAGGAAAACAATCTGCACTGTCTTCAGCTTCAGTCACTGCAAACTGTTTCGGCCGAAAGCTGATCTTTAGAGAACAGTGAATTATCTATACAAAATACCAACCATACCGTGAAGAGTAAAGAAATCTGATGAAAACACAGACTGCTTCTGAAGGCGCGCCAGAAATACGAATACACCGAAAACCATCTTTCAATTTGGCTTCCTCCAACATAGCTCTCAGAACAGGAGATTTGACACCCTGCAGAAGAGGAAAACACGAAGGCCTTACATAAACATAAGGCCAAAGCTGCTATGTTCCAGGAACACGAGGGCCAATCATATGAAAATATTCAGAGAAGCTGATGTACTCACAAGAACACAGGAATGTGAAAGAATTTCAGTGTCATCGTCTGTCCAAACACGGAGATCAGATTGGTATCCCTGCAAGAACAACCTGTCCCAGGAATCGACGACGCCTTCAGGGACGCGGCGACAAGCCTTTGCCTTCCTAGAAATTCTCCACGCGTCATAAGAGGTTCCAGGCAACGGTGGCGGATCAGGGGCCTTGCTGCGATGAAGCTGAGCATGCCGCCTATGATCCGGCGCAGCTTTGGCGCCTGCTGAACTGTTGGACTCAAGATGGATTTCCAATGGGAAGTCGATCGCATCGCCATCCAGGAATAAATCAGAACAATCAAACTCAAGGCATTCCATCGACTATGCTCCCCCTGCTTTGATCGTGAAAGGGGAAAAGTTAACTGAAAAATACATAACTTACTTTACAGCAGTTACGTTCAGAGAGTACAAGCTGAAATAATTTTTATTAACAAGAGCTGAAATAAATTTCCAAATAAATAACTACCACAAGAGAGAGAAAGCAAAAGTAGAGGCGAATAAATTCGTCTCTAAATACAGGAGTATTTGATATTCCTGTGTGCTGGTTATTGCACTGTTCTTTAAAGCAGCTAAGATGCTTTCTGATTCTGAAAATCTCAGCGACAGATCCCTCAAAAAAAAATCTCAGCGACACTGAAGAAATATGGATTCCTAGTGCGTTCCACCACGACCAACAACGAGCTGAAAGAAAGATATTACACATGATTTCGTTGATGCTTTTTCCGCATGGCGTCTAAAGGGGAAAATTAATGATCGATGTTTATGAAATCTGAGAACTCCGTTCGTCTGAAAACCTTTACTACCCAAATCCCGGAAAAAGAAGAGCCATTCGATTGCGATTCTTTGTGCTATCAGAGAGAAGATTAAGGTAGCAGAGGAAAGAATCAAATCGAAAACTGTATTCAAGAAACCGCACGAGCGTGCTCACCTGAAATCAGTCTAAGGCTCTGGCCTCTGGAGCGCAAACTGCGAAAGCCTCTCTCTCTGTAAAGAGAGTGAGGGCGAGAGGCGAGAACGAGAAGGGAGCTTGTTCACCACCACTCACCACCGCGTCGTCGTCAGTCCACAAGAAACTTTTTTTTTAGCCTTCCTCTTCCGCTCTTCCTATGCCAACTCACGCCAAGGCGCCTGACAAGTGTTCCCCTACAAAATGGACTGCCCCACATGACAGTGGCAGTGGCAAGAAGCACGGGGTGGGATCCCACGCAAGAACCAAGGCCGGGGAGGGGAGGGCAGGCGGAGGCGAGACGAGGAGGAGAGGCACAGAGACAGGCACGGAAAAGTGGCGGCCATCACAGAAAACAGAAGAATCGGCAAGTAGCCGGACGTGGCCGCCGACTCTCTCGTGTCGTTCACGTGGAAAGGACGCGACGCCGGCCGGGCCACTAGGAGCGCGCCACGTGTCGAGGTGCCGGTGGACAAGAGGGCACGGCGCCTGCACGGTGGTCCCAGGCTGAGGGAGAGCTGCTTCTCAATCCTGCCTTGGAGGTCTAGGACTTGTTTAGTTCACTCTTAAAACCAAAAAGTTTTCAAGATTCTTCGTCACGTCGAATCTTGTGGCACATGCATGAAATATTAAATATAGACGAAAACAAAAACTAATTACACAGTTTAACTGTAAATCACGAGACGAATCTTTTAATCCTAGTTAGTCCATAATTGAATAATATTTGTCACAAAAAACGAAAATGCTACAGTACCGAAAACTTTTCACTTTTCGGAACTAAACAAGGCCCTACTGACCAGTGGGGTGTGGCGGTGGGCCCACTGGCCGAAAGGGTGTATGGTCTACATACAGTACGGTCTGCCTGGACTGCCCTCTGCCGCAGCGGATGAAAGTGAACAGGAACCAATGAATTGACCGTCCTTGGATCTGCAACTACAGGAGACAGTCAAAACTCGGAGCAATAGGACCACCGCACATTATCCCAATTCTTCCTTCTATGGAAAAAAGGAGAGAATATCATTTTCCTAGACTAGAAAAATACTACTCGTCCAGGCCACAGAAATTACAGAATGAGAAAAAGGTTTTGGTAACCAAAGTTTCAATTTTTTTTGGCAAAGTAGACACTATAGCACTTTCGTCTGTATTTGATAAATATTGTCCAACCACATACTAGACTTAAAAGATTCATCTTGCAAATTATAGGCAGACGGTGTAATTAGTTATTTATTTTATTTATATTTAATGCTCTATGTATATGCCGCAAGATTCGATGTGACGGAAAATCTAAAAATTTTTGCAAAAATTTTTAGAAATTAAACAAAACCCTGGCCTTTGGTTCCCTTTTCTTCCACCTTTCCTTCCGTGCTGGGTGTTGTTTCTTCCGTGCAAGAGGGTGGTGGGTACCGACCTTTCTTGTCGTGTTCCCTTCCACGACAAGAGCTGAACAGCAGCACCGCCGATGTCATCCATGACACAGGTGCCACTCTTTGAGGGAGACTTGTCACAATTGTCCATGTCCATGTCGAGGCCGGCGGCTCGCTGGCAAGGCCTTGTTTCATTCAAAAACCAAAAAATTTTCAACCAAAAAGTTTTCAAGATTCTCCGTTACATCGAATCTTTCATCATATGCATGAAGCATTAAATATAAACAAAAATAAAAATTAATTGCATAGTTTACCTGTAAATCGCGAGACAAATCTTTTGATCCTAGTTAGTCTATGATTGGATAATATTTGTCACAAACAAACGAAAGTACTATAGTAGCTAAATCCAAAATCTTTTCGCATGTAAACAGGACCCAAGTGAAAAAAACCGAGCAGTTTTCGGAAGAGGAGCCGACCGGATGCGTATTGCGTAGCCATTCCGCCGCCGCGCCGTCCAGCATTTTTCCGAGCAATGGACCGCTCTAAGTTCCTGGGTATAGCCTGCAGGAATAGCAATGGACACAGGCGACTACAGCACTCTTTGATGGCGGATGAGACGACGTCGTCTCTAGTCTCGCTCCGCGAACCCAACAGCTGTGTAGGCTAGGCCAGCGTCTTGCTGCGACGAGGCAAAGCAAACACGTCGATAGCGTTTCGTCTTTCGCTAGAGCAGTCGCTATTCCGTGTCAGGGCACCGTCAACGGTGTCGATAGCACTCCACATAGTCCTTTAGTTCGCAAAAAAATTCGTTTTTGATTACTATAGCACTTTCGTTTTTATTTGACAAACATTGTCTAAACAAGAAGTAACTAGGCTCAAAAGATTCATCTCACAAATTACAGATAAACTATGTAAATAGTTTTTATTTTTATCTATATTTAATACTCCATGCATGCGACCAAAGATTCGATGTGACAGGAAATCTTGAAAATTTTTACGAACTAAACAAGGCCTAGGAGTAGGACAAACCGACAGAGGAAGTGGGGAGAACGTTTTTAGGGGGAAGTACGCGTATATTATAAGTGTCTATGTTATACTATGTGATTTGCAAAATAAAAGGTTTGAAACTATCGCTGCATAGTTTAACTTTAACAAATTGGCAGCGTCCATGGTACAGAGAAAGGACTTGAAGGCAAGGAGCACATAATAATCCATGTTTTGGATGTCAATTAGAAGGCCTGAACGTTAATTTATTATGATCTAATTAATAAAAATTTATAGATGCTAGTTGATGAGTAGAATTTATTAAAAAAAGAAAATTTTAATTAGTCCACATCTAGGCTATTATTCAATGACAGACTAAACTTTATTTCGGTGATCAAAAAGGCCCTAAGCTAGTAAGCTTATACATGGTGATCCCTCTAACTCCCAAAATGTTTTGTTCAAAGCAACCTCCGTAATGGGGATGGAAATTGTGCAATTCACAATAGATACAAATGAAGTTACCAAGTTTATAAGGAACATTAAAAAGCTCATGGTCGCACGGTTTATTTAAAAAAAAAAGAAGAAACGGTGAAAAAAATAAACATAACAACCCGGATGACTAACCCTAAGGAATTCACTTACACTAAAAACTGAAAAAGTAACACACAATCTACAGGGATTGGCTAGGAGGATGAAACTATGAAAGCATGTGCCTTTGAGGATAGAAGAACTGTGTTTAGAAGGGTGGTAATTTTGGGCCGGCCAGTCAGCCCACACTGATGGGCTATTGCCTGTTGGGCCCAAGGTTTCATCTTCCCCTTTCGAGGCTACACCTCCCACAATGATTTAGCCTACTGGAAAGCAGTAGTGCCCACGTGCGATTATCCAAATTTCATGGATCTTAGGCCTTGTTTAGATTCGATTTTTTTTTTGAATTTCGATACTGTAGTATTTTCGTTTTTATTTGATAAACATTGTCCAATCATAGAGTAACTAGGCTTAAAAGATTCATCTCGCGATTTATAGGCAAACTGCGCAATTAGTTTTTGTTTTCATTTATATTTAATATTTCATACATGTACCGTAAGATTTGATGTGACGGAGAATCTTAAAAAGTTTTTGGTTTTTGGGTGAACTAAACAAGACCTTATATTACTACTACGACTCCGGTAGAAAACAAACAACATATGTGCATTCTGTTTGACACTGCAGCCGGGAAAAAAGGACGTATATATATATATACGTGTTGTTCTTTCCAATTTTACTCACATTCTGTTACAATTTCGTACAAAAAAAACAATCAACATGCCGCGTGATCCTCCACCTTATAACAGCACTCAAGCTTCCCTGGAAAGAGACGCGTTTGCAGCGATATGTACACATAGACGAAGGCGAGCAAGCGATGTCGATCATTTCCTGTAAAAACATGGGACAACACAGAGAGAAAACTTTCAGTGTGTTTAATTTCGAATAGGGTAAAAAATAAAGTATTCAGTCACCGAATGCAAAGATCTTTTTTTCCCTGAACATTATTGTTCATGCATGGCTCAGTGTGGATTCTGCTCTTCACGGAGCGACACTTAGTAATTCGCTTAGAACTACGGGAGGATACACACCAAAGCTTGAGCGACTCCTTCCAGCTCCCTTTGCTGTCGCAGTGGCTGTAGATCTTGTCCAGCCGGATGATGATCTCCGAGAATGTCGGCCGAGCCATGGCCTGCGGGTGCCAGCATTCCTCCACCAGCCTGCACGCACAGAACCGGGGAACAAGAAGGGTTGGAGAACACAAGAAATGTGGCACTCATGAGGTGTCAATGCCATGAAAGGGCCCTTGTTGTTTGAGTTCAGAAACTCACGCTTTGAAGTCTGGAGGATAGCCCTTGAGCTTGCCCTTGAGTGGTGGCCGCATCCCCTCGAACCGGATCGTGTGTCCTGAATCCTCTGGCGTCCTCACTGATCCTTCAACCATCTGATGATTACACACACCACAAAAGGATGAATGACTGGCTATAGGTACGCTACGATCTGAAACTGAAACGTCCCCAACCACCAATATTCTTCTTCTCCGACCCTGTTGTTTCTGCATCTGGAACGAACAGAAATTTACTGACCTCATAGAGGATGAAGCCGAATGAGTAGGCATCGACGCTGGAGTCGAACGCGTCGTTTCTGTACAGCTCAGGTGCAGTGTGGTAGCCTAATTTAAACAGAGGGATTGGAAGGTTGTCATATGGACCGTACTTGTCTGGGAAAGTACAAAATGGATCAGAAATGGCATGGTCTGATACTTACTGAAGCTATCAACGAGAGCACCATGGTTGATCAGTCTCACTTTGTCGGGCCCGATCTTTGACACCCTTATCACTCCGAATCCCGCAATTTTCAGGTTGCCTCCACTATCCAGGAAGATATGTCTGGCACCTTACCAAGATTCAAATAGTAAAGTACGGCACAACCGTGAAAGAAAACAGCAATTTGTGTGCCAGTGCCAAGAATGCAACAAGAGAACAGCATGCATGGCTCGGGCTGCTTCATTTCCTCATCTTACTTTGGCTTTAGGTCGCAGTGGATGATGGGGTCCGGTTTGCACTGATGGAGATAGGTCATGCCCCTACACGTACACAAGGTGAAGGCAACAGCAAGAAACATTGTTAGCAAGCATACTTCACATTGTTATCTTTTTTTTTTTTTTCTGAAAATGTCAACTCGTATAGACTATATGGTGTATATTGGATTCTTCAGCTGTTGTTGGGATCAGAACCTAGGAGTACCTGGCAATATCAAGGCCATATCTTAGCACCTTGTGAGCATGTAACTTTCCTTTCTTCTGGATACAGACTGATAAGTCTTTCTGAGTTTTACAGAAAATGAATGAAGTCAACCCATCAGAGGACAATTTTCGTATACACTATATATATAAACAGTGGCATACTCAGATTTACTTTTGGTGGGAAGATTACAGAAACTTTGTTTTCCTGGGGAAAAAGACATGGTGCTAATATTACCTCTTCATGAAGTTCAGAAACAATCATCATAGGTATGCTCTGAGTGACGGCTCCGACGAACTGAACGACATTAGGGTGTCGGACTTTCTCCAGTACAGTCAGTTCATGCCTAAAAGAGTTTCTGAAACAATTTTTCATATAGACGAAAAAACATTATTGGTAACCGAATACAGGTATTCCTTTGAAAAGTTTGACCACAGATATTTGCATCTTACGCGGCTTCTTGATCGGAGCAACCGTCTCTGTCAAGTATTTTTACAGAAACCTTGGTGCCATTCCATTTCGCGATATGGTACATGCCCTGTTCGATTTGCCTACCAACATTAGCCCCATTTTCCGTACCTCACTGGCATTCCATTCTTGAACAAAATGTTTGTGAAACAAATAAAGCTGCATATTGAAAAGAAAATTGCACCGGTGTAATATCACAGCCTCGCCGGAATTGGACCTCTCCGGGGTTCAACTCGTACTCTGGTATCTCGCCTGGGACCGAGACCATCATTGGTGTCCTCTTGGTTCTCTGCAGAAACGATCAGGTATCAGTCAACAAACAAGATAAAAGTTTCAGTTCAAGTGCCTAGAAATTAAACATACCGGAACCTTTGCACCATGAATTTTCAAGAGTTCGTAGACCTTGGAGTGGCCGTAAAACTTGGCATCAGCTACTGCCTATGATCGGAGAAGCGAATGAATGAGATCATCATCTGACTGATGACGCAGGCAGAATGAATCGCTGGCAAAGAAAACTCTGATGCAGGCGTGACGTGAGGATGGCAATGGCCGCCGGTTAACCGGGCGCGCCGCTCACCCACCGTGCTTCCCCAGCGGTCGCGCGCGTCGATGTTGGCCTTCCAGCTGAGCAGAATCCTGACGACGTCGCGGTGGCCCTCGCAGGCGGCGATGTGCAGCGCGGTGCGGCCGTCGAGGTTGATGCTGTTGACGTCGACGCCGCTCCGCAGCAGGCCCTCGACGCCCAGCGCGTCGCCCTGGCACGCGAAGAAGAGCAGCTGCATGGTGGCGTCGAGGTTTTCCGGCACGCTCAGGTCCTCCGCCGGCGTGCCCGACCCCACGGGGCTCTGGCTCCGGCCGCGCCGCCGGTTCGGGTCCATGGATGACTGCCGCCCGAACAGGAACCGGCTGGTGGCCCGCCCCGTCCGCGGGGACTCGAGCGACGCCTGCCGCCGGAGCTCGGCGTTGTGCTTCATCGAGCCCCCGGAGACCTGCCGGTGCAGCGCCACCTTCATGCCGTTCGCTGCCGCCATGTCCGATTCAAGCAGTCTCTTGAGGTACGAGTTCGATCAGTGCATCCGGGGAAATTAACGGGATCTCGATGGCGGATCGGGGTCCCCGAGGCACGAGAAAGTGCGACGGAGAGCCCCGCGGAGATCGAGACCTTGGCGGTAAGCTTGGGCCTCGTGAGCGAGGAGAGGAGAAGAGAAGAAAGAGGAGACGGCGAGCGGAGGAGAGTGAAGAGCGGAAAGGCCTCGCTCGCTTCCCGGGCGGCGAAGGAAAGCTAAAGTTAGTTTACGCTTATAAAGGCGGGTAACTTGGGAGTCTTTTGCCGCGTTTTATTTGAAAAATACCGTTGGGAATAATTGTAACTGTCACAGTCAGGAATGGTAGCCGAAATAGAGTAGGGGAACGAGGGTTGTCACCAGCTCGGATGTCTGAGTGTGACAGAATAGAGTTCGACGGATGTTTGGATTAGTGATCTTTGACCTGATTTTACTGTATGTTTGGCAGGTTGAAAAGGCTTCTTAACTTAAGCCTAACTATTTTCAATTTTTTTCTCACTCCCCAATTAAAAGAAAAAATATATAGTGTTTTGGTTTTGGTCTAAGTTTTTTTTTCAAAAAAAATCATCAAATTTATAAAAAAAAATACACCAACATAAAATTAGTCTTATTAAACTCATCATCAAATATGTCCTACTAATACATTTATTTTGGTATTGTAGGTGTTAATATATTTTTTATACACCTTGTCGGAGATATATATAATTTTGTTTTTTGGGGAATGGTGTATATAACTTTGACGTAGAGCAAAACTAAAACATCTTACATTTTGTTGAAGAGAGTAAAAAGGGGAAATGAGAAGAGGTTCTTATTTCTAAAATGGTAGTTTCCATTTCCTTTTGTGGTCGAAAATAAATATCTTTTTTTTTGAGAACGGAATCTGTGTTGTTCTCACGAATTATATTGAAGCCGAAACACTAACGGACCAGCAACTTGAAGATTGAGGTACGTACCACACTTTTTCACATAGTATACATATATATTTGAAAGTCAAGTTACTATCATGTAAATTATAAGTCGTTCTAATTTTTTGAAAGTTAAACAATCTCAATTTTGATCAAATATACATAATAAAATAATAATATTTATGGTACCAAAAGTATTATTAGATTCTTTATTAATTATGTTTTTATAGTATATATTTGATATCATAAATCTTTTTAATTTTTTATAATTAATTTTGATCAAACTTTAAATGCTTTAACTTTCAATAAAACTAGAATGGTTTATAATTTCAAATTGAGAGAGTAATTAATAGCTAGACAATGATCCTTGCACATTCTCATAGAAAAAAAATTTGATCCTTGCACAAAATTTCGGAAACACCATCCAATTTATTCGGCATAAAGCCGACACTACACGTATCCTAACGTTTTATAGTTTTAGGGGAACAAAATTAATGCCATTTCCTGTTTTAGAAGAAACCTTGATAATTCGATAACAAAGTGCCAAGTTCCTCCCGAAACAAACTTTTCGAACCTTGATCAGGTCTTAAGGCGTGAACTACTAGTTCTTAATTAAATTTCTTGTGGCTGGCGAACATGTCGCTGCCACCGTAAAGTGTTAAAAATGTCTCCAAAAACAAAACTTTCGGGTGGACAATTTTACAGTTCGATTCGACGCTGACATCGAGGACACACATTAAAGCAGAGGGGGGTCGAACGAATTGCATCGCTGATTAATTCGCTGTTGCCTCTCAGGCAGGCTCTTGTCACGCAGACAGCGACGGCTAATCAACGCCGCCTCTCCAGTTGTCCACCACATATACGCGTCTGTGATGGGGGCACGAGCACAAGCGCGGATCGGGAAGACGACGTCCCCGCGTTCCGTTACAGTACAGGGGCAAACGATCGATGCCACGTCGCAGTCCGTGTGTCCAGATGGCCCTGCTTTTTTAGCGCTCCAACTGGTCTTCGTCGACGACCAATTGACCAAGTCATGGCATGGCCATGGCGCCAACCAATCATCAATTCGTCGTAATCTTGAATTGGACACCCGTGCTCTACACGCTGGACAGCTCAAAAAGGCTGTTCTCGTGCAGCAAGTGAGCAAGGGAAGCCGTCGTGCCGGACACTGCAGCATTTGTGTATGTATATATGTATGTATTGTACGTATGTAGGAGACGGCTAGGGAGAGGAGATGTATACGAGTAGTGCTACTCCTACGTCATGATTCATGACGCAACTGCACGTGCAGGCAGGATTCTCCTGTTTAGTTTTCAACTGGTGCTGACAGTGTTGCTTGTCCTTGATTCCTGGGATTTTCCAATGCAACGAGGGTTTCCCGGAAAATGCTCCGAGATCAAGTGAGATGACACCATGAATTCATGATAGCGTGGCAGAATTATATTTCTCTTCTTTTTTTCCCCCTTCGCGTTATTAGTTGCGATAACAATGGGTACCACAGTAAGAGTGCAGTGCACAGCACAGATGAGATGAGCGTGTCGCTGCCGACGGGCCGACGCGGTGCTCAAGTGCTGATGCATGCCCGGCCGCGTGGAAGCGCAGCTGTACGCCGACGCACACCAGCAGGCGCGTCCGATTCAACGGCTCTGGCACGTCAGCCGTCAGGACACAGAGAGATTCGGGAGCCGACACGGTGGCGCCGGCGGCGGCAGGGGCGTCCTTGTTGCAACAGCGGCGGCAGGGGCGGCAGGGCAGGAGCGGGCCGGCCCCCACACAGCTTCAACGGCGCACCAAATCTGGATCTCAACACGCACTTTACTAACGGCATCTGCGGTGGGCCAAACGATAACGTGAGACGGCCCACGGCCCACGAGCCACCTCCTATTCGCGTCGATATGGGCCGGCGGCCTCCCTGGACCTGGCGGTAGTTCGAGGACGTCACTTGCCGCATTGGGGATTTGGATGGTGATGTCAGACAGATTCAGATATGGCACCTGCCGAGGGATGCCGGCCAAATTCATCCAAGCAGGTTTAAATCAGAACTGTCAGAACTGTTTGTTGAATTATTATAACTCAACCTAATCTGAAGTGTTTTGATCACCATTGTATCCAAACGTGATTCAAATAGGCCCTTAATCTGTGTGGAGTTTATAACTGTATTTGGATTAACTATAATTCACACAAAACAGTTGGGGTTTTCCTTGAGGGGAAAAAAAAAACCAGACGCCTACCTTCCGTGCAGAACAATGTCTCAGTTCAAATCTGGGCGTAGTACGAACACTCGCAGCTAGCGATGTCTCAGACCTAATTTTTTACAATTTAGCTTTTTTTTAAAAAAAAATTACATTTGGCCCCTTAAAAAACATATACTCATCTTTGGACCCATGAGGTCGGCGCCAGAACTCATGGCTCTGAGATAACACGTCTCGGCGCCATAGATCTTGGCTCCGAGGTGTCTACCCACCTGCAGCATGGCATCTTAGGTGGCGCTGACGTGGCTGGTACCTCACAAATCTTGGCGCCGAGCAACACGACAAGACATGTCTTAGTGCTGTTGCAGGCAAGCAGTCCGCGCCGCGCTAGCTCATGCATGCTATACACTGGCACTAGCCTAGGCCTCAAAGCTAGCATAGAGTAGCTATAGCAGGTAGCTATGATAGTATAATAACACAAAGAAAAAACTACGTCAGAGCACAATAAAAAAGGCGACGTCCTCAAATGCTTGAGAATATTTTAAATAAGTATTTATATATAGAAGATTTATAATATAAAATAATCTTGAATGAATATACTTAAAATTTATAAATAAATATACATATAGGCTCCAACTATATTTGCTACTACAATATAAACCTGATAATCATAAAAAAAATATCATAGGATAAATGAATGGTGAACTTGTAATTTAGGTGATCATGATATATTTAACTACGCCATATAAAGTTATCCGAAGAGAGTAGTAGACTATAAAAGACATTAATATTTTATTTCAAAGTAAATCTAGATAAAAGGCATCAATATTTTAAATTCATAGTAAAACTGATGTACTAATAAGGTCAAACTAATGCTACTCATGAGTTATGCATGCTACTGTCAGTCGTGAGCAGTATTATGGCCTGATTTAATTCACGAAATTTTTTAAGATTGCTTAGTAAATCGTATACATAAAATATTAAATATAAATGAAAATAAAAATTGATTATATTATTTATCTATAATTTACGAGACGATTCTTTTAAGTTTAATTAATTTATAATTAAATAATAATTATTAAATATAAATAAAAGTGCTATAAGTAGTTAAAATAAAAAAATCGCCCGCTAAACCAGGCCTTTAGCCGTCACCCACGAACTAGCAGCTTAGGACTCCTACGCACGCAACGTGTAGCCTCGGTCATCCGCAAGCCAGCCAGGGAGTGGGCGGCGCAGTGAGGAGGAGAGGACCCACGCCTGTCGCCTCGGTCATCCTCCACGATTGAGACATAAAGTTATAGCTATTACTCTCAGCGCCAAGATCTATGGCTCCGAACTCGGCGTCAAGATTTATGGCTCCGAGGTACCAGCCACGTCAGCGCCACTTAGGATGCCAGATTGTATGTGGGTAGACACCTCGGAGCCAAGATCTATGGCGCCGAGACGTGTTATCTCAGAGCCACGAGTTCTGGCGCCGACCCTCTGGGTCCAAAGATGAGTATATGTTTTTTTAAGAGGCCAAATGTAATTTTTTTTAAAAAAAATGGTTAAATTGTAAAAAGTTAGGGCGATGTCTCATGTCATGTCTGCTGCAGTTGAGGCCTTGGCGAACATACCATTCCATTCCGCGGTTTGACAAAAGTTTGCACTTTCCACGACGCCACACCACAACCACCCCCGGGGTTGTTTGCCTCTTGGGTCTTGGCAGCAGCGAATTTTTTTTTATTTTTAGCCCAAATTTGAAACATATTTCAAATTTGATCCGCTTTTGAAAGTATTTTCAAAACTAGGCCGTTTGGATCCGCCACCATGCATGGCGGGGCAAATGCACAGAACCCCGCCATGCATGGCGGCGGGGTACTACTGCTGACGTGGCATGGTTTAGGGAGACACCTGCTGACGTGGCTAACACGTGGCGGGGTAC
>Ga0182004_10000886_pt1 | contig 20321 bp, 17 predicted proteins | sample Sormic07211540_1_FD_120479 | JGI IMG/M metagenome (GOLD analysis project Ga0182004, IMG submission 120479) | Endophyte microbial communities from Sorghum bicolor roots, Mead, Nebraska, USA - 072115-40_1 MetaG | ecosystem: Host-associated > Plants > Roots > Unclassified | place: USA: Nebraska...
GAGGGGGTGCGGGGGGGGGGGGGGGGGGTGTGGTGGGGGGTGGGGGGGGGGGGGGGGGGGGGGGGGGGGTTACAATCTTCTGTCAGTTTGGATGGCACTAAGAGCGTACCATACAACACTGTCATTGCAGCACGTTTCAGGAAAGAACAAAACTTTGATATAGTTCCCACCATATATGCTTTTCAGATCCAGAAAATAGATTTGGTAGTGTACAAACAAATAATCTGGTCGAGAGATTTAACCTCAACACGGAAGTTTTCATATATGGGATGTCTAGTAGGAGCCTTCACACTGTAAGATCTTTTAGGATCAATAACTGTCACTGTGTCGTCGTGATCTCCATATTTCTCTGAAAATGCTTCTCCACTAATCACCTCTGGAATGTCTTTTGCGTAAACAGCTTCATATCTGCAATTGGGATTTATTACGATCCATGCAATACCAGAACCATAAATATAAATGTTGAATTCACTAAATGTGACCTGTGAGGTGGTAGGTTGCACAAATACTCCAGTGCAGCTTCAGATTTCAGTACCCCCATACCATTTTCTTTATAACAATCAGACTGAACAGGGGGGCCTGAAGTCAAGGACTCTGAAACTAAATCTGATGCTGCACACTTGATCATCTTTCGTCCCATGTAAGTGCCTACCCTTACAGATCCATAATCTCCCCCGCCAACACTAACAGTTAAAGAGAGATTAGTTCTGCAATTAGCTCCAATTTTTCCAATAAGACAAGTAATGTCTACAATCTCCACAACACAAGCTCAGTTAGGAAAAGCTTCCTACCTATGCCGTATCCCTGAATCTAGACCCCAGAAACGTATATGAGTTGGTATGCCAACCAATTCCTTGACTTCTGCAGGCTGCAGGAGAATTGATTAAATAAATACTGAAGCAACATTATTTTTTGACTGGAGGAAAGGTAGGATCTATCAGCTTCTGTACTATGGAACTAATAAACAACACTAACCTGGCAAACCATTGCGAGGAGTTTATTAGCTTCTCCACATGCAGATGCCATTTGATCCATTACCCCACAAGGAGCTCCAACTACATGATTCTCAACCTGAAAAAACATTAGAGCCATAAAAGACCTGTAGATCTGTATTCTATCACCAGATTTCAGTTAAACACCATACCTTCTGACAAAGCAAAGCAAGATCCCTTGGTATGATGTTTAAACCTATAGACAAAAGAAAACCATCAACGATGCTATTCAGAGATGACATGTCTCAGGGTTCAGGATAGGCTAAATAATCAATGTCACTCTATACCATAGGCTGCGGCAATAGCAGACATTGTAGAAACCTCCACTGATGCAGAAGATGAAACACCTTTTCCTTCTGGCACAGCAGATGAAACCTGGAGTTTTAGAGCATAAAGAAGACAAAGAACTGATCAAGTCATTACAGGTTTTGACATACGCAATTGCAGGATAATGAAAACTTGAGTGATTACCAGAATGCTAATGCTGTCAGTGAACTGGGCACCAAGTTCAGTCATCAAAACTAGAATTGTTCCAGCAACATAGGCAGCCCATCTGAGATAGGATAGTTGAGATCACAAATATGTAAATATAATTGAGTAGTTGAAATTTTGTAGTGAAATACTAAAATTTATTTTCTTACTTTTGGGATGGATCCTGACAGAAAAGCTCTCTGGCTTTCTCATAGGATATTGGTTTTCCACCATCCATAAAATCTGTCAGGTCCATATTGAAAGTTGGTGCACGGTTACTCAAATCAGAACCAAATGACACCTGTGCGACAATCATGTTCACAATAGATAATAAGCATTGACAAGTCATGGGAGTCCATACAAATGCTATGCAAAACAGCCAGATCAAAAGAACAACTACTTGGCAAAAATGTGACTATACTAAAGTTTCAATTAGCCAACAAAAGCACTATTATCATGCATCTAATATGGAGCACCTACATGCCCCGTCCAATGGAGGTGGCAAATTTTTTAGAACAGATTAGAAAGCATGAATTATTTGAACAAGTTGAACATACAATTTGTACCACAGGCACCAAGCCTGCGTTCTCAAGCTGTCTTGCTTTTGTATGTTCCCAAAGCTTCTGCTTGCTGGGATGGCTTCTCTGAACAGCAACATGGCAGGCTTCCCGAAGGGGCATCTAGTAAATACATCCAAAATATCAACCACAACTGCCAAATACATGATCCAAAAAAACTGCATCTATGTTTCTTTCCAGTAGTTAATTTATTTATTTTTCTGTGGCATCAAAGAGAATTCCAAAAAAGAAATCAAGAATACAGAAATACAATAGACATCAAGATTCAATGAAAATCGAGGTTCGTTCATGCTACATCATCATATTGAACAGTAACAAACTGATTTTGCGAAAGATGGGAATAACATAGAATCAAATATTTATGAGTAGAGTACCCAGCTATTAGCTAAACTTATAGCACTATTTTGTAAAAGAAATCTATTTGACCTGTGATTGATCATACCTGCAAAACGAGACTTCCTGAATAATCAGCAATGCCACCCATGACGTCCAAACGTCCAGGTGCCCTTGCTACATATATTTCCGTCTACAAAGGAACAAAATGGGAAGTCATTATAGCAAACCAATCATTCATTCACTATTTTCGAGTGACTTACTTCAGTTATTCAAGTACATAGCAACAAGCTAATGAAACAAATCAAAGTAATCAGTTATCAGAAATGAAGTTACATGTATACATGGAAAATACAAGAAAAAAGAGCTGAATCAAGCAAAAGAGAGATTGGTGAAGGAAACATGTTCATTGAAAACAAAATGGTTCTGAATTTTATACATAGAATTTGCGATACAAGTTGAAACATGAGGATCTATGTAATTCATCCTCTCTTATTAGAACTCCACTATGTTGTGTTTTATGTTATAAAGTTCAAGCCTAACATGGCTGATTGTCTCGTGAATCATAAAATTCATCTCTCCTGTGAAATAACAAAATGAGCTATAATACGTTTATTCAATATTCATACCCAAAAAGTATCGTAGGATAAATGATTAGCAGTTGGAAATGAAACTTTACAGCATAAGAAAGTTGGTCTGCTTGCACATATTAAGAAATCATCTTGCTGTACATCATTGCAACTTTATGGAATCTAGCTATCCTACATTCCATTTCCAGATATGAATATATGATATGCATGAAGCTTTAATGCTGCTGCACATGGTCCTACAGTTCACTAAAATGAATACAGAGGACTGCCAGATCAGTACCTCCCAGTCAAAAAGAACAGATGCTGCAGTTCTCTCTAGGCGTTGCTTCTTGGAGCTCTTCAAATCATTTCCACTAAGTTCAGATAAGCTCTTCAAAAATTCTATCGTATCTGTTAATCCTTGAAGGTCCCCATGGAGTATCTCAAAGTCTTCAATACATCTGGATCTGGTGAAATCAAATATGCAATTTCAGTTGCAAAATATTTCACTGCAAAACTGGATGTCTCACAAAAACAAAAGAAGGTACTCACGATGCTGCACTTTCCTTTGTAGCAACATTTTTTGAGGTCGGACCAGCACCAGTTTCAGTTTCAGTTTTAGACAGAGAGTACCAGTCAGGAATGCCTGCATCTCTCCCAGGAGCCCTTTGAAGCACATATCCTGAGACCATGGCATCTTGCAATCTTCTTGCACCACTAGACTATAATTAAAGATATCCAAGTTGGCTCATGTTACAGTCTTAAGCAGGGTTTTAAAATATTGCTTCCATCTCTAATTTTTTATGGGCGTTCCATGTTTAATATATGCTGATTTTACTTGGCACAAAGCATAAGAAATTTTCAAAGAGGTCGTTTCTAAAAGAAGATAAAGATCTTTCATTAGCATTTCCTTTTTCATCAGTCACAAAATCTATAAAGCTTCAGGATGCAAACAAAGTTTCATAGGTGGAAGTGGTAGGTACGGAAATACACTGACCACTCAGTGGTCATGCAGAATCACTCACTTTATCAGAAACACATTTCTTTCCAACAGCAGTGTCCTGGAGGATCTGGGCAACCACCTGAATGGACAAAGTATTAGCCTATCCACAAATAATATAACTTCCATAGGATACAGATAATTTGGTTTGCAAAGCTCAGTATTATGATGGAAGTCCAGTATTACATTTTTATCCTGATGTCAACTAAGGCAGCTGGTTTTGCATAAATGCAAATGTTATAATACAATTGAGTACAGAAATAATTTGATTTCAAGCTAATTCGGACATAATAACATAAATAGGATATTGGGTATATGTAGAAAAAATTACCTCACCACCAATTATTGGGCCATTGTAACATGGTTGAAGTGTGAGAGCACGAAGTAGGTATGGTTTCCAGTGTCCAGCAAGGAAATCACTCCTGATCATCTCAATGCTGTTTTGGTAGTACTGAAATAGAATGTGATGGGACAAAGCATGAAGGCATTGTAACACATCTATATAGACATGAGTTCTAGCATAATTCGATGATAAGACATGTTTCAACCTCAAGCAAATTTCGCAAAAATGGCTCTTCGTTAAAGTAATCTCTGCGAACAAACACTAATGGCAGCTTGCAGGCCAAAACCTCACTTGCAGTTCCATATCCAATTTTTCCTATAAACAAAGAGATTTAGTATATGCATCTAGCAAGAAAAGCAAAAAGCTCGTAGCTAGACAAACATTAGTGCAACATATAATATTTTGATGTACCAAGCATACAGTCAGATGCTGCCATAACATCAGGTGTGTAAGCATCTTTTGCAAGCTTAATGAAGTTCGGTGGAACATCTTGAGAATCAGAAGCACCACAGACCTTCCATGAAGAGGGAGCTAAGTTTAGTCAATCACATCAGTTAGTCACTTTTCAAGGGATATAGTATAATTGTACTCTAAACCACACATACCAAACAGATCCAACCATCAGGGAGCCACTCTTGCTTCAGTTTCCATCCTGCTGGCTGGGAACAATGACACACTGATTATTTCATTATGTTGGTGACAAGTTTTGTGTAGTTCGCAGAAAAGCTTAGAGCATACAGGATAGATGAATGGATCGCTAAGCTTTTGAAGGAAGGAAGCTACATATAAAACTTAATGATGATCTGTTCTGCTAAACATTAGAAGGATTGAAGGAAGTATAATGATAATTATTCAAGTATTGCAGGGACTTCATTATAAAATGTTGTATCTGGGTAATAACTAATCATAATACTTCCAAGTAACTGAAAAGACATTGCTTTTGATTTAAATAATAGGTACGAGCACCACTTCATTGCAAAAAGGCTGTGACTACTGAAAGAATCAGAATCAACAGATATTGGTGCAGAAGATACATAAGCACTTAAAAAATAGACACATAACATTACCACATGAGAAAATAGAAACATATGCCCTAAGCTTATCGAACCACCTATATGATAAGTGACCCACCTGTCCCCCAAAATTAAAAATGAGCACCTTAGCATTCTCCTCAATTCCAAGTTCCTTCCTCACCTAATAGATCACAATTGACACATGTGAATGAGGAACAAATAACTTTGTCGAGACAGAATATCGTTCTCCAGCAGAATACAAACCTCAGATCTGGATTTGCGAAATCCTCTAACCACAAGAGGCACATCGATGACATTGCGAAAAGCCGGCACTATGGAATGAAATAATACTCTATTTTCATGATAGCTGAGCAACAGGGAACACAATTTTTGAAGAACAAAAGAGTAACCAAATATAGTTAAGCATACTTGGGCCATATCCAGGTAGTCGAAGTAATATGTCACAATGCGAGTAATCCTCTGCTATCTGTATATATAGATATATTGATGCATTAAATGATTATTGAAAAAAAAGTGTACATTTCCATAATATGCACAGTACTAAGGAAGACAGATTGTGGTGAGTCAGGGCATAATTGCAAATGATTTATAGATCAGTATTTAGGTACTTTCATAAAAGGGAAACTTATGATCCTGACATGGTAAAAGCTAAAAATATTACCTGCCAAACAATAGATCGGTGATGATATCCAGCCTCCATAATGTATTCAGCATATATGAAGTCCCAACTGCAAAATGCAAACAGTCAGACAAAAGGTAAGCTTCAAAGCGAAAGTCCCAAATGCAAACAGTATAGTGAAGCACACCTAAAATTCCCAATGCATACAGAGGGGACGCCCATATCTGAAGCCACCCTGCACACAATAGGAACAACATCCGAGACCTGTCCCAAGAACACGTCACAGCCCAGTTCACTTGAGAGTTCAGACATTGCCCACACATGACGCCTAAGCACTCCCTTTCTAACAGTACCGCTACATCCATACACTGACTGAATGTCTGATCGAACAGCACTAGAGAGTAGAGAGTGTACCACTAGGTCTGCCTTGATGGAGCTCAGCCACTCCGCCTCGGCCCTGAGGATGGATTCGCGGGGCACCACTGCCGCCTCACGGTACTGCATTTCGCAACCGGAGCATCAGGCAGCAGCCATGACGATTGACGACACGAGAAGTCGGGAACGAGGAGGGATCATGGGCCGCGAGGGTAGTACCTTCTCCAGCGTAGCGAGGGGGTCGACGGTGAGGGCATCAGCCTGGACGGCGCCGCAGTCGAGGATGGCCCTGCGGATGCGGAGGCGCGGGGACCGCACCTCGGCGGTGAAGACGAACTCCGGCACGGCCGTCGCCACGTGCACCTCGTGCCCGGCCGCGATCAGGTGCCGCACCACCTACGAATTACGATCCGCGGAGCCACACCACACAAATGCAGGCAAAATTTCCGGAGCTGAGACCTGGCATTGGAAACGAACGAGCTACCGGCGGAAGAGACTGTGACTAACCTCGATGGCGCGGGTGGCGTGGCCGAAGCCGTGGCCCGTGAGGTAGAAGGCGAAGACCAGGCTACGCGGCGGCGGGGAATGGTCCGCGCCAGCGCCACCGGCGGATGCCATGGCCGACGACGAAACGGAGGAAGCAGCGGTGCCTTGGGATCCAAATGGAAATGGGATGGCGTTGATGGCGTCGCGGCGGCGGTTGTGCCGTGACTTTTGGAGGGGCCCACCTGGCCTTAGCTGGGAGATCTCCCTTAGCTGTGACTTGACTCTTGAGTAGGGATGAAAACGGATCGGATACGGACGGATATCACTTATATCATATTTGTTTTTATATTTCTGGTCAAATTCGGATTCGAATACGGATAATATCAACCACGTCGGATAAGATATGATTAGATGTCGACATCACAAATATACGATTTAAGTATTCGGATACGGATACGGTATCGGATGTTGAATATTCGGACTCGGATACGGACAGATCTAAACCCCTCTAAACGAATTCGGTATCGAATACGGTCGGAAAATATCCTTACCGTTTTCATCCCTACTCTTGAGTAATAACTGAGTATAGTTTGACTTGGTCCAAGGTCGCAGGTCAACTGCTCACTCCCACATTGCCACTGCTGCCATTTGCGTCTTGTTTAGTTCCTGATAAAATTTACAAAAAATTTTAAGTTCTATATTGCGACACGTTCATAGAGCATTAAATATAGATTAAAAAATAAGTAATTATACAATTTGTTTGTAATTTACGAGATGAAATTTTTAAGTCCAATTAGTCTATGATTAGACAATATTTCTCAAATACAAACGAAAATATTTGTCAAATACAAACGAAAATATTTTTAAATTTTTGATCGGGTGTGTTACGTGGATCCCCGGACCTATTCACATGCAGATTTGTTTTTTTTTTCTCCTCAGAAAAATTTCATTTATCCCCAAAAATTGCATGAGCATGCATTTTTACATCATCTATCCATTAATATGTTTGGTTGGTTTTTTTCGTGCATATTTTGATGTTTTTTTTTAAGGAACCATGTGAGCATAGGAAATGTTCTCGGATTCCTAGATTTGAAGCACTTGCCCTTATATGGGATGTCTGCTTTTTGCAAAAATGGGGATGTTGTTCTGTTTTTGCCCTTGTATTTTATATCAGCAACATGTGCTTTCTGAGTGTTGCTACAGGCACTGGCTCTTGTTCACTGCAGAAGCTGCAATATTATCATGTGTTTTTTTTGTAAGACTTTTACTTGGTTTAACCCCCACCACCACCAAAAAAAAGTGCCAGAGATTGCAGTCCACATTTATCCAGATGAAGCAGAATCAAATTGGTGTAAACTGTCAAAAACCGAGATAGAAACTTAAATTGCAACTAGGGGAGGAGGTAAGTGCTAAAGTGTATAGGAAAGAAGCGGATACGACCAATTAGTATATACATCATAGGCAATGAAAACTGCTGGGATTTGCACGTATTGTGGTCAATATAACTGCCACAGATTTGGTACTTACACAGCTAGAGTTATGAGATGGCTGGAAATAATACGAAATATCACCATCTTTGGTGGTTGGATCAACATTTCAGCAGGAAGAAGGTAAAAGAAAACTCCATTGCTAAGAACATCTATTGATCTATACAAAAAATGTTGAGCTATCCCGTGTGTTTGGTTGGGGGTTGGGTTAGATTCAACCTAGTTTTTGGCGACGGAGCCAACCCAAAAGAGTATTTGGTTGCACTTCGATTTTGGGGACAGACCCAACCCATTTTAGTGTTTGGTTGAAGGATTAGGGACGGAGCGGCTCCGTTCAGTGTTTGGTTAAAGGAATTTAGTATTTGGTGAACATCAACCCGGCTGGAGCGGCTCCGTCCGCCAGATTTTGACGGACGAGTCCAACCCGCATCTGAGAGGAATATTCCACTCTAGAGCCAACCCAACCCTCTCATCCTCCAACCAAACAGCCACGGGAACGGGTTCGCTCCGACCCGGCTCACCCCGCTCTCCAACCAAACACACGGTAAAGGACTCCAAATGGAATCACCAGGCAAGTGGTGAAACAAGCACATGAACCATATGAAAAGAATATTCGCATGTTCACAGTTAGTGCAGAAATCTGCGATGTGGGCACGCTCAAAAAAATTCCAAATTAGGAAGTAAGGCTTTGCCAAGAAGATTAGATACCTCATCACTACATTCTTCCTCCAAGATTGCCTTAGGACCTGTCTCAAAGAAGATTCAACACCACCAAAACTAGCAGCGCCCGCAGTACCACGATTAGTACAAATTTTACTGCTTGTTTCTTCCAAATTATACTCTTTAGCTTTGTCCTAATTCAAGCAACTTTAACTTTGACTAAGTTTTTAGAAAAATATATTAATATCTACAATTTCAAATAAATGCACTATGAACTATGAAGACACGTTTCATGGAGGGCTTAATGAAACTAATTCGATGTTGTACACGCTGATGCATTTTTCTATAAACTTTGCCAAAGTTGGAGAAGTTTGGTTTAGGATGAAACTAAAGGAACTATAGTTTGGATGAACTATAACTGGGAACCCACTGAGTAATACTAATATATAGTAGAAGAACTGAAGATGCTTCTAGTATGACAATCAATAGCTGATTTCCAATAATCAAATATTCTGAAGGTTAAATCTCAATGGCTGTCATGAACTGTACAGAAAGTGACACATATGCTCAAGTACTTTGATTTCAACATGCCCTGGCATAATTTATACAAAATTAGGCACTAACGACTTGCTTCCAAGGTTTTGAAACAATCTACAGGATAATGCTATATCAGTAGCAGTCTCCTTCAAATAATGAAAAAAAATTCAATTATGTAAAGTAAAGCATTCATCATCATGAGAAGGGACAAATGTGCCTAAACCATCAAACAGAGGAATGGAACTGTCATACTTCAACTGTGTTCAGCAGCACATAATGTCTATACTGATAACAATGATTTACATCATCTGTCGAATCTTTGCAGCCTCCTACGGCGTATCTCGTCAACTGAGAGTTCCGCGTTACCTCTGGCTTGATGATGCTGTCTCCGCGAAAAAGCATGGTCCTCTCGTGCAGTGCTGCACATCTCACAGATATCTGTGGAAACTGAATTGTCATATGTGCAGGTTGGGCATCTCCAAAAACCTCGAGGGCTATCTCTTGCTGATATGCGGCGTCCAACCCTGCCCCGACCTGTAGCGCGGCCCTGTGAGCGAGCAGACCGTAGAAGATTCTGAGCAAACCTCACTGGCCAGGTCACGACATTGGCAATGCTTGAAATGAGGAGAGTGATCGGATCTGGTCCATTGAATGCACGCTTCAGCCAAAGGTAAACCAGTCCAGCAAGTATCCCACCAAGTTGGCCAAGAAAGGATGTCCCAGGAATGAAAACCTGGATGAGGATCAACTCTGCCCAGGCAGCATATTTCGAGGGAAGAATCATCCCATGCAGATACACGAAATCGTCTGACCAGGCGTTCAGCACAACCTTCATGGCAAACAGAATACCAGAGAATCCAACAGCATGCTGATCATAGTACGCGGTATCGTCACCGAGCAAGAGCAAGCCTCTGGAGAGGAGCAGCGTGATACCCTGCGACAGGCCAAGCAGCACGGCAGACATGGAAGCAAACTCGGTGCTACCCATGGATGTCTCGAGCTGAATGCCCTTCCACAGGAGAGATGTCATGTTGTAGAAGAGGTGGCTTTCACTCAAGTGGTAGAACGGGGACAGGAAGAAGCGCACCAAGTCGCCATACTGCAAAAATGTTCATCATAATCAGTCTTGGAGCTAGGAATTGAATACTGAGCTAGGAACTGAATGTAGAGCTATATGTTGTGACTTATAATCAATCATTCAATCTTGGGACTTAGAACTGAATGCAGAGCTATATGTTACAACTTATAGGCCCTGTTTGGTCCCCCTTGCTAAATTTTAGCTAGCTAAACTTTAGTCACTTGAGTAGCTAAAGTTCCAAACACACTGACTAAAAAGAGCTAAAATAGTTTAGTTCCATTAGTCACCCGAGTAGCTAAAATAATTTTAGCTAACTAAAATTTAGCAAAGGGAACCAAACATGCCCATAATCAATCATTCAATCTTGGGACTTAGAATTGAATACAGAGCTATTCGTGTGGCTGAAAGATCATGGGCAATCAATGGGTATGGGTGATGACGTGCTAGCACAGTTTGTGTGTCCTTAATGGAACTGAGAAACGAATTTGGGTATAACTTTGCGGGGTAAATTTCGCAGCGAAGGAAAAAGAAGAGCAATTTCATTATTATTGGTTGGCACTTGTTGAAAGAAAAAAAAAAAGTAACCTCGACGATGAGCTGCGGGTTGAAGGAGACGCGCGAGAGCGAGGGCAGGACCCCATCGAGCGCGCCGGGGCGGAGGTAGATGAGCGAGTTGGCGGCGAGCAGCGCGGCCGTGACGGGCGGGCGGGAGGCGCCCGCGCGGCCGTACTCGATGAGCACCTGCAGCGCCAGCAGGGGCAGCATCCCCCTTGACGCCTCGAGGCCGGAGCCGCGCCGCCGGGCGCTGCTCATGCCGGACCCCATCTCCGGAACGGCGGAACCGAAGCTGCCGCTGCCCCTGCCCACTTCGCACGCAAACCCTTGCGCGCTTGAAACCCCCTCCTCCTTTCCTATCGCCTTGCGAGGCCGGGGGCTTGCGGCAAGGGAGGGGAAGGCGGATGGACCATGGTCGGTCCATGGATGGCGGCGACGCAATCGTTTCTTCTGGGCTTCGTATCAATGCCAGTCAGCCACTATTCACGGACTAAAACCACATGGGCCTTGGCCCATAAACGAAGAAGAAGGAAACCAGAGGCGTCCGTCTACCTCGCCCTGGTTTTTTTTTTTTAAGAAAAAGTTTACTTTTTCTCCCTCAACTTTTACAAAAGTCTTTTTTCTTCCTCAACTTCAAAACCGGAAAAATTATCTCCATCAACTTTTTAAACTATTTATTTTATTTTTATGGAGCGGTTTCGAAGGCGGTTTTACTACAGCAAATGGTGGTTCTTGTGGTTTTGTCCTTTGCTTTTTAAATTATTTTGGCTGAACCTTTGAAAAATTATAGTAAATCACAAAATAGAAAATCCAATACTTTGGACTCCACATAAGTAGATCTATATCATGAATATATAATATGGTATACTTTAGTACAAAGTTTTTGATATAAAGGTTTTGTCTTTTTTCTTGTTATTTATTTGGCTAAATCTTTGAAAAATCATAGTAAATTACATAAAAATCATAAAAATTGAAAATCTATTTTTTTAGACTCCAAATGAGCATATATACACAATAAATATATAATATGATATGCTTTAGTACAATGTTTTTGTTGTAATTTGAGATCTATGCTTTTGTGTTATTAATTGAAATAATTCATAGTTGCAACTTCTATAATTATTTTGTCAGACTAAAGCATACTCATATTATATGTTCATTGTTTATATATACTCATGTGGAGTCTAACAAAATTATATTTTCTATTTTACGATTTTTCTATGATTTACTATGATTTTTCAAATATTCAACCAAAAAAATAAAAGAACAGACAAAACCTTTACAACAAAAACTTTGTACTAAAGCCTACCATATTATATGTTTATCATGTAGATCTACTTATATAAAGTCCAAAAAAATGAATTTTCTACTTTATGATTTTTATGATTTATCTATGATTTACTATATTCAGTCCAAATAATTAAAAGAAAAAAAACAAAACCACCATTATTATAGCAAAACCGCCTTCGAAACCGCTCTAGGAGGTAAAATGCACGGTTTAAAAAGTTAAGGATGTGATTTGCTCGGTTTTGGAGTTAAGTGAGGAAAAGGGAACTTTTGTGAAAGTTGGTGAGAAAAAGTAGTTTTTTGTTGTTGTTTTTCAACTCACGGCTCCTCACCACATGGGCCTTGGCCCAAAAACAAAGAAATCGGAAACTAGACAGAGTTGGATTTGGTCGCTTTCGTCAAGATATATGTGTTCGTCCTGCCTTCTCTTGTCTTGTCCCGTTAACCCCGCCTGCGTTGTATCCGGCGCCGCCGTCCTACGCCAGTCGCCAGGCACCTCGGTCTTCGCCGGCGATGAGCACGCGCCAGGTATCCACACGCAGTCTCCTCCCTTCCTTCTCTTGTGCGAAACAGAGAACCCAAACCCTAAATAGAGCTATTTTGCTATTTGTACTCGGATCTGAGCTAATTAAACCTATACATATATATATACATTATATTATGCCTATACCAACTTCGATTTTTTTTTGTTTGCCAAAATTATTGGGTGCACTGTACTTGCGTACGCGCATTTGCTGAGCCCGCCCCTACCAGGTAGTAGAGTTATAGTGTAGAACTTGCATATATTATATATCATAAATAGTTATCTAGCAAGTAACAAATGTCTTGCTATTTCCTTTCCTATCAGAATCTATCCGTGCCAAATTTCGTATAACTAGTGGTGGAGCTAAAAGTTTTATAAAGTCTAGGCGTAATGTTATAGTAATACTAATAAGAAAAACATGATGAAAGATTATAAGAGGGGTTAAGTGCTAAGAGAGCAGTGACTCGCTGATTAAGTTTAAGCATGCTCAAACGTTCCTAATCCCTTAAGAGTTTTGTGATGCAGTAGACATTACAATTTTGATCTTAAATTGAATAAATAAAGAAGAGAGTGGAGAGCAATCGAGAAAGAGCAAATGAATACATAAGTTTTTGTATATCTCCCCTCTTTCCTTTATATATAGGAAATGTGTGAGGGAAAATTTTCATAATTTCTCCTAATAGGGTTTATATTTTAAAAAATATTTTTAGAGAAATCATTATGTCACAATATTATGCGATTGGGCCCTAGGAACATTATTATGATCCCTAACATATATGTTTTTTAAATATATATATATTAATTATATATGTGCTAATTTGTCAAAAGATGTTAGAAAAAAATAGAAGTTGCTCAAACAAATGAAAAAGAAAAGAGAAAAAAATTGTATGGGCTTTTATTTAGTGACCCATCAAACCCATGCACCGCCGGCTCCTAGCGCAGCACCGACCCTCATCTCCCTCGCAGCGCTGCTCATGCTCGGTCCCTCAGTGCTAGGTATGAAAATGGTACAGATATTTTTCTACCGTATTCGAGACCGAATTTGTTTAGAGGGGTTCGGATTTGTCCGTATTCGAATCCGAATATTCAATATCCGATACCTATCCGTATCTGAATACTTAAATTGTATATTTATAATATTGACATCTAATTATATCTTATTCAATATTATTATTAACATTATACGTATTTGAATTCGAATCTAATAAAAAATATAAAAACAAATATATATCAATGATATCCGTCCCTGTGCTATCGTTTTCATCCCTACTCAGCGCAGATCTTCTGGCCACTCGCGCTCAGGCTCGGTCCCAAGGATCCGATCTTCCGCGCGTCGGCGGCTCCCCCTCGGCGGCGTCCAGCGACGGAGGGGCAGTCCCAGGCTCAGCGGCGGCGTCGGCGGCTCCCCCCACCTTCTGTCGCCAGTCGCCTCGCGCCCTCGCCTGCGTCCTCCGCGCACGACCCTGCGTACGCACCTCCCTCTCCCCTCCCGCCTCTGCTGTTCCCGTGGGAGCCCGGCCAGCTGCCCAGGGTGGCCGGGTCTTGGCTCCGCCGGTGCGTGATGATGAGTCTCCAAAGCCATAGGTGTTTTGTGTATGGAATGGAGTCACCAATTTATATTCTAGTAGAAATTATTTGCTGGTTGCTAATGACCTCTCTTTGCTTCTGCTAGATATCTGCGAGTCAGGTTTAGCCATGGAGGCGTATGCTGGGAACAAGAGCGATTGCTCTGAAGGGATGAAGCTTCCCTTGGCCATGTTTGCTGTGGAACGCAACAGCAAGAAGCGGCTGCTGTTCGATGTTTCAAGTAGAAAGATCCGAGGAGTAAGCAGCTACGTATTTCCAGATGCTACTTGTGCATTTGAGAATCGCGGGTGGCTTCTCATGATCAGACACAAACCATGCCACTTCCAAGAGCAGAGTGCGTTCCTTGTTCACCCAAGCTCTGGCAAACAGCTTAACCTGCCAGTATTCCCCTGTCGCGAACAAGGGTACCAAGGGTTCTTTGTTTTCTATGTTGGTTCTCACGGAATACCTCTAGTCGTTGCACGTTTCGAGATCTGGAGCATTGTTCCGACTGTGCACACTGCCTGCCCTGGAGACACGTACTGGAGTGCCTACAAGCATGGTGTTGAACCTCCCATGTCAAGAAGAATGCGCAGACTACTTGAACGCAATTGGATCGCCGATTTAGCTTTGCTCGGGGCACAGGTCATCTGTGTGGACATCAGTGGGCAGATCCTCATCTTCAACATCACTGAAATGACCTGGGGGAGAATGGCGCCTTGTCCGAAATGGAGCCAAGAGGATCACCATTTCCTTGTCGCGTCCCATGGGGAAGTTGTGCTCGTATCACGCCCTGGAACAATGGAGAATGCTTTCGAATTCTTTAGGCTGGATATCGAAGCGATGGAGTGGTCGCAGCTGGATGACCGAGAATTGGATGACACCAGCTGGTTTCTTTGCAAGGGCCAATCCTTCCGTGTGAAGGATGCAGGCAGGAGGAGAGTCTATACCTTTAGTGGTCCAAAACAGTGGAGTGTGAGTGTCCCGATGGATTCCTGCGAACAGACCACAGGTGATGGAGTGGCGATGGGCAGCACCGCCTGCTTCACTGGTACATCTGGGCATGATGATGTGGGGTTGAAGTCTATTACAAATGTGTATGCTTATGACTTAGATGATGGGACCGTCGAGATGGTCATCCCAGCATCACTCGTTACAGAAGTGTGCCACTGGGTGCAGCCAAGTGTGTTTGCAACCACATCCAAATAATCCCATATGTTACGTATCAAGCAGGCACTTGAAATCTAAGCACACAAATGTTTCCCACACTATTTCATGCTAGTTGATAAAGAAAAAAAACAAATTATTGTATGGAACATGTGACTTACATGTAATCGCCAATTTATATGAAAATTATTGTATTGCAAATGTGAAAATTATTGTATTGCAAATGTGAAAATTATATGAATATAAATCATTAATAACTTTTAATTATTAACTTTTTATTTATTTTCTCGAATCTTTCGAGGTATGTAGTTGTAAATTGCGAGACGAATCTTTTAAGTCTAATTAAACCATGATTAACCATAATTATTATAGTAACCAACATGTGCTAATGACGATAAATTTATCTCGCAGCAGTTTTTAGACGAGCTATGTAATTTATTTTTTTATTAGTCTACATATATGATGTGTGAAAGTGGGAGTATCGAGGTTAGCAACACACCCTTTTTTTGCAAGAGGGCAACACAACTATAGTTTTTTTTTTCTTTTGAACGCAATGTTGCATCCAGGTTCCAGGAAAGACATCTTACCAACAGAAATCAAAACATCCAGAAGCTTAGGGAGATAAGGTCACAGTCTGCTCCAGCAATCCAGGTTCCAGTAGCACCAACATCTCTCGTACCAGTAGCATACTATGGTGGACACTGGACAGTACGGCCTATATCTATATGCCATGGCCTTCATACACCTACCTTACAGTAATTCAATGCCTAGCGCTAGCGCATCAACCGCATCCTAGACTTTGATCGTCAAGTTAATGCCCCATAAGCACACAAGTCAGTAAAATGAGACCAAGCCAAAAGTAGACCCACAACACACACGGCTAAGTTACTGTACTTAGTAGTATCAGTAGCACTAGTGCACTGCATGATCGGTTTTGCATGGGAATACATACACCAAACATTCTCCAACGTCTCTAATGCCAGCTGCCTATTTGGTGGACCAATTTGGAATATGTCATGGCCCTAACATATCTACATTACAAAATCGATGCTTAGCGCATCTGATCACCCAAATCCTGGAGTCCTTTGGTTAATGCCCCCTTTCGGAACAGATGCAGGAAAATGATACTGAAACAAGAGCAGAACTACACTAAGGAGGCTACTGTGTCTGGAGTTCACAGCTGCACATGCTCGATGTCGTTCGTGTGGCCACCAGATTGTTCTTCGAATGGATACCTCGCTGCTGGAGGAGTCCTTCGACACTTCCTCGATGATACTTGCTTCACAGTTCTCTTGCAGTGCTGAGCTGGTGGTTCAGACACCTTGAGCTGGTGAAGACTGACACTATCTGACATCTCGGGCTGGTCAGTGTCAACACGACCCAAAGCTGAAATGCCAAGTTCACCGAGCAGTTCTCTGCGAGAAGGAGGTCCTGCCCAACACAGAGGATCGACTGCACAAGTAACAGCAGTACATACACAGTCATATCATATCAGCAAAATTCACACAGATACCCCAAGAACAGCTAGGTTTGACAGGAAATAGCAAAGTTATTAACTAGTAAACGAAAAGATATACATCAAATAAACAATATTAAATGAAACATTAGATGTTAGGAAGAGCAAATAGGAAATGGAAACCACAATACATATCATAATTCAAATAGTGTCATGACTTTTGACCACTTATTTGACTGCACTCCACGATGATGCTTATAATCCATTAAACAAGGTACTACTAAGGTCAGCTGTCCTCAACAAAACTGTAATGTGAACTTATCAAGATATCATTGGGAGCTATTGCCAGGTTTAATTGCAAAGGGCTCCTCCTAATATGCAGAGATTTTACAATGAAGGGTATACCTCTAGGAATGTTGCCAGTGCTGAATTCAGCATTTATGTAAATGAACTATAGCACTTAACAATCGAGGCCCAGTGCCAATAGAGATTCGGGCCTCAGCCTAGACTCAAAAGACAATTAATGTCCTACTGAGAAAACACAATTGAAGAGATTGAGAGATCCAGCCTGGGGCATGGCTGAGTTCTGGCTCCCCCCAGTGGCATTGAATTACCAATGTCTTACATGAATTACCTATGAAATACTACAGTTTTTGCTTGCCAGAGTTTTAGGGAACACTATGGGCTTTGTGGCAATTGCAGTTTTTGGTCAATTATAAAAAAAGTATTTGATCATTTAGAACTCCTACCATTATATCCTGATTTGTGGCATGCTCTATATCAAACGAATGTAGGGAACTATAGAAAAGGAAATCTTGGGCCAAATTAACGCACCTTGAGATATCTCATGAAGCCCTAGTAACTCATGACCATCTCCAAATGTATGCTTCTGAACATAGTCTTCTTGCAGAGGTTTGGGAGTGGCAAATGAAAACTGGGATAAGTTAACCCCTTCTCTGATGTAGTGTGGGTTCTGTTCCAAGTACCTGGATATATCAAGATAATGATGCATTACATCATGGGGAAATTTCAGAACATGTCGTTGTTCTGCTTTGTTGTACTATACCAGCACGTGAACCCACCTATATAAGCTTAATTTTGTTGGTTATCGTGAGCAACCCACAAAATTAAGCCTATAGTATGCGGGTTTGCTGGGTAGTCCGTTTGCATCCCTAATACCAACTAGGTGAGTCGATGACATAAGTAATCTACTAGTTAGAAGAAAGTATCAATGGATGAACACACCTCCCAATTTCAACCAATGACCTCAACTTTTTCCCAGATGGAGAAGTGTAATACCTGAAGATAATCATAATACATGTTATATATGTTAAAATCAAGTATCTTGCATGTGATATGTTCGAAAAGGTGTCCTGCACGTCCTACAAGCATGTATTAGTTACTAATTGATAAATACTAGATGTCAATGAACATCTCTGCCAACTGAATAACTGATAATATTATAATGCCTTTTTTTTGTTTTTTTTTGTGTTCACTCGTACATATTATAAGAGGCTAACATTCCTTAGGCTTAAGTGTTAAGTAGAAACTATTAAAAAGTTTCATAGGTGTACCATATAGGACAAGTTTTGCTAAGCCAAGCAGGTGATCAAGATACAGGTACAAAGTTTAAAATACGGTTCCATGATTTTTACTTAATACATAGTGAAAGGAAAACATGGAAAACAGTTTGATGATGGCAAACCACAAGTGTTACTTCCATTCAAGCTAAATAAAGTAGAGAAGTGTGACATACACATCTGCAAACTTGGTGGAAGCTCCCCTGAGTCTGACCTCCCTGTCCCAGCCAGGAGGGGGTTGGACAATGTTTGGCCTATCAATCGCCCACATCCTACTTCCATCTTGTGAAATATCTTCTAGTTCAACACATGATAATTCGCGGTTCCACTCACGAGCCCTTGCGCATACAAAAAGCTCCTGAGAAATACTCCCTCGTAGCTCTTGATATTTTTCTTTGGTTGGAACGATCCTCCATTTGTAGCATTTGGCACACTGTACAGTATAAGTACCAATAGAAGGTAAAACTGTGCCATATCCACGTCTTGGCTTCTTAGAACTCTGGTGCGGTGAAGCATAGTGATCCATGTCAGTTTGCTTGTCATGTGTGATATCAGGATTGTAAATGGCAAGCTGCTTTGATGCATCTTCCACTGAGTAATCCTTGCTGCTGTCATTACTGTCATCATCAATTATATGCACTTCAACAGAGTCAGGCAGCTCACAAAACTTCTTTTTTGAAGTCCAAGGCTTGGAAGTATTTACTCTCCTATCCTCAGGGTTTTGTTGAAAAGTCCTCATGGCACACTAGTATTGTATCTGCATCATAAATAAACAACACAAGATTCAGCAAACACTAGCATGATTCAACAAGGTTCTGCCCCATTATTACCCATAAGATTTTTTTTAAAAACGCAAATTCCCCATAAGAAATTACACAGCATGATACACTTTGTGACTGAATGTTAAAATTTACAATTACTGACACTGCAAAAGTACACAAACACACAATACATGACACATCTACCAATCAACATATCTAAAACACATAAGTTGTGTACTGCACACAATACCAAAAGGTTGTGTACAGAATCAATGGAACTCCCAAAGCAGGGAGTTCTGTAGCAATAACTGCATAAAAGTAAACATTATGTCTTAACTAAAGGCCAGCACCGATTTTAAGATCAGGGAGTGGCAGTTCGCATCAAATCCCCTAATGTGTACAAATGGCCAAAAATTAAGCGTCAGATTTGGACCAATTGGGTACCCTAATCCAGAAACAGCCAACAAATTATTGTATTACCAGTTAGCCCCACATGTAACCCGCGAGACAAGACAAGGTTGTTCCCCACATAAGGAACGCAGAGTCCCAGGTAGCCAGACCCACCCATGAATCCATGATGGTCCTCATTGCGGCTTACACACACTAGGATCAGATTATAGCTGAGCCAGAATAAACACAAGAGCACAGGGATCCAAGCTTCTCCTGCTCCACCTACGGCTGTGCCATGCTTAAAAAAAAAAAGCAGCCGTAACTGGGACCAGGCTGCCGGAACGGAGGATGCGTGGTGGGACAATCACGGCCAAAGTGCACTACACACCTGAAAAATCGATCTAGCCGCAAAAGGAGGAGCAACGTCTCCCACAAAACCCACACTGCGGAACCACCCCCAACCCCCCCACCCCC
>Ga0182004_10000887_pt1 | contig 20321 bp, 21 predicted proteins | sample Sormic07211540_1_FD_120479 | JGI IMG/M metagenome (GOLD analysis project Ga0182004, IMG submission 120479) | Endophyte microbial communities from Sorghum bicolor roots, Mead, Nebraska, USA - 072115-40_1 MetaG | ecosystem: Host-associated > Plants > Roots > Unclassified | place: USA: Nebraska...
CCGATCATCCTTTCCCTAAGTATAATTGAATTAAAGAATGCTGGGTAATTGGGTCTTGTTTTTGTAGGTTTCCCCCCCAGCCCTCCCCCCCCCCCCCCCCCAAAAAAAAAAAAACCGGAGGGCACCAATGTCATTCTCTTGCTCTTTAGGCCCTGTTAATTTCTGGGTCATGCACCGTGTTCTGTATACAGGATATGACACATCACACATGCATATCAAAGTAGTTTGATGAGTTCCGGGCACATGCATATTCAAGTGCTAGAACCATCACATAAGAAATATTGTTTTATTCCTTCATTGTCCTTCTCCTGCAGAGCATCATGGAGGGTGAACTCGAAAAATTACATAGCGAAGTGGGTTGCCATGCTCAAAATGAGGTGTACTTTGTGTGCTGGACGCAAACAATCCTGTGATTTGATCAATTGCAGTTTTCTTTGTTTTGGCAAGGTTGCTGGCAAGATGAATGACTCGAAATTTGTCCGTCTAAAATTTTCGTCATTCTGATCTGCAGGTCCTTTTGGAAGGAAAAGTGAATAGTCTACAGAGTGGTTATGATGTGCTGATTAAGAAGGAGGTATTTAAATTTAATGTTTCTTCAGCTGATTTCAATACTTGAGTGGACATATTTGTCACTGTGCCAATCTTGCCTGATTCCAGTGACTGGGATTCCAGGGTAGAGTTGTACATAGGGCATCAAGGGTCATGGCCCTTGGTGCAAGTATAAAATTCCTATAAAGACCTCAGCCTCAGTTATAGGTAGATCTGTAATTGTACTCACTACATATTATGCACTGAAAAGGAGTTAAAGACAATGTAGAACCTTCTGTTCTCCTGATGATATTGGAACACCAAAATGACGAGATAACTTTTTAAGCTGCCGCCATCAAACTATTCAACTCAGATACCATATTAAAGGAATAAAGGCTAGTGTATTAGCTGTTTTTTCTTTCTCAAACACAAACACAGCTCTTGTAGGGAGTTACATGCTATTGTATAAGTCTGTATTCCCTGATTCCATGTAGGAAGTTTTGGATGACAAAGTCAGGCGCATAGACAACATCAATGACACCTTAACTCATCAAGAGGTAACATCTGGATTACTAGTTTTTTGCTTGAGATTCTGCACTGATTTGAAGACTAATCTTTTTTTTTCTTTCTTTCTTTGGCTGATGTATACTGATTTTCTTCAGGCTTTGCTTAAAGAAAGATTAAGTGGGCTGGAGGAAACAAATAAAGCCCTGTTGGTACAGGTACAAGTTTTTTAAAAAACTTATTCATTCTGTGTTTGTATAGAGTTGGTTGTGCACTTCTGGCCAGTGGATACCTAGTTGAGGGGGAAAAAAAAACCCAGTGAACTACTGAATATGGGTACCAGTAGCTTTGGTGTATCAAGTAATCTGAATTTCTGTTTAATTTATATTTCAACGTGCTGCATCATGTACTTAAAGTTCTCTTGCTCTCATGGTTTATTTGCCAGAATGTGAACATGTCAAATTTGGCACTTTAGCCATTGAATGTCATTTGTAGTAGACATGATGTTAGTTCTATCCTCTGATATTACCATTTAATAACAAAGCCTGGCAGGTGAAGATGTTGGAGGATGCTTCAAACAATACTTCTGAGGAGAATCAGATGTTGGTACAAAAAATAGATGAACTTGATTCAAGACTACAAGCACTTGAAGCAAAGTGTGCTCCTAGTGAAGCCTCAATGATTGAAAAGGCAAAGGTTATGCACTGTATTTTAGTGGCAGTTCTGAATTGTTCCATTATGGCTGCATGTTTGACCTTTTGATTCTTGCTATCTGCTACCTAATATATCTATTCCTACACAAGTGATCTTAATGTTCATATTCTAGAATGTAATAAAAATTGTAATGCAGTTCCCTGTCCCTGATAATAAGGTGATGGATCAAGTGGATTTTGCCAATTCACCACTTCAGCAACAGACAATTGGGTTTTCCGAGGTGATAAGCAAAGTAAATGATTTTTTAGGTTAAATTATTTTAGTGTTTCTTTCCTTTCACAGTTTAGTATACATAGATATTGCCCTGTCATCGAATGTTTACTGTACCAAATTACTTCTTACTCCCATGGGCATGGCCACATGGGAGGAGAGTCATTCCTAGCAAAAGGTGGGTTGGCATATATAAAGAAGAAACACAAGGATTGGGCACAAAGGAAGTAATCTTATGATGGCATGAATTAAGGGATTATGATTTATTTGTAATAGATTATTATTTACTCTTGTTCGATCAGAAGGAATGTTCAACTCATGTTTGTATGCCAACTTGACATAATATCAAGTATGGATATTGTAGTTAGTTCTTTAGCATATGTATTCTTTATGATGGATTAGGATCTAATCATTTGCATCTCTATTGAGAACTTATTTACTCGTATATGCAAGTAGTAACTGGTTGCACAAAACAATTGTTTCTTCCTGCAGGGTAACAAACTGATTGCTGAGAGAGGTTTGGGCAGTTCAGTGCAAATTAATCCTGATAACAGCTATGGTCAAATCTACGATATTCCCAGCAATGCCTATGCTAGTAATTATCCAGAGGAAGCATCAATCCAGCTTCCAGAAATAGGCACCAGCAATAGCATTGTTCAAGGTCATGTTGATGTCAGTGTCAATGAGCATCGATTTGATGGACCAAGACCAAGTGAAGAAATCGTTCCAGTTCCATTGGATGATATAGAGATTCATGAGGATGACCCACAGCAACCGGGAGCAGCTGATGAGATAGATGAGGTTCCATTTTCCGACGCCCCAATCATTGGTGCCCCATTCAGATTGATCTCATTTGTTGCTAGATATGTCAGTGGTGCTGATTTGGTTAACCAAAAATAACTGTCTGCATATCAAGAATTCAGGATCAACATGTCAGGAGTTTCTTTTTGATTCTGCTGATAATTCTGTCAGTATGTTAAGATAAGATGGGTGGATTGGATTTCTGCATAGATGTGGAGGCTCTATTTGTTTGTGGTAGTGCTCACGTCGCTGCTAATTCTTCTCTTCCCCTATACCTTTTTCAGGCTTAGGAGAAATTCTTGTTCCTTGGCTTATATACAAGAGGCTATGTACCATGTGCCTCTTATATACGGGTCTAACTGAATTTTGGTGTGTGACAGGACTTGGTAGATGCACTAGCAATATAACCTGTGATAGACAGCTACTTGCTTGATTTATTTCATCTTCTTGTGAATCTTAATCTTATTTTCTGTGTGGTGCAATGATACTTCTTTTTAGGTTGCTCCTTTATTATTATTATTTTTTTGACACTGGTTGCTCCTTTATTTGTGGCGACATAAACCACATAAACCGCAGCATGTTTTTAGTTTTTTTTTTTTCTGGCGGAATAGCCGAGACTATCGAAGGGGTTTTCACTGCTCAAACTTTATTTGTGGGCTACCCATAAACTATGGAAGTAGTCGATTCAGACCTTAAAATTTTCTTTTGCGCTCAACCTTACCCCTCGTCCTACGTGGCTTGCCACAAAATTGTGTTTCATCTAGTACCACTCGCAAGGAGATAGACGGCTTTCTTTCGGGCTCAAGTTTATCCCTCGTCCTACATGGCATGCTACAATATCGTTTTCATCGGGCCTTGTTTACTTGTAAAATATTTTGCAAAATGTGAATAGTATCAATTTCGTTTGTATTTGACAAATATTGTCCAATCAAGGACTAACTAGGCTTAAAAGATTCGTCTCGTCAATTCCGACCAAACTGTGTAATTAATTTTTATTTTTGTCTATATTTAATACTTCATGCATACGTCTAATGCATACGTCTAAAGATTCGATGTGACGGGAAATCTGAAAAATTTTATAAATTTTTTTTGGAACTAAACAAGGCCCTAGTACCACTCCCGACTGGAGACATACGGTCATTGTTAGCCTTAGGTTCTGTGGTCGGGAGGAGGATATAACGCTACTGGCTATGGTAGGCGTCACTACTGCTGTAGTCTCCCCAAAGTTGGCTCATGAGTTTCGATGCGCTGCTGCAAGTCTAGGCAATGGGAGTGTGCAGGCAAAGTCTAGCTCATCCTTCTTTGAGAGGAGACATTGTCGTAGCCATGGAGGTGTTTGAGATTGAGAGGAGACATTGTCGTAGCCATGGATGTGTTTGACATTGCTCTACTTCATGCTTTTCAGCTTCGCTCCACATATTTTAGCTCTACACCCGATAGAGGCTCTGGCCCCTCCAGTTTAGTAAAAAAAAAAAAAAACCTAAAAAGATCACAAACTCCAGTCTTTTAAGGAATTGCTCCACATGACGTCTGTGGGTGGGCATCAACCGTGTGCACCAATATGGTCATCGGACCAAGCTATTCACTTGTGCCCAGCCTCCCAGCTCGACAAGTCCCGACCTCTCAACGACCGGTCTCCTTTCCTCATGTTAGTGCCATATAGGATGAGCAAGGAACCCACACACACCCCAAAAAAAGGTACTGAAATAGCCACTTTGGAAGTACAGGGGTGGAAATTCAACCCACAAGATAAATCTAAGTTTGAAATGGTCATTTTGATAATTAAGAGTTGAAATTGAACCCAAAACTAGACTGTAAGAACTGAAACGTCCATTTTTGTAATGAAGGACAAAATTAATAGTTGAGAGACGAAAATAGCTATTCCGCCATTGTTTCTTGAACATTCCATTGAACCAAAGTTACGGTAGCATGGTAGGATGAGTAGGCAGACAATGTGTGCACCGGGAATAACGCTACAGCTATATATAACGATACAACGCTGTATGGTCCCAGTGCCTCCTCAGCACCACATACAGGACATCATCAATGATATGGATACACGAATTCTGAATCAGAATCACGGATTAGACTGAAAGATCTAACAATTCAGGCTGACAGAGGACTCGACTCCTTGGGATTGCCAATGGAGGGAGTGCGGCTCTCAGAAGCAGGCCGCCGGAGCTCCTCCATCATCCTGATGACCTCTGCCATTGTTGGACGTCGGTCTGGAGACCACGCCGTGCATGCCATGGCGATATGGAGCATCTGGACCAGTTCGTCTTCTATGTTGGGATACTTCATCAGCTGGACATCAAACACTTCAGCAGTCCACTCCTCGCGGACCACTGAGTGCACCCATCTTGGTAGATCAATGGCGACATCATCCTGACCCTGTGACTGAAGGGGGGCTTTGCCTGTCAGCATCTCCATGAGGAGAACACCAAAACTGTACACGTCAGACTTGTGAGTGAACTTCCTTGATTCAAAGGTCTCTTGAGCCCGGTAACCAGTGCCAACTCGGGAAGTGTTGATTGGAAGGCTCATCAAAGAGCTCAGCCCATAGTCTGAGACATAAGGGTTGCGTTCTTGATCCAGCAGGACATTGGTTGACTTGATATTACCATGTGCGAACTTGGAGCCACCTTCTGAATGAATGTGCTCTATACCGCGTGCTGTACCAAGTATAATCTTCATCCTGGTGTTCCAATCTAATGGGGTCTTCTCACATACGCCCTTAATACCTGTTTGTGATCACTTGGTGAGAAATATTATTAATGGACTACATAAATATTGGCGTGCAATTTATTGATGCAACAATACAAGGACTCCTATTACTCAATAGAAGAAACCTCTGAGAATAAATCCAACAGAAAAGAAAAACATGTATACATAGGCAAAAGGCAATTGTGTATCTCTGCAGGTAAATTAACAGTCACCCAAATCGTGTTTATACACTTGCTACTTGACAAGGATGCTTTTCTTTTGACATGTAACTTTGGCCTTGCTTGGGACTTGTTTGGTAAAAAAAGATTGTTTGGCTCACACCCCATCTGAGGGATGAATTATTGACAGGTCAAATTTACCACTACTGGTTGTTCCAAAAAAAAAAACACTACTGTGTAACATTATCAAAGCATACTTTTATGAAAAATATACTTGTATCATTACCATTTATCCAAACTATATATCTAGACACAATGTTAATAAGCAAAATAGTCACCAGGTACATTTTGCACAGTAAAATAGACTTGTAAACAAGTAGTGAACATGCAATGGTGAAGGTCACTAGCATACCATGCAACAGAGCCGAGAAGCTGCCAGTAGCAATATACTCATAAACAACAAGCTTCTCATCCTTCGAGTAGTAGTAGGCACGAATAGGTGCGATGTTTGCATGTTTACCTACCCTCCCTATGAGCTCCATCTGCTGCTCAAATTCTTTCTTCCCTGCCACAACATCCTTTAGCCTCTTGACTACCACACTAGTGCTATCCTCAAGTATAGCCTTGTAGGCAGTTCCATAGCTCCCTTTTCCAAGAACTTCGGCAGATGCTCTCAATAAATCCTCTAAGTCAAAGTTGTAACTACATCCCTCCAAGAAAACTAACTTGTTCTTATGAGCCATTTGGACACCGCTACTGACATCCTCTTTGCGCTTCTCAATCCTTAAACCATCAGTAACCTTACCGTTGTAACCCACTTCATCTTTCTTCTCCTTCCTCTTTGAAATGCACATAGTGAACATCACAGCAGCTAGCAGTAATATGACAAAGCTCCCAGCGACAGCCGCAATTACCAAGCCATTGCCAGCCTTCTTCTCATGATGTGGCAATTTTGATGGTGAAGGCACTTGCGATGGTGTTGGTGAAGATAGAAAGGAACATTCGGGTAGAGGCGGCCCACACAATCCAGAGTTCCCTAAGAAGGAGCTATTTGAGAAGATTTGGAGAAAGGGAGGAATTGAACCATTCAGTTCATTGTTGCTAAGATTTAGCTGTCTTAGGCTAGGAAGTTTGAGATCAGGAATTGGCCCGGACAGGGAATTTCCTGCTAAATTCAGGATAGATAATTTGGTAAGATTCTGCAAACCTGGTGGGATTTCTCCTGTAAAGGAGTTGTAAGAGAGATCAAGGGTATTAAGGTTTGGGGAGAGAAATGGTGGCAAGTCTCCTGACAGTTCGTTGTGCTGAAGAAATATGGCTTGTAAAGAAGGAAGTGAGGCAACATCGTATGGAAGGCTTCCACTCAAACGGTTAGACCTCAGGCTTAAAACTTGGAGGAACACAAGCCTGCCAAGAGTATTAGCAGGAATAGTACCAATCAAACCAGCACCTGGCACCCTAAGAGCCAATATACGCGATCGATCCGGTGAGCATATCACACCATGCCACGAGCACAGTGGGATATTTTGACTCCAATTCAGCTTGTTGCCACGGTAGACTGCAGAGGCAAAAGCAAGGAGCGCTTGCTTCTCGGAGGCTATATCTGCCATAGCAAACGGAAGTAGTGGCAACAACAGATGTAAACAGAGAAGTAGAGGGAGAGAGCTTCCATGATTCAGATCACCCATAGCTGATATATCGCTGAATCAAGTTGATTAAACGAGCACCAGCATCATCAGTTTAAGATTGAGAAATAATCAAGCTGCCTGCAATGAAAATGAAAAGGTTAGTGCCAAATTTTGAAACTGAAAGTACAACTTAGTAACTCAGTATTTAACTCATCATGATTCTGAAGAAAATATGTGTGTGTTGAGCCCAGCAGAAAGCAAAGTGTGATTGGCTTATGCACAAGCAGCGAAGCATGTGTGCCTGTGACTGAGCTATGGAAGCCACAGTGAGGAAGCACTTACCCCACAAGAGGCTCAGGCCATCAAAATACCAAGGTGCTTTCTAAGGGACAATGTCATCTAAGAATTATAAGAAGCTATCTGTTCCAACTAGTTCAAAATGCTTTTCAATAAAGAAATAAAATAATGGGGGGGAAGTGGTGATACCACGAAATTACTCAGTGTGAACTATAAATTGTGAAGCCTGCTTATCGCCCTTTTAGAGGGCCCTGACAGTCTAGGAGAGAATCACTTTACCGACACTTCCCATTCACTAAACTACTAAAGAGATTCTTCTCTCTTACCTTGAAGCAATGTTAAATCATGGGAATAAAAAAACCAGAGCTAGTCAACACAAAGGACAAGGATTCAACTTCCAAAGAATGGCTAGAAGTTGTGGTAAGAAAGCAATGAAATTTGAAGGCCCAAAATAGTTGAAATGGTAGGGCCAGCATCTAAAGCCGAAAGGAATCCATGAAAGCATAAAAAGAGGAGACAATGAGAGACAGGGGCTAAAGCACAACCACAGTCTTGCCTCAAAGAGAGCATATCACATCATGAATAGCTTTCTTGAATGAAACACCAAATTATGATTAACACAAACATGATTAAACAGAAAATAAGGGATCCCCTAAAAAAGAGTAAACCACATGGTTCAAGATTTTCTTGAATGAAACAATAAAGTAAGCCCTGCAAAAACATAGTCTAAACTCTAGGCCAGAGCATGCTGCTAAGTTAGCCGCAGAAAACAACAAGGTTGAGCTCGCAGGCCAAGGATCAAATGATTGCAGTTTTGGACCAATCATTACTGCCAAATAATAATCAACTCCATTAGAGAGTTGGATAAAAAAACAACTGACAGCATATGCCCATACCCATAGAGGCATAGAGCTTCCCATACACTAGTGCAGCACGAGTAAGGCAGTGACCAGTCAGTGGGCACTACAGAAAAGATACTTATTAAGAGAATACCCCTAAAAAAAGGTGGAAAAAAAGTGGGGCAAACAAAGGCGATTCTGAATTGTGCTTTTGGAAAAAGGGAGCCGGAACCTCCAGCCTAAGTAAAACATGTGCACTAGGGATGGTAGAGCAGTGAGTGTCAAAGGTAAACTTTTACAGGAGAGTAGCCGTGGTGAAACTGTACATGCAACTACTGGACGTACTGGTTTTCAACTTTGCAGGATTGTTTACTGACTACAAGATCTTGGTTAGTGTCCAGTTGTTTAATCTCAACCTAAAAGGTTCACATTTTTTTAAATTCCGGAGAACAATCAAGTACTGCGCAGTCAGTCCTACAGAACCCAATGCTAAAGACATGATTAGCGAGGGGCTCCATGGCTCACGACTTCGCAGCTTTCCAGTCCCCAACAAATGATTATTACCGTATCAGTCATGCAAATTACTACCCTCGGTGTCAAGTTTCTTGTCACTGCTACGCAGCACACAAACAAAACCTACACGCGGTACCCGCATTGTTCGTTTGGCATGGCAGGCTGATAGACGGGTACAGTGAACCGCACCTAATCGGACATAAATGCGCTCAGGGCCGAGTTCAGTAACTGAAGCTCTTCAGGTAGTGGAGGAACGCGACGCCCGTTCTGATTGCAGTGCAGACCCAGCGATAAATAAATCATAAATGCCGCATCAAAAAAAAAAAATGCAGAGAAGAGGGGAAACACAGATATGACGAAGAATCATATAAGCAAAACGTCACAATTCGAGAACCCTCTTTCTCTCTGTCTCTCTACACGCAAGGGGCGTTCATCAAGAACGTCAACCAGGCATAGAAATGAGCACAGGTAAAAAAAGAGAGAGAGAGAGAGAGACGAAAAGAAGGCTTGAATGGCAAAGGGGGAGGAAGAGCGGCGGCGCAGTACCTCTAGCACGCGGAGAAGGGGATTCCTGAGACGGATGCGGCGCCGGAGCCGCGGCGGAGGCGGACTCACGCGTGTGCCGAGAGAGACTCGCAGTAGATGTGATGCGCTGTGATCAGTATGGAGTAGGGGCCAGGGAGAAGAAGGGAGCGTTTAAAACGAGGAGTGGAGGTGGAGCCGGAGCCTGGCAACCGGCGCCGCGACTGTTGGGTGCGCCACGCTCTTCTCGCTGCCCATGGCGATGGCTCCTCTCTCTTTACCGTTTCACCACCGGATCGTGCGGGCCCCGTCAGTCAAACTCTCACCCGTTTTTCACCACCGGATCGTGCGAGCACCAGGGGATATCATATATCCATACTACCTTCTCTCACCTTCACATCATCATAACGTTCTGTGAGAGCACATTTAAAAAAAATAGTTTTTTTTCTAAATAGTTCACTAAAAATGGCGCCAGCTCCACTGATAGAGTTGTTTATGGAGCTAAAGCCTAAAAAAAACAACTTCACTAATAAGGTGGAGCAGTGTTAAACGGGTCTTAGTTGAATGGAGGGAAATACATAGAATAAGAATACTTGACTAATGCCCAGATCTACCCAACTAAAAATTTTGCGAGAGGTGTTTGGATCCCTATCAGTTAAATTTAGCCAAATAAAATTTAGTTAGCGGATTCAAACATGCCCTAACTGTATTCGTATTATTTAAAAAATAACAACTAATTATACACTAGTAAATATGCACTAATACTAGTTTTTTCATGACAATAATTAACTACAAATAAAATATGTTAATTGGCATACAAAACATGCAGTAATCAACATATTGTTAGCACCTATAAAAATTAAACGTGCCATCTAATTACTAAGCAATAATATAATATACTAACAATTCATAATTATTTATTAATGGCAAAGATTATAAAATATAGATGAGCTCGCGAGACAATTTTTTTTTGTGGCAGGGATATCTAGTATCTGAGAGCAGATATAACTATACCCAACTCGTTCGGAATCAAATACCGCTTGTCCATGAACTGCCATCTCTTGTCAAGGATATTCATCAATCCAAACACACCTTACATGTCACGTGAGCATCCATTAAAAAAGGGACAAAACAAAGGGTTGCATGCAGTCTATGAAAAAAAGTCCCTTCATACGAGTTAATACTATAAAAAAAATTCTTAGATACTGTTTAGAACGTATGAATTTCAGGAGATCATACATAAGTCTAATTTTATAGAAAAAATAGAAATATAATTTTTTTTTGCGTTTCAAATAGACCCTTACACTATGTACCATCTCTCCCTTGTAAAATTGTGGTATGAACATAATTTTTATGGTATATGTTAATTGGTACTCATAGATATCAAGGTTTAGTGGTACGATGAAATATATATTGCCATCAATTTCCCTGCATCAGCACGATGGTGGATTTTTATTTATTATTATTACTATTATTATTACTATTATTATTATTATTATTGGTAACATGAATGTATCTAGGAATTCATGCAGTCACATTGAACCCTCTAGTGCATAGCTCTGTTCTTGAGGGCACAACTATAAATATGTGGAAATTGTTATATCTCTAGCTAAAGATGTAGCTAACCTATATACGTATCTGTTACATTTCTCAGCTTTTCCGTCTAATGGATAAAAAATCTGACGGACATAGATAAGCAAAATGTGTTGATAGATATATAGAAATTCCTGCCTATACATCGAACAATGGGCTGCTGATTCTGTTTTTCGGTGTGAACAATGTGCGTCCAGGTTTTCTGGGTTTCTTACTCGCTAAGATTTTTGCTGCATCGTCGTCAGAAAAGAAAAGGGCTAACTAAAGGCGCGGAGGAGAAGAAAAGAGCAGAGCAGGAGTGTGAAAGGGTACCAAACCAAATGATCCATGAACCCACATATCCGCATGAATCATGATGGAGGTCCAGCAGCAATTGCGGGAGGGCAGAGGAGATCAATAATGATGGCATAATGCCCCAGCCCCAGCCCCCCATGCATTGCAGTTGCAGCTTTGCAATGGCATTAGGGCTGCTTGTCTGAATCGATCCATAGCTCGCGTATGTGCTAGAACCACCTGACCAGACCGGACCGGCGCTTACAAGAACCGGCGGCCACCTGTGTATCCGGAGCCGGTAGCAATTGCATTTCCTGTTCTGAATCCCAGTTGTAATCATGTGCCGGACGTGCGCTTGGAACTGCCACTCTCGTGCCTGATCTTGCATTCCTGATCTGAATGATCTCGGCCTGTCTGGAATCCAAATGCAACTTTGAAGCCATGGCTGAAAATATTGTTGGCTGATTTGTTGTGAGCTGACTATCGGGCAATAGTTCAGCCTGCGACAAATGAGACCAAGCACGATCTGGAGACTAGCAGCAGAGGCGGAAGTCAGTTAGCACCGTTTAGCATTTTCATTGCTCTTCACTCCTGCTTTGTGGCAGCAAGCAGGTTCAGACTTGAGAAAGAGAACAAAAGAGCGCAAGCTACTAGTAGGATGCAATGCAAAGGGCCAAACCGCCAAAGGCCTATACTATCCTCCGAGAAGAGATGGCCTCCGGGCTCCGGCCAATCTTCGCGCGCATCGAAACGCCGAAGAGCACCGGCGCGCAGTACCACGACTACTGAAGATCCCCTGCTGTGCCATCGCTGATGCTGACAAAGCACATGAAACGAGGCTTATTCCGTCCGTCTTCGCCGGCGTCGTTGCCCAGCGCCGACCGGACCGCGAGAGGTCGCTCTCTCCATCTGCTGCGGCAGCGACGGCAGGTGGGTGCGGCCGCGGGCACGCCGGAGCAGGACGGGACCGTAAACGCTCGCTCAAGTCGTGGCAGCGGCGGATTCGTTGACATGCTCTGCTGACTGCTGCGTGTTGGCGTGGACGAGGCAAGATTTCGAGGGCGCTCGTCTGCACGACCTGCCTGCCCGGTGCACACAGGCACACAGAGCCTGTCCCCGGCACCACGGAGGAATGGGAATATGGCATCGGCGTCGCCATCCCCGTCTATGGCTGTGTTGGCTGGCGCCTGGCAGAGACGCAGAGTGGCACTGTGGCAGTGGCAGGCACGAGCTCAGACCTCAGACTCTCTGGGCTCGCTTCTGCTGTCGTTGGAACGCGCGCGCGTGTAGTACTCGTTGTGTTAGTGCGACATGGGCCGGCCTATTGGACGTGAAAATCAGGCCCACAAAACGCCACTCGAGCACACCGTGAGTGGCTTCGACAAAATAGCCCAGCCCGCCTACCGTACAGTGTCGTCCGGTCCGCCGTCCCGTCCCCGTCAACCGTCATCCGAGGGACCGTCGTCATCCGAAGCCGCGCCGCGACGAGCGAAGAAGGAAGGAAGCGGCGCGCCTGCTGCCTCGCCTTCCTCCCATGGCGCCGCCGCTCGCCGCCGTCTCATTGACGTCGCCCCTGTTCTCTCCTTCCTCATCCCGCCCCCTCCGCCGCCGCCATGCGCCTCCTCCTTCTGTCTCCTTCCAAACGCGGGGACGCTCGCCCGCGGCGGCGCCAGCCGAGTCCTCCGGCAGCCCGCTTCTCGAGGTGCGCGGGCTCACCGCATCCGTGAAGGAGACTGGGCAGCAGATCCTCGCCGGCGTCGACCTCACCATCCGCGAGGGCGAGGTTCGCGTGGGCAGCTCATGGGCCGGCTTGTTTGTATTTCTTAATTAGAGCTGCAAGGGATTGACTGATGCTAGTTTTATGCCTGTGTTTGATTGTTATAGATTCATGCGATTATGGGGAAGAACGGCTCCGGCAAGAGCACCCTCACAAAAGTAAGGAGCTTCTGTTTGATGCACATATTTCTTCATGTTATAATTGGAACCTTTGAGTCGATTGAAAAATAGGACAATTTTCTGTGGGCACGTGTTTATGTCGGTTTTTAGTATCCTTCTGTTGGAAATGTAACGGAGACACTATTTTGCTAACCAAGTGTAATCTAATTTTGTTCATTCTAGCTTTCTCTATGTTAGACACCAGTCGTAGGGGTAGCCTACTGCACTAAAATTTTTGCTTCGTTAAGAAATTTCTGCTCTAGGCAGAATGATTCACTTTCAGTAAAATAGTTCAGGCTCCATCCTATTGGTTCATTAAGCTAGTCGTGTATATACCTTTCTAAAGTTTATTATCAGTAAATGACCTATATACAAATTGTAAAAAAAAAAGTGACCATGCTCTTTGCTCTGGTACCTGCGCTTTAAATTGAGGCTTTCACCTTTGCCTTGCAGGTTCTTGTTGGCCATCCGCATTATGAGGTAACTGGAGGTACCATTCTCTTCAAGGGTCAGGACCTGGTTGACATGGAGCCAGAGGACAGATCTCTAGCAGGCCTTTTTATGAGTTTCCAAGCACCTATTGAGATTCCTGGAGTCAGCAATTTTGATTTTCTGCTCATGGCAGTCAATGCTCGCAGAGAAAAGAGTGGTCTACCAGCATTGGGGCCCCTTGAGGTGAGCTTCGCACTTATATGTGCCATGATATACTATAAATTTTCACAAGAGATAAATATTAAACTTTTTTAAATATAATTACATCCCAATGATCTTTAGTACCGATGTATTATATAAAGAGGCAGGAAAGGGATGAACAATGTCAGAAGTTGTTTTGTTTTGGTTCATTTCGTTATGTGTTTCAAATGGAGCTTTCCTTGCCATATGGATCTCTAGCATTATGGTTCTCTCCTTTTGTTTTTTGTTTCAAATGTCTAGTAATATAAAACTTTGTAAGCATTTTCTAGATTGATCTGTTCTTATCATTATTTATTAATTATGAGTTACTTATAGTGGCATTGATTCTGACACATCTTCGCTTTCTCTTGCAGTTTTACTCAGTTGTATCGCCCAAAGTTGATGCCTTGAAGATGGACCCAAAGTTCCTTGATCGCAATGTGAATGAAGGTTTTAGCGGCGGTGAAAGGAAGCGTAATGAGATATTGCAACTTTCAGTAAGATTCATGATTATTCTTTTTTCTGTCTTGATATCACTATGAATTTATTCATGATTATTCTTTTCTGTCTTGATATCACTATGAATTTGCATGACATCTTGGTTTATATGCCAATGAATATTACATTTCAGTGGTTGTGATTTGTGAACTAAGACAAAGCAGTACATTTTTTTTTTAAAAAATCTACTACAGGTATGATGTTTTAAAACATCTCAAGGGTTAATCATATAGGACTGTAGGGAAATATGTTTCTTGGCTCGCAGCCTTGCATGCACTTATTTCTGTTATGTCTATTTAGTTGGATTTTTTTCCTGCCTGAAATGGCTGATCTGTATGCAGACCTTTCGAACTTGTTTTCACCCCATGCATTTTTTTAAAGCTGTGTGTATTACATGAATTGTACATTCGATACCATGAGTATATTCAGTTATGCTTGTATTTGATTTACTAGGTCTTTCTTTTCCCAATGAGGATCATATTTGAAAACAGTTATCTGTTCCCTTATTTGCTCATATTTTGTTGTTTTTGAGGCTTGTTAAGTATATTGTGTCCATGTGCTTGATAAAGTTTCCATACATTTGTGTAAGAACAATTTATTAGTTTGATAGACATTTCAACTAGGCTTCATAATTCGTCTTGTCTGTCTATTTGTGCACATCACCAATATATTTCCATGTCTGATTCAGGGTGTTTGTTTATTTTAAATTAGGTCATTGGAGCAGATTTAGCGCTTCTGGATGAAATAGATTCAGGATTAGATGTTGATGCACTTGAAGATGTTGCTAATGCAGTGAATGGGCTTTTGACACCCCAAAACTCTGTTATGATGATTACACACTACCAACGTCTTTTGGATCTCATTAAGCCCAGCTATGTTCACATCATGGTAAGCCGCAATATGTTTGTTTAGATGTGTAATAAATATAGGTTCACTTTAGTTGTTTGTCCCATATTTCCTCATCCTATGGAGATTTGCATCTTGGTTTCTATGCCATATGCCAATGAATATTACATACACTTCAGTATGAATATTACTTTGTTTACACTTAAAGAGTTAACCTATCTGTTTAGGTGTGTTTAATCTGGCTGCTCCTGTATGTTTGTTCCTATGGCATTTCTTGCAAATTTATAACTATTTGACCATTACATCTATTTGTGCATCATTATAGAGTAGTTCCATAGAAAAGGATGCACTTGTGGTCCCTATTTTTACAATGTTAGTTAGGGATAAGGTGGTGAAGAGCTCAGTAATTGTTGTTTATCCCATGTCTCCTCTTCCCACGGAGTAGAGGGTGAATCCTGAATCAGTTGCATTTAAGATGTTATGATATTCATTGAGATGCAATATGGTTATTTCATCTACTACCTCAATTCATGCGTGTAAGTTTAAGGCAGTTTGTATCTTGAGTATTTATAAAGGACACCCTTCAGATGTTTGTGAACCTACTCCCTCTGTTCTTTTTCGTTTGATGTTCCATACTTTGCACGCTTCTTTTTAAATAAATTCACTAGATGTCCCTTGCCAATGCCATCTCATTAAATTTGTATGTTTGTTTACATCCCCCTTGCCTTGTGACCAATTAACACTGATACCGAGTCTTATAAATTATATCACACAATGAATGCAGTTATTTCAGAAAGATGTAGGTATTTCTCTTCCTAAATACCAGATGGAAAAAGAAGACTTGTACAAAACAACTAAGGAAGGATGTAACTTTAAACAAATTTTAACAGGGAACATTGATGAGTCCACTCATATGACCTCCACAATAACCTTGTTGGTGCCTTTGTAGTTCCTTTATTTCCAAATGTCAGAATTTGAGAGCACTGTTTTAAGTATTTGGGTGCTTTCTAACTTAGAAAACTGAAGCGTTCATGCTGTTTCTGATAATTCTTCTGATTGGTTACTTCCAGGAAAATGGCAAGATAATCAAGACAGGTGACAGTTCTATTGCCACACAAATTAATGAAGGTGGCTTTAAATCAATTGCCCTTGTATAGCGTGAAAGTAGCAGGTTGTGTTTTGTTCCCTGTACCTTTTCTTTTTATTTTGTGAAAATATTCTCGGTTTTCTGACTGAAGTTGAACTACGCACTTGCATGGTAACAGTACCAATGATTTCTCCTAATAAAAGAAATAAAATGATTAAAAGGAATATGTTTAGATTGGTGTGTGCAAAAGTAAATGATGTTGAGTTGAGCACTATACACTTATTGCAGGTCAAATAACTGAAATGGCTTGTTGGGCTTGTTCACCAGCCACTAGCCTACTTGCCAGAACAGAGTGCCTACTGCTTGGGGTTTACACTACTACTGCTTTCAGGGGTAGCACATACTGAATTCAGTAAAAATTTCGAGTTACCCGGTTCGACCAGGCATGTCTTTTGAAGGTGGGGAGCTGGATACACCACCTCCTCTCTGTAAGCATCTTTGGATCAAGATATATTGATACAAGTAGTCATACATAGGGATAGCATATCGTGCGTGCATACAAGGTCCAAATTTTGTACGTTTGAATATTACTTGTTTCCTCAGGCCTCTGGCAATCAAGACTGGTGCTGCATGCTACTTTTGTAACATTTTTTTAGCACTGTCACAGATGTTCAGACCTGGAAAGCAATTCAGTTGTCTCCAAACCGTTATATAGCATTCGAAATTTGAAACTTGTCATTACTGTGGTTCGTTCTTCAACATGCCTGTATGTTCTGCGACACGCATATGGACAATGGGAGGATTAGACGAGTACATAGTGTGCAAAAAGCTGCATTTTGAACAAGTGACGACTCCACTAATGGTATCGGCAGGTAGGTGCTGCATTCTGTTATTCCATTACAGTTGGCCTGTGTCCCGAAGAATATGATTCATTCACTAGTTGGGATTGGTGGAGCATGCTGAAGTTTCTTATGAGCATTCCACACACAGATCTCTTCTACACTTTATTTATCCGTGCACCACTAACGGTGAGTGGCTACGGACTTGTAGCCTTCCCTGTTACAATTGCCAAGTGCTAACATCGTCCAATAATAATCGAATCTCTTTGAGGTGGCGGCTTTCTTGCCGCTTAGTATGTAAGCATCGATCAGGTTGGCGTTGACTCTTGCACACTGGTCCAGTTCAATATAAAATGTAGCATAGAGCATGGCAACTCATTTCAGCATTGACCTATTCCTTTTGGCGCAATCATAAGGTGAATTCATGAAAGGCAAAACTGAAAGTAGTCAACATCGCTATCTGCCCACGTCTGCAGGCAACCATTTTGTAACTCTTTGTGTGTGTTTGTTTCCCGCGTGTGAATCAATTTGTTTTCATATGAATTTTTTCAAAGGTTAAGTTCTTGCACATTGTTCATGCCGTTTCTAGGAGGTTCAACCTCTACAAAAACGTTTTGCCCCGCTGCGACTGTTGATTGGAGGAGGCACAGCTGCCGCACAGGCAATAGTTGCCTACTACTCTATCGGCGGAAAAGGAGCCGCCGGTAGCCAAGGTCGCCATCGCACGATCGCAGGCTGCAGCGGCGGCGCGGTTGGGTCCACGTGGCGCGCACCAGGGGCGCTGGCGGTGCAAATGGGGGCATCATCCTGAGGTGGCCGTGGCCAGTGGCGTCACTCTCCGTCACCGAGAGAAACGAAACCTAATCCTGAATCCGGTCGCATTCGGGGAATGTCTTCCGGCCTCCCGCTAATTCCATGGCGTAATCATGCTTTTGCATTAGCAGCAGCTTGCTTCCGCATTGGCCAGTGACGCTTGCTTTCGCATTGGGCGGTGACTCTGACTCAAGCCATTGCCATCGTCCTCAACTCACTATAAAAACCCATGCACTGAGTGTTACCTGGACACCAGCCTGAGCCTGGTCTCTGTCTCTGTTCTTGCCTGCCGCATTGGCGCATCCAGGTAGTCGTAGCTCTATCTCACATAGCCTTTTTTTTTTAATCTTCTTTTGACTCAGGCTTGTTTCTATCCTTCTTTAAGTCTTTGCGTTGGTCCTGCAACGGATTGTGATGGTGACATGAAATGAAATGAAATTAATCTCACTGTCTGTTCACGAACGTGTTACTCTGTCATCAGAGAAAAACGTTGCCAAGCATGAACGGCCACTTTTGAGCTGAATTCGTTTGATATCTGACCTCTCTCACTGCCAGCTTATATATGAATAATGCCTGCAGGCTGCAGTGGCTGCGGTACGTCGGACATGCTGACAAGCGGCATCGCTCCAATGGCGTCGCGCACGATCGCCCCGTGGCGGCAGGTCATGATGCTCCTGGCTCTGCTGCCGCACCTGTTCCTGAGCGCCCCCGCCGTCGTCGTCGCGAGGCAGTGGCAGTGCCTATGGCCGGGCCAGGCGCCCGACGACGCTGGGTGCCTGAGCTGGCGCGTCATGGTGGAGGCCAACAACGCCCGCGGGTGGCGCACGGTGCCCGCGCAGTGCGTCGGGTACGTGAACGGGTACATGACCCGGGGCCAGTACCAGCGGGACCTGGCCGGCGTCATGGAGCAGGCGTCCGCCTACGCCGACGAGATCGCCGCCGACGCCGACGCCGACGGCCTCGACGCCTGGGTGTTCGACATCGACGACACCTGCCTCTCCAACCTGCTCTACTACGAGGCCAAGCAGTTCGGGTACGCGCACGGCATGGCTCGACCTCTCGATCCACTGTTCGCTATAGCTCCCCTCTGCGTGCCGTTCTCTGTTTACCAGCTGACCTGTGGCTCAGGGCGTACGACCCGTCGGCGTTCAAGGCTTGGGCGAGCAGGGAGGCGTGCCCGGGGATACGTCCGGTGCTTGGGCTGTTCACGACGCTGCTGGACAAGGGCTTCAAGGTCTTCCTCCTCTCCGGGAGGGACGAGGAGACCCTGGGCTCGTGCACGGCGGCCAACTTGGAGGCAGAAGGGTTCTCCGGGTACGAGAGGCTCATCATGAGGTGGTGCATCAAGCAACTTCACTTCCACTTGCAGGTTCTATCTTCTTAGTACTAGCCGACGAGCGTAAACCACGTAGTGCGCCGTCGGTGACGTGGACGGCTAGCTGAACATTCAGAGATTCACTGACAATAGGAAAAGGCCGTTGGACGGTCCTCCTTTCACGAGCAGCAAGTCATGTCACGATCTCTACCTCCCAAATTGCCACCAGGAACGTCATCCAGATCATGTGAAATTGCGTTCTGACGTGACGTGTCGTGGCTGCTTGCAGGACTCCGGAGTACCGAGGGCAGAGCTCGTCGATCTTCAAGTCGGCGATTCGGAGGCAGCTCGTGGACGAAGGCTACAGGATCCGCGGCAACGTCGGGGACCAGTGGAGCGACCTGCAGGGCGACAGCGCCGGCGACCGCGTGTTCAAGATACCCAACCCCATGTACTTTGTCCCCTGAAGCAAGGACGAGCATACAGACTACTCCCATGTAGGGAAGTGTCAGAGCGATCTGTAAACGAGTGGCCAATGTGGAATAAGCACAGGCCGTAAAGCATATATAAATATAAAGAAGAAGAACATTGCTTCTTCTGCTTCGACACCCGAATTTGTGTTTGTATCAAAACAAAGTAAAACAACTGAACAATCATTTCGCGTCGCAGAGAGCCAGAAATGCAGCTGGGCTTGCTCCCTGACGAAGCAGTAAGCAAATTCGTCTAACCGCTTGCCGCAAGCAGGTCGCGCCGGCAGGCCGGCAGGCACGGCGCACGGCCACGGGAACAGTTCAGACAAGCAGACCGGCCGAGCAGCTGGAACCTGCAAGCAGGCGTCACCCGTGTCGTGGCGACAACCGCCGCCTCGCTTGCCCACCAATTTTTTTTTTTTTTTTTTTTGAGAGGAAGGTAGACTTTTATTAATTCATAATGTTTTGAGGTACATGCAAAATTTCTGGACGCCCAAGGAGCCATAAATATCTCCCTGGTGCCAATTTACAAACACCTTTAG
>Ga0182004_10000888_pt1 | contig 20318 bp, 25 predicted proteins | sample Sormic07211540_1_FD_120479 | JGI IMG/M metagenome (GOLD analysis project Ga0182004, IMG submission 120479) | Endophyte microbial communities from Sorghum bicolor roots, Mead, Nebraska, USA - 072115-40_1 MetaG | ecosystem: Host-associated > Plants > Roots > Unclassified | place: USA: Nebraska...
ATCGAGGTCTTTTGAGATCTCGTCGGACTACCGGGTTTATATGGGTTCAAGTCTATTGGCTTGACTGCCTCCGTGGTCGCTAATTCACTTGAATTCTTATAAATTGGACGGTTCTGTTACATGACCGACCGGGAAGTACTTCCCGGGTGCGCACGAGTGAGGACAAAGTGTGCACAAAAGACTAGTGTTGGTCTGTGGGGACTGACTATATCCTAAAAATGCTGCCAGATGTAAGTGGGCCTAGCCTCGTGGAGGCGGGACGTTACACAGAGGCAAGGTTATTTATGTTAGGTCATGGTAATGATGATGAAGGACTAGATCATTCATGCCAACTTAATGGTGAAAATCGTTTCAGTTTTCAAAGGATGATTGGACATCGTCGGGACTAGACTAGGTCTAAGTGCCATATGGTGAAGAACGGCACTTAGAGTAGTTTAGGACTTTGTTTTCCCTTTGACTGTACTATTAAGGGGGGCATTGAATGGGTCGCTTGACCTAGGCAAGGCTTTCGGTTTAGGTGTGGTGCACACTTGGTAAACCTAGCACTAGGCAGCTCTGAGAAAGTCCTTAGATCAAGAGGAGCAAACTTCGTTCTGGAAAGATCGAGTTTTTATGAAGTTTGGGAGCCTAAGTAGGCATCGAACGCTGCACCGGACCCTCTGTGAGCGCGTCCGGTGGTGCTGACTTAGGCCAGCGTGTCTGGGTGCCTAGGGTTTGGCACTGGACGCTCGCACCGGACTCACCGAGGAGCGTCCAGTCCCATACCCAGGGAGGTCTGCAGTTGACCAGGGCACCGGACGCACGCACCGGACTCGCCGGGGAGCGTCCGGTCCCATACCTAGAGAGGGTTTCAATTTTCCCTCACACCAGACGATGGCACCGGACTCACTGAGGGTGCATCCGGTGTACTGTCAGAGAAGGTATAATTAGCCGTTATTGGGGCACCGGACGCTCTGTGCAGTGCATCCAGTGCAACATTGAGCGCGTCTGGTGCTCCCGTTTTCTATGGAAAACGGGTGGCCGGCCCTTGGACTTGATGGAGAGTATTTATACTCCACCACTTCATCCATGGGAGGTCTCTTGCCCATTTGATCAGTTTAGAAACACCTTGTGGTGCAAGAGAGAAGCAAGAGCCTAGAGAGAATTGAGAATTGAGTGATTTCTTGAGTGAATCCATCTCTAGTTGAGTTCCAAGAGTTCAAGTGTGCATCCACCACTCTCTAAAGCCTTGTTTGGGTCAAGTGAGAGTTCTTTGCTTGTTACTCTTGGTGATCACCATCACCTAGATGGTTCGGTGGTGATTGGAGGCACGAAGACCGCCCAGAGTTCTTGTGGGTGGCTCGTGTCAAGCTTGTGAGCGGTTTTGGGCAATTCACTGCGATAGAGTGTCGAAGAATCAGCCCGTAGAGAGCACTTGGTCCTTGCGTGGAGCAAGGGGGAGCAAGACCCTTGCGCGGGTGCTCCAACGAGGACTAGTGGGGAGTAGCGACTCTCTGATACCTCGGCAAAACATCGTCGTGTTCTTCTTGCACTCCTCCTTTACTTTCTAGTATTTACTTTGAGCATTTACATTCCTAGAATTGCCATGCTAGAATAGGATTGGAATTAGGATGCAAAACTTTTATCCGGTAGCTCTCTAGAACACTCTAGGCACAAGGGGTTAAATTGGAGCCTATAGGTTGCTTAAATTTTTAGAGAAGCCCAATTCACCCCCCCTCTTGGGCATCTTGATCCTTTCAGGTATCATAAATAACACCATTCTTATTGATGCCCCCTTCCTCCTAACAATATTATATAGAGCAGAAAAGATTGATTTTAGCGGACGTGATGTTATCCGCGTGTCCTCCCAAAATTGCACTTGAGAACCATCACCTAGTTCGAACTTGCCAAATGAGAGGAACTCATCCTTGACCTCCATGAGGCAAACCCAAAACCAAGAGTCCCCAGGCATTTGTTGAACCTGAGTTAGGGTCTTGTTTTTTAGATATTTATTCCTATGTAATTGTTGCCAAACCCCATCTCCATTTAGCAACTTCAAAAGCCATTTACTTAAGAGACATTTATTTTGAATATCTAAATTTAAGACACCCAACCCCCCTTGATCTCTCGCTATACAAACAACCTCCCATTTAGTCAATCTATATTTCTTCTTATGCTCATCACTCTACCAAAAAAATTGTGATTTGAAATAGTCTAATTTTTTAACACCCCTTTTGGCAACTCAAAGAAAGATAGCATAAACATGGGGAGACTGCTTAAAATGGAGTTTAACAAAACAAGTCTCCCACCTACCGACAACAATTTACTCCTCCAACAATTCAACTTCTTCTGGAACCGTTCTTTGACATGTTTCTAGTCCTTATTCAAGAGCTTTCTGTGGTGCATAGGAATACCTAGATGCCTAAAAGGATAAGTGCCCACATCACAACTGAAAATCTATGCATACTCAAATTGTTTCGCTTTTGCTGCTCCATAGCAAAACCGTTCATTTTTATGGAAGTTTATCTTGATCCCCGATGATTGCTCAAAAGCACAAAGCAAAAGCTTCATATTTTTGGCCCTCTCAAGGTCATTATCCATAAAAATGATAGTCTCATTAGCATATTGGAGAATTGATAAACCCTCATCTACCAAGTGCGGTACAACCCCTCTAATTTGCTCCGCCTCTTTGGCTCTTGAAATAAGAATAGCCAACATGTCAACCACAATATTAAATAAGATAGGAGATAACAGGTCCCCTTGTCGATCTCCTTTCCTACTTGGAAAATAATGTCCTATGTCATCATTCACTTTTACTACAACACTTCCTCTAGACGTGTGTTGATGGTAGATAACTCCTAATTTTAACCGTCAACTAAACATAAAAATAGATCTATATGCAAAAACCTAGTAGATATAGGGTTATCACTAACAGAATTCCATGAGTTTTGGTCAATATCTATTTCTACAGGGTGTTAGCTAAAAATAACCAAAGATGGCCCACAAGTCGGATTTACATAGAAATAAGACCACGTCGGCAATCAAATAACAGTCTAGAAGACTCGGGAAGGCAGCACCCCAAAGCTGGGGCCCACCATGGGCGCCCGCCCTTCCCCTCGACCAATCAGGGGGAGTCTCATGGATCCAACGTCCACCGACTTTGAGGAGTAATCTTGACAATCTGTTTAGGTCGGTTTGATCCGAGGGTTGTGGTGCATTCAAGAGGACTATATAAGCAGGGCCCCTGCCCCCTAGATCAGTGCCAATTCAGAAGCCCTAATTCATATTTTCTAGAGAGAATTATCTAGAGATAGGTCCCTTGAATGGATCTCTCTTTAGGGTTTTAGCAACAAGAGAGATTGAGAGAGTATAGGGTGGAGGTAGAAGTGGATGAAGGCCAACCTGTTGGTGTCTCCTCTCCAGTTGTACCTACGGGATCAAAGTCTCCTAACCTGAGGCTTGGTTTCAAGATCATTCAGCAATTTGACTTCTAATACTAGTAAGTTTATTGTTCTTATTGTTCTTTGGTTTACAGATTTACTTTATTCACTTCACGTAAAGATAGAGTAATTATTCATAGTCTAAGCTCGGTGCTTGGGCTAGGAATACTCATAGATACTCTCTATTTGGCTGGATTTGTGGTAACAGTAGGGGGAAGTGATAGTCTCCTTGGTGTCTCCGTAATCCACGTCCCGTTAGGAGGTAAGGTAGGAATTTGTGTGCTAAGGTTAAGCATCCTTTGAGGTGTCTCTTTTCCCTAGGTACCCCCTTAGAACAATAACCACACAACTTACCACAGGTTAGAGGAAGACTGACGAAGGAATTCTCTCTATATCGCCTAATTCTCACTATCTTGTCTTGTAGCCCAGGGGTAGCAGTTAAGACCAGGTTAGTCTTTTGCATGTTTTCTCCTTGCAGATAAACAAATACAATACTCTAGAATTATCTCCAAGGTGAAGTGCTCATCGATATCCATGCGCTTGCAGATTATTTCTCTCTATGCATATCTAGTATCAACAAGCATTTCCGACGCTATTGCCAGGGAGAAAAACGGTCTGCTTAGATAACTAAGTCTTGCTCTACCTAGTACCTATACTTTTACCTTCTTTTGTTATCTCACCTTTTCTTTCATCTTAACTTTTTTCTATCCTTATGGATAATTTAAATTCCATTCCTATCATTCAATTTTTGCACCCACAGGGACAAGCCTAGTGCCAGATGAGTCATCACAACCCATCCAAAGACCTAGCTATAGGCTGAGTTTGTGGTTGATTGCATTGGTTCAAAGCCTATCCTTTTTAGGAGAAGGAGATGAAAATCCTTACCTTCACATTAGAGACTTTGAGTAGACATGTGTTTGTCTTTGCATTGAAGGCATGTTCGATAAGACACTCCAGTTGGAAGCTATTTCCTTTCTCATTAAAAGCAAAAGGTAGACAATGGTATGATAGAGCTGTAGGTAAGCAACAAGGAGATTAGGGATCTTTAGATTCTAACTTTTGCTTAGATTTCTATCCCATCTCCCAAATCATCGACCTTAGAGTCAAGGTTCTCACTATGAAGCAAGAACCTGGAGAATCATTAGCCTCATCCTGGAATCGTTTTACTACACTCTTAGCATCAGACCTGGACCTTAGTCTACTAGACCCTATTATTTTACAGAACTTTTATAAATGTCAAGTAGAGATAGTATAAAGTTGCTCGACACCACTTCAGGAGGATCCTTCTTGCATGTCTCCTCTATGAAAGCAAGATTAATCCTAGATCAAATCCTATCCACTGAATTAGATTATCTCCTAGAAGTAGAGCCAAAACCTCAAGTAGCTAAAACCACCTCTTTGTGAGATATGCCACCTACTTCAGCTAACACATGTCTTGAGCAAGAGAAGGAAGAAATTCTAGTTTGAGATTTTATGCTAGATATAGAACCCGATCTCTTTTTTGATATTGGAAACATTTTGAATTATTACTCTATGAAAAAGCCATAGAGAAATCTAGAGATTCTTTTAATACCCTCGAGGACATTCCCTTTGGAAGAACCTCAGAAGAATTAGTATTTGTTATGAGTAATGAATGGTTAGAAGAATTAGAGTTTTCCTCTAAAGTAATCTGTTTGGATTCATCTTCTATTTTGATTCATTGCATAATCAATACAGATCAAATAGATGCTCTCTATAGTCTAGTTGTGTTAATAAATATCGTATCTATGTCTCTTACAGAATATTTATTACAAGACATGACATTAACCCCAACAATGAAATTCATGAGAAGTCTCTTAGGACATATTATCCCTAGTTCAATAATCTTACATGTCCTACCCATTCAGGTAGAAGGAACCCTGGTGCATTTTAGCTTTTATATCTTTAACACATGGGACTTCGACCTATTGATAGGACAACCATTTAGATGACTTGTCTATGAAGGACAATCTAGGAAGCTAAACATTTGTGTAGGCAAGAAACTCCAGTTCCTGATGTCCATTTCACACTCTTTAAACTCTAGGACCAAACCCTATTCACAATATGATCCTTTGGAGGAATTTAGAGCTACTTCCTTAGACTTTTTAGCCAAATCATAATTAGAAGATGAAGCTAGATTCTTCATAGAAGAAGAAGCTGACCCTTCTATTGAGCTTAAACCTTTACCATCCAGTCTTAGATATGCTTTTTTTAGGCAACGATCTAGAGTCTCCTATTATTATAAGTGATAAACTCACTCAGGAATAGACTCTTCAACTAATGGCTGTCTTAGAAAAACATTGCTCAGCCTTTGGCTACTCACTCTAGGACCTCAAAGGAATTAGTACTGCTCTTTGCACCCATCGCATTCCCATAGATCCTGATGTTCCACCATCTAGAGAACCCCAATGTAGACTCAATAATGCAATGAGAGAGATTGTAAAGAAAGAAGTGTTGAAACTATTGCATGTAGGCATTATATATGTTGTGTCGCATAGCGAGTAGGTAAGCCCTGTCCAAGTTGTACCTAAAAAGGGAGGTATGACTGTTGTCCAAAATGAGAAGAATGAGTTAATCCCTCAACGAACCGTCATAGGATGGCGGATGTGCATAGACTATAAAAAGCTTAATAAGGCAACTAGGAAACATCACTTTCCATTGCCTTTCATTGATGAGATGCTAGAGCGGTTAGCCAACCATTCCTTCTTTTGTTTCTTAGACGGATATTCAGGGTATCACCAAATCCCTATCCATCCTGATGACCAAAGCAAAACAACCTTTACATGTCCCTATGGAACCTATGCCTATCATAGAATGTCTTTTGGGCTATGTAATGCACCAGCTTCTTCTCAAAGATGTATGATGTCCATATTTTCCAATATGATTGAAAAGATTATGGAAGTTTTCATGGATGATTTTTATGTTTATGGAAAAACATTTGATGATTGTCTAGAAAACTTAGATAAGGTTTTGCAAAGGTGTGAAGAAAAGCACTTATTCCTTAATTGGGAAAAATGTCATTTCATGGTAAGAGAAGGAATAGTGCTAGGACACCTAGTGTCTGAAACAGGCATTGTGGTAGACAAAGCTAAAATAGAAGTAACTGAGCATTTATCTCGGCCTATTAATGTAAAAGGAATTAAAAGCTTCCTTGGCCATGCTGATTTTTATCACAGATTTATAAAAAAAAATTCATTCATTGTGAGACCTCTTACTCGCTTATTGGCTAAGGATGTTCCTTTTGAATTTGATGATGCATGCTTACGAGCTTTTGAAATTCTTAAGAAAGCACTCATCTCAGCATCAATCATTCAACCCCCTGATCGCTCTTTACCTTTTGAAATTATGTGTGATCCCAGTGATTATGTTGTGGGGGCAGTATTAGGACAAACTAAGGATAAGAAGCATCATGTAATATCTTATGCTAGCAAAAGTCTGACAGGACCTCAACTTAATTATGTTACTACTAAAAAAGAGCTCCTAGCTGTTGTTTTTGCTATTGATATGATTAGATCTTACTTAGTGGGAGCTGAAGTAATTATTTATTTTGATCATGCTGCTTTAAAATATTTGCTCACTAAGAAAGATGCTAAACCCTATTTGATAAGATGAATTTTATTACTCTAAGAATTTGACTTAGAAATAAAAGATAAAAAAGGAGTAGAAAATTCTGTTGTCGATCATTTGTCTAGAATGCAATTTGAGAATCCACAGGAACTAACCATCGACAACTCACTCTGGGATGACATGCTCTATGGAATCAACAAATCTGTCCCTGGGTATGCAGATATTGTTAATTTTATGGTTACAAGTTATGTACCACCAGGAGGCAACAAAAGAAAACTCGTCTAGGAGAGCCGTTCCCACATATGGGATGAACCATACCTCTTCCAAGCATGCTCTGATGGCTTACTCAGATGATATGTGCTAGGTGAAGAAGGAATCAAAATAATTGAGAGGTGCCATTCATCACCATATGGAGGGCATTATGGGGCATTCCGAACACATGCAAAGATATGACAGTGTGGATTCTTCTGGCCAACAATGTATGAAGACACAAGAGAATTTATCTAGAGGTGTGGCCCATGTTAAAGACATGGTAATATCAATTCAAGAGATGCCATGTCACTCATCAATAATCTTCAGATTGAGCTCTTTGATGTCTGGGGGATTAATTACATGGGGCCATTTCCGCCGTCGAAGAAATATGAGTATATCCTGGTGACAGTGAATTATGTCTCCAAATGGGTCGATGCCATGCCATGCAGGAATGCTGATAGCATACATTCAAAGAAGATGTTTGAAGAAATAATATTTCCAAGATTCGGAGTTCCAAAGATAGTGATAAGTGACAGAGGTTCACACTTCTTCGATAAGCGCTTCGAGCAATACTTTTCAAAGCATGGGATACGTCACAATGTTGCTACTCCTTACCATCCTTAGACAAGTGGTCAAGCAGAGACATCAAATAAACAAATTAAGAATATTCTACAGAAGACAGTAAATAAGGTGGGGACAACATGGAAGGACAAGCTTCTTCATGCACTCTAGGCATACCAGATAGCATACAATACACCCATTGGGATGTCACCATATCAGCTAGTATATGGGAAGACTTGTCACTTACCAGTTGAGCTATAATTCAAAGCTCATTAGGCTATCAAAAGATGGAACATGGACCTAGAAGTAGCTAGAGATAAGAGGAAGATGCATCTCTCCGAGCTAGAAGAATGGAGAGAAAAAGCATATCACAATGCCAAGATTTACAAAGAGAGAGTAAAAATATGGCATGATAAGAGAATCAAGGAGTTTACCCTAGGCGATAAGATATTACTTTTTTAATTCTAGGGTGAAGCTCTTTGGGCATAGAAAACTTTGAAGTAAATGGGAAGGACGACATGGTGAGCTCATCATCGCATGGAGCCATCACACTTCGCAACAACAAAGGTATGTTATTCAAGGTAAACGGTCAACGTCTTAAATTATTTTTAGAGCTCAACAATGAATTAGAGAAAGTAGACGTAATTACTTTCTTTCTTAATTAGGATAATTGGGCCTGACCTTTTTATTTTTGATTTTTTGGGGACATTAACTTTTTCTAAACAAAAAAGTAATTAAACAATTATATGAAAAAGTTGAGCGAAGGGGGCTCGAAGGCCGGGCGGCCGCTCAAACTCTAAGGGCGCTCGACCGGGCACAGAGGCGGTTCACTATCGCCTTTCTCCCTCATGATCCTTTGACCTCCCTTATTTGTAAAAAGCATATTCTTTGGATATTTGTTCATTCTTTGTCACGTTATACCCTGAAGATGCATTTTCAACCCCTATATAAATAACCCATGCCTATGGTCAAACCTCATCCCATCATAGCCCTCCTCCCTTTCTGCTTAGAAGCTTGCTACACCTCTCCATGCAGCCATGGTTAAAGAAAACCTAGATAGGAGGATGATTCCCTATGGGATCGATCTCAACACCATCCCCATGGAAGAGACCAAGTGCAAGGTCATCATCCCTATCAATGAACCTACTCCTCTTGCCACCATTCCACCAAAGCCACACAGCTATGGAAGCTCTTACTATGCCCAACTTGTTCTCACCGCACCATCTAAGCCTTTCCTCTTGGAAGGAGCTCCACTGAAAGGCCCCATCGTCTCATTGCCCACAAGGACCAAGCTCATGCCACCGAAGCACAATGAGGTGCTCTTGGGAGTAGAGACCAACAAGAGTGGGGAGATCATCTGCGCCAAGTACAGGACTAGAGAACATACCTACTTTGAGGGAGTCCATGCTCATCCGACCAAGGTCAAGTTCATCCCTTCGAAGGAAGCTCCAAAGCGTGCCATGATTGCATCTAAGACTCCATGCAAACACCGCAAGACTATGGCAGATATAGGGAAGGAGTTGGCAGAACAACGCACTATCATCGCCTCATTAGAAGCTTGCTAGCATGTTCAGAGTAGATGCATTAGCCACACTGATAAAGGGTGTTAAAGCTAGAACATAGCTCCACCGCCGTGAATGAGAGGGTGAAAGCCTTAAATCACCCTAAAAATTAGGGGCATTCTATCCTAGCATCTCATAGGGCAAGTGAGTGAGTTAGATTAAAGTTTGCTTAGTTTAAAGTTTAGTTTAAGATTTACTTAGTTAAAAAGTTTAGTTTGTATTTGTAATCAAAGCCCTATATGATGACGAAATTATTAGATATGCTTTGCCTCTTTTGTCTCCACCATGTTGTGAATGAAGGATAACAGGAAAAGTGTGGGGGAGATAACCGCCGACGTAACAAACAAACAAAATTTCACGCAATAGTTAAAATATCCGAAAAGAGATGACAGGAAGATCATGCCTAGTGAAGTGGACCCCAAGGGTCCACCTGTGCTGCCCAGCATCCTTGGGGCGCACGTCCAAGGGGTGGGCCCACTTGGCTCCTACTTCGACCATGGTCAGGTATGACTCTCCTATGTTTCAAATCTTTACCTTGATCGTGCTGTTTCGCTTTGAAATACAATATCTTGAATTAATCTATTAATAAATATATTTAAAAGGTAGATTACTTTAATCATGACCACAAGACAGACTCACACCATGATAATTCTTGGAATTCCTGTTGCTGTTAGGAACTTTAACTATAGGGACCTCATATCACTTAAGTTGTTGTGGAAAGAGAGATAGTATGAATTATGAGAACTTGATTTCTGGTGTCTAGTCATTTGGAGAATTTCTTTTTAAAAATCTTAAAATTATTAGCTACACTTCTCCTTTGTAGTAAGAATTAATATGCTACTAGAGCCATAATGATACACATACTAAAAACAAGCTCATAAGCTACTTGTTTTGTATTGAGCTTTGTCAAACCTTGATGACCTGTGTTGAGAGGATTATCATGCTCCCAAGATCAAGATCACATACACCCACATATATCTACCGTTCCTACACTAGGAATGCGCACAAAAATGCCTTTTCATCCAAAAAATGTTGTACTCCTACACTGGGAGAAAACACAAAAAAAATCTTGTTAGAAATAATTGCTCTAAGTTCTTTAAAAGTCTTTCTCAATATTTCCTAGTTACAAAAGAGGTATGTGGCTATGCAAAATAAAAGTATTGAAAAAATGGTAAAGTGTCCTAAGTAGAATTAGGGGTACAAAAATACCCACTCAAAAAGAAAAAAGAAAAAGAAGAATAAAAGAAAAGAAAGAAAGAAAAGATTGCCCATACCCTCCTTTGCAAAGACCATCAATGTTTTAAATGAAGAAAGACATTCATCAAAGAGCAAAGTAGAATTAGGATTAGCCACTATAAATTCCACACACATGCACTTCTTGATCTAAGAGTATGCTATTACCCTCCATGGATCCGAGTTTTGATTTAGCAACATATACAAGGTAAGTATGTTGTTTCCTTGAAATACCTTCAATTCCATATAAATATTAGAGTTATTATGAGCATAAGGCATACATCATACATGCCTCGGTGAGTTCCACAAATACTACTTACAATGAGTGATTTGAGTGTGCTACATGATGGAGAAGGGTAAGCTAAGTTTTTCTCTGCAAAAATATTAGAAAACTCCAAGTGAGTGGACTGAAGGAAAATGGAGCTCTACTTCGTACTGTTCCATTCTCAACTTCCCAAAGTTTTGTGGTAGACACTTTGAATCCCATAGTGCAGGTAAGACTAGGAATAAATCTACTAGTAATGTCTTGGTTTGAGGTTATGCTTAAAGTAATCCATCCTTTTCCTCGAGGACAAGCAAAAGACTAGAGTCGGGGAGTTGTTGACGGTAGATAACTCCTAATTTTAACCGTCAACTAAACATGCAAATAGATCTATATGCAAACACCTAGTAGATATAGGGTTATCACTAATAGAATTCCACGAGTTTTGGTGAATATCTATTTCTGCATGGTATTATCTAAAAATAACCAAAGATGGCCCACATGTCAGATTTACATAGAAGGAAGACCACATCAATAATCAAAGAACAGTCTAGAAGACTCAGGAAGACAACACCCTGAAGCTAGGGCCCACCTGGCTGTGAGCCTAGGTGGGTGCCCAAGGCCACAGGGGCGGCCGCCCCTCCCCCTAGACCAATTAGGGGGAGTCTCGCGGATCCTGCCTCCACCAACTTTGAGGAGTAATCCTGACCACCTGTTTAGGTCAATTTGATCCAAGGGCTATGGTGCATTCAAGAGGGCTATATAAGCAGGGCCCCTGCCCCCTAGATCAGTGCCAATTCAAAAACCCTAATTCATATTTTCAAGAGAGAATTAGCCACAGAGGGGTCCCTTGAATGGATCTATCTCTTTAGGGTTTTAGCAACAAGAGAACTTGAGAGATTATAGGGTGGAGGCAGAAGTGGAGGAAGCCCGGTTTGTCAGTGTCTCCTCTCCAGTTGTACCTACAGGATCAAAGTCCTAACCTGAGGCTTGGTTCTAGGATCATTCGGCAATTTTACTTCTAATACTAGTAAGTTTATTGTTCTTATTGTTCTTTGGTTTATGAGTTTACTTTATTCGCTTCACGTAGGGAATAGAGTAATTATTCATAGTGTAAGCATGGTGCTTGGGCTAGGAATACTTGTAGATACTCTCTATGTGGCTAGATTTGTGGTAACAGTGGGGAAAGTGACAGTCTCCTTGGTGTCTCCATAATCCACGTCCCGTCAGGAGGTAAGGTAGGAATTAGTGTACCAGGGAGCATCCTCTGAGGTGTCTCTTTTCCCTATGTACCCCCTTAGAACAATAACCACACAACTTACCACAGGTTACAGGAAGACTGATGAAGGAATTCTCTCTATATCGCTTAATTCTCGCTATCTTGTCTTGCAGCCTAGGGTTAGTAGTTAAGACTGGGTTAGTCTTTTGCACGTTTTCTCCTTGCAGATAAACAAATACGATACTCTGGAATTATCTACCGAGTGAAGTGCTCATATATATCCGTGCACTTGTGGATTATTTCTTTGTGTGTGTAAATCTAGTATCAACAACCTGATCTTTGAAATCCATTGACACTAGGATGGTGAGAACCCTTTAATTCTGAGGACTTGTTGAATAAAAGGCCACTCTATCTTATCATATGCTTTTTCAAAGTCTAATTTTAAAATCACTCCATCTTGTTTTTTCTTATGTAAATCATGAATTGTCTCATGTAAAAGAACAACTCCTTCCATGATGTGACGACCAGGGATAAAGGTCGTCTGAGAAGGACCTATTAACTTGTTAGCCACCTTCAAAATTCTATTATTTGGAACTTTGGTAAAAATTTTGAAGCTCACATTCAACAAGCAAATTGGTCTATACTATTGTATTAGAACCGCTTCAGACAGCTTAGGGAGCAAAGTTATAATCCTGAAGTTAAGGCTGTGAATTGGCAGTCTCCTAGTATGGAATTCATAAAAAAGATTCAATAAGTCTGGCTTTACAACATACCAAAAAAATTGATATAAATCCACAAGAAAGCCATCCGGACCAAGTGGTTTATTATGTTCCATGTCAAAAACTGCCATCTTGACCTCTTCCTCACTAAATGGAACCATTAACATCTCATTGTCTTCCTCCAATACTTGAGGTATATCATGCCTCAAAGTCTCGTCCATTGAAAAAGAATTTGATGTATGAGGTCCAAAGAGTCCTTTGTAATACTCAGTTATGTAATTATTTAAATTCGCATCGACAACAATAATTCCCTCATCTTGTTCTAGTTGTACAATTTTTGTTCTCCTGTGCCTTCCATTTGCCACTAGATGGAAGTATCTAGTGCTATCATCCCCTTGCAATAACTTTGTTGTTCTCGATCGTTGGAGCCAATAAATCTCCTCTCTCTCAACAACTTAGTTAATTGCCCTTTGAGATGTAGTCTAAGATCTACTTCCTGAGGTGACAACAAGCTAACCTCGGCTTTTCTATCCAACACATCTATCTCAGCCAACAATTTAGACTTTTGCTTACTTTGCGAGGATAAATTTTTGGACCACCCTCTAAGGAACCTTCTCACCCTTCTAATTTTATTTTGCCATCTTTCAAAGGGAGACCTACCCCTATTCTCAGATTCCCAACCCCTTTAACTAGATCATAAAAATCATCTGTAGTCAACCAAGCTAATTCAAATTTAAAATTCCTTACATTTCCTCTATGACATGGTTCCCCAGTATCGAGCAAATGTGGTGTATGATCTGAGATCTCACAAGTAAGTGCTTGAACAGAAGCAAAGGAAAATTTATGTTCCCAATCTATTGTTACTAGAACCCGATTTAACTTTTCATAAGTGGGGATCTCTACATAATTTGCCTAGGTGTACCTCCTCCCTGTCAACACCAACTCTCTTAGGTTTCAAGTCTCAATAATAGCATTAAATAAAGGGGCCATTTGTCATTGTACCTTGAATTATTCTTTTCAGACTGATTTCTAATAATATTGAAATCTCCCCCAACTGTAAAAGGGCGATCCCCACAGCTAGTACATGCTTGTACTAACTCTGACAAAAGGTGTTCTTTGTGTTCTTCCTGCGCAGCCCCATAAACTGACAGAAGAACCCAACAAAAACCATCCATCTTATTTTTAATAATAAATTTAATATGATAATCACCATCCTCAAAATTTTGAACTTCAAAAGTGTCTTGATTAACACCCATCAACATCCCTTCGGACAAACCCCGAGGACACTTCCAATGCCAAAAAAAATCAGCCCCTGCACTAAAGTTTTCTAAACACTAGGCCGAGAAGCTATTCTTATTGGTCTCTGAAAGTGCTATGAAATCTAATTTATTATCTGCAGCCACATCATGCAAAAATGTATGTTTAGCTAAATCCCGCAATCCCCTACAGTTTCAAAAATATACCTTTCATTGAATTTTTTCTTCACAATTGGAGTCTTGTTGAGGAGTCTCTTTTTCTTTCTGGTTTTTGCCACCTTGATGGGTACATCAAACAATACCCCATCAAGGTCTGCACTACTATCATCCATTACCTCTTCTGTTAAGTTGCCACAGAGTTGACTTGGTAAGGTGTCACGATCAATCTCATCCTCCTCGGGACTCAACTTTTTCCTCAATCTTACTTGGACAATAAATAGGTTTTATTCTATCATATTCCATATTCCTTAAAAGATCAAAAGAGTTTGCAACCAAGTTGTCATTGTCACCCATATTTATACCCACTAAGTTTTCCTGAATATGAAAATTAGAAAGGGAACAAAATGAATTAACACAAAGATTACCTTGGGGTTCCTCGAGGTTTTTAGCCGCCACTCTTCTTCCTGCTTTCTCCAGAGAGTTCACATCAGCTGTGTTAGCATTCCTTTTGCCCTGCCGAACTGGGGTTAACTCTCCATCTGAAAGAACCACCATCCTTATGACACTCCCAAACTCCTCTTCTGTAACACCCTAAAGTTTGCAAGTATTTAAAATAGGAGAATTTAATATAATTTTGTATTTTTGTGCTCATGAAACATAGGAAAATAATATTTTTTTCATTTAACTAAAATTTGACATAGGTTTAGCAACTTGTTTGTGCATTCATTTTGGAGCATTCATTTTCATTGTGATGTGTGAATTTGGGCAAAGTCAAAATATTTTTTAAATTGATTTTGAACCGTTTTGGAATAGCTTTGGAACAAAATAAAACAAAAAGAAAAAAAGGGAAAACCTCCCTCTCTCTGTTTTGGCCAGAAGGCCCACTCCCCTCCCCCCTCGGCCTCGGCCTGTTGGCCAGGGCGCGCAGTCGGCCCAGCAACTGAGTCCAGCCCAGCGTGCCGCTTCCCCCTCCCTCCCTTGGCTGACGAGCCGGCCCCGCACCGTTAGTCTCTGCCAGATAGGACCCTCGAGTCAGCGGCAACCTCCTTCTTCAACCCGGTGTCACGCCCGACCGGGACTCTCACCGTGACGAATCCAGTCTCGCTTTCTTCGGGATTTCCTTCCCCACGCGCCACCGAATCCCTATAAAGCCTCGTTTTCTTCTCTCCTGACCCCTTTCCTCTATCCGCAAGCCACCGTCTAGATCTCATCGAGTTTGGACACGCCCGCCGCCGTGGAAGCTCATCTTTCGAAACGTTTCCTTGGGTTTTGATCCTCTGCCGAGCTCCGCAACGAGTTCACGAAGGTGCTGAGCCTCTCCTCTTACTCTCTATCGCTTCACACAGCTCTCACACCGACGCCGAACATGTGCAGGGCACCGTTTTCCGCCAATCCACGTGGTGCACTTTCTTCTAGCCCTTCTCGCCGTTGATTGATGCTCTCGGTGAGTTCGCAATTTTCCACGCTTCGTCCTCGTGCCTTTAATTTGACCAAAGATGACCAGAGTAGCCGGATTGACGAACTCCGGCGAGGTTTTCTGGATTCTGGCCATGGCGCTCCACCGGAATCACTGTAGCAGGGGCAGCGCCCCTCTCCCTTCCCAGCTTTTAATCCTGGCCATCAATCTAAGATCCAATGGCTCACGATGGCTGATACCTTTTCGGCCTAAAATATTGTTAAAGGGCCCCTCAACTTTTTAAAGTTCAACCCGCGGTCCCTGGCGCCTTTGAGAAAATACGCCTTGCTGTGTTGAAAACGTAAACTATCTCGGTTTGTTTCAAAATACGTTTTCAGTAATTACCAATTTGCCACTGGATTTGTTTTACTCATAAAATATTCATCTTAACTCCGTTTTGACCCATTCAAATTGCGTTAGGTTCATATTTGCGAGCTCTACATGTTAGTAACTTTATTTTCCCAGTTTGAAACTTTTTAATTTCGTGATCTTATTTGATTAATTACTTTTCTATATAAAATGTTAGAAAAATTCATATCTTCTTCGTTTTAGCTCCGATTTTCGTGATCTTTACGTTTGTGAGATCATAGCGATGCGTAGAATCATTTTATAAACTTTTTATACTGTTTTTCTACTATTGGTGTACTGTTCTAATTTTAGCTTCGTTTGCTCGTGTATGCTTTCTCCGATTGTTTATGTGATCGATGATCGAGTTTAGTCGGAGAGCAGTTTTTGGTAATCAAGATCAGAGCTTGGACAACTAGTAAGACCAGCAGGATCAATAAGAGCATTTGGATCAAGGCAAGTACAACATTTGGATTTTATTTCTGTGACCATGATCTTGTGACTTGATTAATGTTAAGTAACAAACGATAAAAATGACTTTTTAGCCACCTGATGATTTATCTGTAAGTGATAACCAGGACAACAGTGCAACCATGAGGGCTATAATGGCTCTGGCTTTAGCTCAGTATGAAGACCTTTTCTAGCTTGTTAGAGGTTACCCGAAAGGGCGCTAGAGGGGCCTAACCGTTTTGGGTATAGGGTGGCCTCTGTCTTTATGTGTATAGGCTGCGAGTCATTGTGCCATTGGAAGGGGGGCTCTATATGTGCGCGCCCGGGAAACCTTGTGGCCCTAACATGTTAGACGAACTTTTGAAAGGTTTCATAGTGATCTCTGCCGACCTTCCTTGGTAGTGGGTTAAGAGGTCGACGGGCCTCGGGCGAAAGGGTAAATCATGACTCATGGATAAAGATGTACAACCTCTGCAGAGTGTTAAAAACTGGTATACTAGCCGAGCTCACGGTCAAGAGCGGCCTTGGGGATTCTTACGTTAAGGGTGATGACTCTTGTTGTGTTAAAATACTCATTATTTATTGTTTAATGTTTTACATTATTTATGTCACATTGATCATGAGATTGTGGAAGCTATACAATCTAGTTGTTATACTTGTGGAGTTCGATATAGACTAACTTTTGCTATTTCCTCCAAACCTCAGGAGAAGTTTACGCTTGTGATCAACCAGTTAGTTGGATCCTGTAGAGTGAAGTTAATACCCGAAGTTCGGAGTTGTTTATCCGCTGTTGCTATCAAAGGTTATCTCTTTTATACAAAGTATGTTATATATTTATGCATTGTTCTTTGATATTACATCTCGTTTGTAGCTATATGTGAGATTTGACTTCTAAGACTCACATATGGTGTATATCTGGTTTTGTCCTTAAAATCGGGTATTACATCTTTTGATCCACCATGCAGTCACTCCAGCTCCCAACATGGCATCAAGGAGGATGCCAAGATGTTGTGCGCCATTAGCAAGCGCTCCTCCTACCCCACTGTCCTGTCCCATTGCAACTTGCATCTGTGCACTGTGAACCATGGTTTCCTGTTGATCAACCTGCATCTCCGCTGCTACAGCAGACGCTGCTACAGCAGACGCTGCTACAGTAGACGCCTCCACCTGCTACTGTGTTGTGTCCAAGTCACCACCCTTAGTGCGACCTCGGTCAACTCTACCTTGTGCTATATTTGCTGCAATCACAGCCGGCTTTGGAGGTTGCAGCTGACACTCATCCAAGCGAGCCGGTGCTAATCTTGTGTTAGCAAGAGCTGCGGCATTTGTCACCTTGACCGAAACACCATTCTGAACCCCTAAAAAGTCACGTGCATTTTTGCTAAGCTCATTTTCCTCTCCTAGCAAATTATTATTTGACCAATCATAATCCATCTGAGCCTCTGAATCCTTGCTTACTTGATTATTATCTGCTGCAATATCACTACTTGCTTCTGGTGTGTCCAAGTTCTCTTTCTCTTTAGCCTCTTCCATTTCTGTATCTTTTGGTGTCTCATTAGTCATTACCATGATCCTTGCCTCAGTGTTTGACCATCCAACCAAACAGCTATTAAACGCCTACAATTTAATTGACCTCCATCCTCTTGTATATAGTTAGAGCACGTCCAACGCGAGCAGTGCAAACGTTTGCTTTTTGTCAGAAGCTTTTGCCAGAGCTTGTGCTATTCTTTGGGATGAGGCATCAACAATTTTTGTAGCCCTGTTTAGTTTTCTACATAAAAAATTTTTATCCATCATATTGAATCTTTGACACATATATAGAACATTAAATATAGATGAAAAAAACTAATTACACAGTTTGATTGTAAGTCATGAAACAAATCTTTGAAACCTAATTAGTCCATAATTAGCCATAATTGCTATAGTAATCCACATATGTTAATGACAGATTAACTAGATTTAATAAATTCGACTCGTAGTATATAAACGAGCTATATAATTTATTTTTTTATTAGTATATATTTGAAAATCGTTTCGATATCCTTTCGATATATGATGTGACGTTCAAAAATTTTCGTCTCTTGAACCAAACAAGGCCTCTATCGTAACGCACGTCCTGCTCTGCGGAGCCACCGGCGATGGTGATTTGGACACTGCATGTCGACATGGATGCCCAATCATCATGGAGCGATGGGGCTAGCCTTAGCCCTGGTTTAATTCTCAATTTTTTTTGGTTTTAGATATTGTAACACTTTTGTTTTTATTTATTAATTACTATCCAATGATAGACTAACTAGGCTTAAAAGATTTATCTCGCGATTTACGGACAAAGTGTGCAATTAGTTTTTGTTTTCGTCTATATTTAATGTTTCATGTATATGCCACAAGATTTGATGTGATGAAGGATCTTAAAAAGTTTTCGGTTTTTGGAGTAAACTAAACAAGGCCTAAGGCTATCTTCAAGACCTAAATTTTCACAACGCCTAAGGCTATCTTCAAGACCTAAATCCAAAATATGTCTTCAACATAATATCTAGAGACCTATTTGCAGAAAGAATTCTTATTTGGATCTTTGGATATTTTTGGATATTGTTGTTGAAGAAAACTAAAAATAAATATAGAACGTTTTGTCTATAGCGCTACCCAAACTTTGTTTTTGAGAAAATTAAAAATAAACATGTTATTAAAGAAAAATAAAAATAGACATATTATAGCGCTACTCAAACTTTCTTTTTTATTTTCAAATGGGTCTTCTTTATTTTGGGTATTTCAGTATTCATAGGTCTTGTGGTGAGAGTACCCAAACTTCGTTATTGGAGAAAATCAAAAATAGATATAGAACCTTTTATCTATAACGCTACTCATATTTTGGGTATTTCGGTATTCATAGGTCTTGTGGTGAGAGTACCCAAACTTCGTTATTAGAGAAAATTAAAAATAGATATAGAACTTTTTATCTATAACGCTACTCATATTTTGGGTATTTCGGTATTCATAGGTCTTCTAAGAGTATCTAAACTTTGTTATTAGAGAAAATTAAAAATATCTATAAAGCCTTTTATCTATAAGACTACTCAAACTTCAAATAAGTCTTGTATTTTGAATATTAGTCTTGTATTTTGAATAGAAGTTGTTATAATATTTCGGTATTCATAGGTCTTATATTTTGGATAAGAAGATAAGTTGTAAGACACGGTCTTAGCGCTTGTGAGCGGGAGGAATAAAGCGAGGCTGCAGGTAATTTCTCTTAGGTGGTTCCAAAAATTTTTATAACCTATGTATAAAACACTAAATATAGAACAAAAATAAAAATAAATTACACAGTTTTCCTATAATTTAGACTACAAATCTTTTAAACTTAGTTAACTGTCAAATAACACTACTACAGAATGAGGCATTGGTCGATGCCCAAAATCGCAAAAAAACCTCGGCCTTTTTGCGGTCTGGGGTTAAAGGCCCCTTTAACACTAGTTTTTAACACGAACCGGTGCTAAAGGGTTCTGCCCAACGGCTACTGACAGGTGCTGTCGGGGCAGGGACCCTTTAGCACCGGTTCGTGTTACCAACCGGTGCTAAAGGGTCCCTTTTAGCACCGGCCAGTGCCACAGGCCGAGGGTCCCATTTAGCACCGGTTTGTCGTAACACCTCCGTGTTGAGCCTGCATATTGCATATACTTAATTACCCTTAAACCTTCATTAAGCATGGCATAAGCATCTTCAAGCATTAGCCCTAAATGCATCATCATTTTGTGTGTTGCATTTTGTTTTAATTTAATTAATTGCTTGAGTATTGCTTTGTTAACTAATTGTCCTGCAAACAATTGGTCAAGTTGGATCCAT
>Ga0182004_10000889_pt1 | contig 20307 bp, 25 predicted proteins | sample Sormic07211540_1_FD_120479 | JGI IMG/M metagenome (GOLD analysis project Ga0182004, IMG submission 120479) | Endophyte microbial communities from Sorghum bicolor roots, Mead, Nebraska, USA - 072115-40_1 MetaG | ecosystem: Host-associated > Plants > Roots > Unclassified | place: USA: Nebraska...
ATTTTAATGTTTGATTTAATCCAGAAAATTACGCATAATATTGTGGTGGCATATATGTGCACGTGTGCAATTTTATCACTACTCAGATTAGAGATAAATATTGCAAGAACTACTGCAACTACAACAGATATACTGAAAGTGAAAAACAATCGTTTAAGATTGTACCCCGAGGAGGGACCAGTGCCGAAGACACCGGCGGCTCCATTCGCACTAGTCGACATAGTGCGTTGCTTGCAGTAGTGGACCACGGTCGATGCAGGAAGATGGTCCCGCGAACGTCCACCAGGAAGAAGACGAAGTAGTTGCAGTCCCGAACTCGACCGTCCACCAGGAAGATGCCTCCGGAGTGGAAGAAAATGATCTCGTCGGCGAGCAGTCGCGGAAGACGCTCCCCAAAAACCTGATTGCCCGCACACCCGAGCAGGTGTCTCGATGCAGGGCGTCGGGTTCCGGAGGAAAGGAATGAATGACTGATTGTGTCTCGCAGGTAAGGAAAGAGTGTGTGCGTATGGAATATATAGGCCTCAGGAGGAAACGTCTTGTTAATGGCAATCAATCACAATTAATTGTCATCAACAAGTCAAATTAATTGCACAATGGTCAGATCCTGTTTTCCTCTCTTTCCTTATTCACCACGCGTGTGCCACGTCACGTCTGGTCCTCGTGTGTCTTATTCACCACGCGTGTGCCACGTCACGTCTGGTCCTCGTGTGTCACGTCAAGACAAGCACGCACGCCACGGCTCGGCGGCGGCGCGCGCGCGTGTGACACCCCTTTTCCCTTCGTCAACTTCTCCATAGGAGCTATCAAATGCCACCTATTAAAGTTGAGTTAACACATGATCAATCATCAATACGGTACTAAACCGTTTTTATTATAACATTTATTATGAGCCCTTGAATTAATCATCAAATATAATTATGAGCTTAAAGCCCATTATATTCAACAGTCCCCGGATCGCCAGCGCCCGTAGCCGGAGACGAGGAAGAAGCCGGTGAACTCAAACGCGAACTCAAACGAACTCGAATGGAAACACAGGCGAACACAGTGGTTTTGGTGATGTCAAACGCTACAACCGTTTCTGACTTTGTATTGCAGTATATGTAGAGAATTACAGACACTAACTTGCGGCCATTAGCCATGACGCAGCGATCTTCACGCTCCACCAAACGCCGTGCCATCCCACGAGCCGGAACATGCTGATCGCCTCTACTTCTATGCCATGCGCGCCACGAGCTCCTACTTGCCCGCGCCATCCCACAGACCAACTTGCAGCGTGCTGGTGATCACTACTCCTAGAAAGCAGGAAGGCCTCCGCATGAACGCAGCATGCGTCAGACCGAAAACAAACTGCTGATAACTCAGAGCAACAGATAGATAGAGCGTGGATTATCTAACAACGGTGGCCTCGCATTGATTGTGGGAGAATCCACAACTCAGATGCCTGCCTAATTCAAGCTTTCCATAAATCACAAGTATCATCCACAAATCATGTGTTGATGATGATGATGCTGAGCTTTTTTTTAAACATGCACAGATAGTGAAATTACGTTAATGCACAACAAACTGAAGAACAACCTTCCTGCAGCAGACCGCTACCAGGGGTAAGGAATACAAAAGCTAATTACTCACTAAAAAATTTGCTAGGGGTCGCAGGACCCGTCCTCCTACACTAGTCCACAAGGAGCATTCATCTCTGAACACTCTGGAGACATACCAGACCAACGCTAACCTCTCGACCGGTAGAAGAATGGCTAATGCTGACCAACTAAGATACAATGGAAACTGCGTCTTCTTCTGGATCAGCTGCTTGCACATCAAGAGACCACCATCTCCACTACTCCTGATTCTGCCGCCATTGCCGCCAGCACCTTGGAGAGCTCCTTGTTGTCCAGCCAGGTAACTGCCCTGATGGCCGTGATCTCCTTCACTGGGAGATCTTGCCCAAACTTGTCAATGTAGTCTATGATAGCATCATCTGGTGCCTTGGACGGGGTGTTGATGAACTCTAGCTCATGCATGAGCTTCATCTGAGCACGTTAGGCCACTGGCACCATAGATGGACGGGCAGCAATGCGCGTGCTTGAGCGCGTGGTGAGTGACCATCATCCGCTTGCGTCCTCTGGTGCGGCCTCTGCTGTTGTTCAGAGTGGGCGAGTCCAGCATTTATAGGATCGGAGCAGGAGCGGGTTTGAACATCCTCGCACAAAAGGCAACACCATATTGCTGTATGTTGTTCTGTGACTGAAAGCAAATTTGACTCTCATGCGATGAGATATATGATTTCTGAAGTTCACTTCAGTTGTGACATGAGTTTTTTTTTTGTGCTTCCCTTTCATTTACAAAAGGGTAAACAGAAGGCTGATTCACCATTAAAGTTATACATGTTATTCTGAGTAACTTCCCAGGTCGTTTCTACTGAATATGTTCCCTTAATCCTTTCGTTCAAGCAGGTACAGCTAAAGGAGGTGGTTAGATTCAAGATTACACTACCAGAAAACAAGTCACTGGCACAATGGTTTTTGAAGCGTCTGGTCTAAGAGGGTAGAGGAGTTGTTGGTAATGTCAACTGTACAAATATGTTTCTGACTTCCTGTGAATGAACTCCTGAACCTACTAGGTGCGTCCGGCTAATTGTTTGTCTAATGGAAATCTGTGCTATGTGATTGATATTTCCCTGGTTGGGTGTTGAACCTGAACCTAAAAAGTAAAAACTGATGTAAAGACTTGTCCTGGTATTTGGCTCTCTGGAACAGAATGAACTCTCGAACTGCACGGCAGCTGTGGTTCATTCTTGCAAGATGGCTTAGACTAGGCATAACTTAGAGCAAGCAATGAGAAGAAGAAGAAGAAAAAAAAAGAATTACACAAACCTACAATTTACTATTAATCCTAGTAGGATAAGAATTGATCCTAGGTTCCGCTAACCATTTATGTGCCCTCAGTCCCTCACACCTCCACCAGGTAACTCTTGAAATTTCTGCTCTATTAAGAGCTCATTCCACCTCAAGAACAAAAATTATCGAATCAAACACTGCACAAAATAATCAAAAATAGGAAAATCTTCTACGGTTCTACTTAGAATCTTTTGTAAAAGATCTACATGGATTCTAAGCCTTCCCTTTCCTTTTAGCATCTGGAGCCTTTTTCTGGAAAGTTCTCATGACCAATACGATTAGATCACGTAACCTAACATTGTAATCCTCATTCTCTGATATTCCGTGTGTGTTAAATGGAAGAGTTGCACCCGCAGTAACTAAAACAAATTGAGTTGTGCGCCCATTTGGAATTTTCATCTGTAGGCAGCTTCTCTGGACTACACATCAATTTAGAAAAAAGCTCAGTGCATCCAATCCGGTGTGATAACATTGACCTCGACCATGTCCTATCCCACTTCTCTGGCACTAGAGGTGTCTTCCAATGTAAATATCTTGGGCTGCAACTCCATACCAGATCACTTCAAAAAGTCCACATCCAACCTCTCATTGAGCGAATTAGGCAAAGGTTATCCAAATAGAAAGGGCGATGGCTGAACAAAGCGGGACGCCTCACCTTAGTCACTTCAGTTCTCTCCTCCATGCCAACCTACCACCTTGTTTCCCTTGGCAGCGTGGGCTAGAAGGAAGATCGATTAAATCAGGAGATCATTCCTCTAGAAGGGGGAGGACAATGCCAATGGCGAACACTGCTTGGTTAACTGGCCAACAGTTACCAATCCCAAAGATCTAGGAGGCCTGGGAGTGCCTGACCTGGATAGGTTTGGGAGAGCCCTTCGGTTACGCTGGCTATGGCAAGATTGGGTGGACGACTCCAAACCATGGCAAGGCTCCGAACTTCCATATAGTGATATGGATCACCTCCTTTTCAATGCCTCAATCCAAATCACCTTGGGTGATGGCGCAAAGAGTTGTTTTTGGCACCATAATTGGTTGGATGGGGAGGCCCCAAGATATCTAGCTCCAAATCTGTTTTGCCTTGTCTCAAGAAAAAATCGATCAGTGCAGCAGGAACTCCGCAACAACAACTGGATGCGTTCACTAAGGGGAAAGATCACCACAGCTGTTCATGTTGAGGAATTTGTGTCCCTTTGGCTACGGATTCAGGACGTTCACCTGCAGCAAGGCGTCCCGGATGCCATCACCTGGCGATGGTCTTCGAATGGGGTTTACTCAACCCGTTTAGCCTAGGGTATCCAATTCAAAGGAAAATACGGGCTCTTCCATTCTGACCAAATTTGGAAAGCACAGGTAGAGAACAAGTGCAAGATCTTCGCCTGGATCCCTGTGCAAGACAAAATTCTAACGGCGCAAAACCTACAAAAGAGAGGCTGGCCACATCAAGACCATTGTGTCCTTTGCAACGGGCCCTTAGAAACCAGCCTACACCACTGTTTGTGTTGTCCATTTGCAAAGGCGGTTTGGCATTTAATCCTATCTTGGGAGAACTTCAGCATGCATACTGCAGTCTCTTCCCTGGGATGATTCAGTTCAGATCAGAACATGGTGGGAAGAGGCGGTTAAAAAAGTTCCAGCCACTTAACACAGACGGCTCAATGGTATAGTACTCTACACGTTTTGGAACATTTGGAAAGAGAGGAATAGGAGAATTTTCAACAACACCGCGGAGACGGTGTCACAGGTGGCTGCAAGAATCAAGGAAGACATTGAGCAAAGAAGGAGAGCTTTTGCTAGCGCTTAACTGTTATTAGCCTGTGGAATGTGTTTTATGTGTTCTGCTGCTCCTTGGGTCCTAACTCCCTTTTGGAGAGCTGCTTGTAAATAAACTCTTTTTCTTACCTCCTGCCATTGCTTTCAAAAAAAGATATAGGCCTTGTTTAGTTACACCTGAAATTCAAAAGGTTTTTTAAAATTCCCGGTCACATCGAATCTTACAGCATATTTATGGAACATTAAATATAGATAAAAAATAACTAATTATACAGTTTGTCTATAATTTGCGTGACGAATCTTTTGAGCCTAGTTAGTCCATGTTTGGATAATAATTGCCAAATACAAATGAAAGTGCTACAGTGCCCAAAAATTTTCACCCATGTAACTAAACAAGGCCTAAATGTTCCTATTTTTCCACCATTTTCTCATTCAAGAAGGTACAACTGAAACTGTTGACTGTTATTTCTGCAACTCGGGAACAGTAGATGGCTGGCATCTGCTAGAGGATGCATGGTATGAATCAAACAGTTGTGAAAGTTATGATGTGACGTTTTCTGCACAAAGATGGGCACCTTGTGGAGCCTTTAAGTTTGCAATGATCCTCATCATATAACTTCCAGCTTACTGATACTGAGTTATTGGTGAAGAGTAGTAAGGTCCACTGCTGGAAATTTGCATACCAGCTCTCTGTTTTTGTGGCCAGATGGAATATATTGAGCATGGTTCCATAATCTGGTTGGATTAAGATGTGAGTTATTATACCCTGATTACAGATTTTGGTTGGATTAGAATATATTGAGCCACCATAGCACCACATTATCCCTTAATACTCACTGTTTTCGTGGTATGATTAGTGAATCCTCTCGTTCTAGTATGCATTTCTATTCCATGCATGTATATTTGTTTACCTTTTCGCTTGAGCTTATAGTCGAATCTGCTAGTCATTCAGCAGTGTTTTTCTCTCACAATAAATCAGCGAACGGTACTTGTTGTGAGAGAAAAGCACTGCTGAATGGCTAGTAGATTCAACTAATAAGCTATTAGCTCAACTTGTTCACCTGTCGTCTATGTACAGAGCTGGGGAGAGGAGCAAAGCATGGAAAATTTTATTATCACAACCTGACATGTACCGTTTCTGGTCTCATTTTTTCTGTCATTCAGACGCACAAGTAACAGAAACGTGCATAGAGATACTATAGCAAATAGTGGAGCCATGTGTCAAGGGTGCCCGGACCTAGGGTAGCTGGCCCTCGGCTATGGAGTTCGTAGCCTCGGTCCGTCGTCACTGGCGAGGTTCTGCTCCTCAGTGGTCAACTTGTTTAGAGGTAGAAGGAGATTAGATAGGTAATATCTTTGTTGCCTTTCATTGTCCACCGATGGGAGATAATATGGTTCAACCGCCCATTACAATATGGAAACTAATCTCTAACAATATGGAAACCAATCTCTAACAAATAACTCCTAAAACCAAGGGTAATTGATCTCATAGCCACTAATTAGGTTGTTGCCCTCCCTGGACACGGTAGCTGCGCGCTCCTCGGCCCTGTGCATGTCGCGGGCACGGCGCTGGCACGCGTATGTGTGGCCCCACATGACATATCTCGCCCCTCGAGAGCCAGCTCGTCCTCGAGCTGGAAGTCAGGGTACTTGGCGCGGAAGTCGTCGAGGTCTTTTCCGGGAAGCTGAAGTGTCTGGTTCGCCACGCTAATAAACGAGTACTTTCCGGGTGCACATGAGTGAGGACAAAGTGTACAGAAAAGACTGATGTTGGTCTGTGAGGGCCTACTATTTCCTAGAAAAGCTGCCAGATGTAAGCGGGTCCGGCCTCGTGGAGGTGGGACGTTACACCCGCCGTCTAGGATTGCTACTAGGTCTCGACTTTTGAGCGATGAACAACACCAAGAGCGAGGAAAAGTCCAAGGGATGAAGCCACAAACTCACGAAGAGTTACAAACTTATGTGAAAAAGAATTACTGATCATATGTGCTTTCCTTGAAGTAAGTAGTAGGCCACGTTTATTAAGTCTCTGTGACTAATTTACTAATTAAAATAAACCTAAAATTATTATATATACTTAGAAAACTTAGTAAATTTTGGGGCCCATGAATTTTGGGGGCCCAGTTCGATCGCACAGCCCGCACGGGCTCTGGGACGCCCTTGGTAGCGGGCATCTGCTTCTACAGGGCGAAGCTCGGCAAAAGGCTTCGGACATCGGCATGGCAGCGCACGATGGGCGGACTGGTGACAGGAAGGCGCTAGCCAACGCTGGCAGTTGTGGAGAGAAGGCGCCTACACCGCTGGCAGCGTGTTTGTCTTAAAAACTGTACTTTTATGTTGTTGGAACCGGCCGTCGAAGATCGACGCCGGCGAGTTCGCGACGCCGGCCGGTGGTGACCGCGAACACTAAAACCCTAGAAACGAGAGTACAAGAGATGACACGAGGTTTTTCGCTGCAATACGCGCAGCTCTCAATGATGCAATCTTTGTTCCTTTATAGCAGGCTTACCCCGCATCCCCCACCGCAACAGATTGCTGCACGGTGCGCCGTTATTTTCGGAACACCCAGTGCGACATGCAAGACATATCTGCTGCGGTGGGTGGACCTGACAATGCGGTCACGGCGTGAGGCTGGGCAGTCTCCAGCTCACCCACGATTCTATGCCAAACAAATATGGTTTGTTACTAAAACAAACTACCTACATGCACCTAAATGAGATACGTGTTCATTTGACACGATGACAAAGAGATCAATGCAACATTTCACCCCCTTAATCTGTCAAATAATAACCACACCTAGCTGCCTTCGCATCTCTGCAAACCGAATCCTTGCGAGTGGCTTTGTTAGAATGTCGGCCAGCTGATCTTCAGTGCTTATATGCTTCACATGCAACACCCCATCAGCAACACACTCCCTGATGTAGTGGTACCTGGTATCTATATGTTTTGATCTCTCATGGAACACTGGGTTCTTACTTAGCTCCTCTGCCGACCTATTGTCGATGAACAACCTGAACTTCTTCACATCAGCACAAGTTAAATCTGCTATCAATCTGCTAAGCCAGACTCCTTGACAGGCCCCTGTAGCAGCAGCTATATACTCAGACTCACATGATGATAGTGAAACCACCTTCTGTTTTTGTGAATTCCAAGTAACAGCATTGCCACCATAGAAGAACAACACTCCTGATGTGCTCTTCCTTTTCTCAAGGTCACTTGCATGATCACTGTCAGTGAACCCAACTAGCTCACAATGTGCTCCCTTCACATACTTGCAACCAAGCTTGGTAGTGCCTGCAACATATCTCATGATTCTCTTCATAGCCCCCCAATGCTCTGAGTTTGGTGTCTCCATGAATCTGCTAATCATGCCCATAGAAAAAGCAAGATCAGGCCTTGAGTTCACCAAGTACCTCAGGCTACCAACTAGGCTTCTAAACCTTGTTGCATTTGCCACCAGCTCTGGCTTGCCTGGCAACAGCTTGATATGTTGTTCCATTGGAGTATCAACCGGATTGCAGCCTTTCATTCCTGAGATCTCAACTATCTTTTCTGCATAAGCACTTTGACATACAGTGATCTCTCCTGGCTTCTACTTTACTTCCAACCCCAGATAATATGATAGTAGGCCGAGGTCACTCATGTCAAAACTCTTCTTCATCTGCTGCTTGAACTCACCTATCCCTTTGTTGTCTGGCCCACAGATGATCAAATCATCAACACAGACTCCAACTAGGATCAGAGTGCTGCCTGTGCCCTTCCTGTACATAGCATGCTCCTCCAAACTTCTATTGAAGCCTAGCTTCCTCAATTCTTGATCAAGTCTTGCATTCCAGGCTCGAGGAGCCTGTTTGAGGCCATACAAAGCCTTGTTGAGTCTTAGAACCTTCCCTGAGTGCTTTGGATCAGAAAAACCAGGTGGTGGGTTGACATAAACTTCTTCCTCCAGATTGCCATTCAAGAAAGCTGACTTGACATCCATGTGATGCACCTGCCATTCACCCTGTGCTGCAAGTGCCAACAATAGTCTTACTGTCTCCATCCTTGCAACTGGGGCAAACACCTCATCATAATCAACTCCATGAATTTGGGCATATCCCTTCACCACCAGCCTAGCTTTATATTTTACAATATTGCTAGCTGGGTCCTTCTTTACCTTAAACACCCACTTAAGGCCTATAGCCTTATGATCCTTGGGCAAATCTGCATAAGCCCAAGTCTTGTTCTGTTCTATAGACTTCAATTCAGCCACCATTGCATCCCTCCAGCAATTCTCCTCAAGAGCTGCTTCAACACTGGCAGGCTCTTCTGCTGCCAACAAACACATCCCACTTGTTGGGTACCATAAAAAGGGATACCCAAATCAGAGAAATAAAAATCGCAAAAAAGGAGATAAAGCAAACCACCCGTGATCACCAGGGCTCGGGCGCGGGTTCCGCCTCGCCTAACCCCTTGGCCTCGGGCGCGAGCTCCGACTCGCCCTACCCCTTGGCCTCGGGCGCAAGTTCCGCCTCGCCCGACCCCTCTTGGGCTCGAGCGCCAACACCGCCTCGCCCGAGCCCCCATCTCGGAGCCAGGCTTCCAGCGCACGATGATCGTACCCTCGACATGGCATACGCTGTGATCCCTATACTACGGTAGGGCATGGCAGCAACTGTTCCAACCACCCCGACCACTGAGCCTTACCTCTTTCACTGTGTAGCCTTACCTCTTTCACTGTGAAGTACCGCCTCACAGTAAAAGAGGCATGGGGGAGATTAACCAGTGTCACTTTAGCTGTCTTTTCCTACTGTTACAGGACATGCAGCAGTATCACCAATCCGACCCCCATGATCTCAACAATGCTTGGCAACCCTCCACAGGAGTAACCATGCTGTCAGCCATGCCCCAAGGATGGGATGAGAAAGCTTCTACAGGGTCGGGACTATGGCTTTACCATTCACCAGAAGAAGATCACCGGTCACACATGTAAAAACCTTGTGTCCCCTTGAGACTATAAAAGGGGAACCAGGGCACTCATCCAAGACATGCCCACAACACTAGAACTCAAGGCAAGACCACGCACACTCCAGAGTAGCAAGTCGCGCTCTGTCCACCACACAAAGCCGAGACTTGGGACTTAGCCCTCTCTCGTAAACCTGCTTGTACACCCCTACTACAAGCACTTTCGGGTGCAAGGCAATATAGACCCTCAATCTCTCACAGGACGTAGGGCATCTCAAGCCTGAACCAGTATAAATCTCTGTGTTCCACTTGCATCACCATCCGGGTTTAGGTAGACACGCAGACTCATTACTTGTTAGTGCCTAGACGACGAGTCTAGACGCCGACAGTTGGCACGCCAGGTAGGGGCCTTCTGTGTTGTATTCTCCTTTCCCTATCGGGAAAAGCCCGGATGGCAGACGGATTCCACCCACTCCGCCTCGGCACCATCATGATGTTTGGGAGTTTAAAGTTCATGTCGCTTGGCTCCGGCTATGACATGGTCCTCCTTCCACCACGTGACGACGCCGAGCCACACCTCGAGCCGATCCCACCGCAGCCAGTGCGCGGGAGGCGCTCGGGGCATCATGCAGGGGGAGCCCGGCGAGGGCGTCAGAGGTCTAGGATCTCTGACCCTACCACCGAGGCGAGGGCCTGTCCGGCCCTCCCCTCGCATATCCCTCACCAGATCGCCCATTCTTGTGGCCCACGGGGCGCTAGGGGAAGGGCTCATGGAGCATCAAGCTCCGCTCCACTTACCAATAGGGGGACTACGCGACTTCCTGTTCCGCCCTGGTCAAAGGGCAAAGCAAGGCCCCCACCTCCTCCTCAGAAGGGGGACTAGGGGGCCTCGACTTCTCGTCACCCTCCACCCACGGATGGAGGAAAGACAGTTGCATCTTCTGAGCTCCCTTTTGGGTTCAGCAGCACAGCTGCCACATATGCCTCTTTCGCGAGCACCTCACTAAGTGCGTATGCGTAACTTCCAGGGCATCACCTAAGGTCTACTCTGGACCTCATCGCTACACCACCCGTTTCGTCGTACCCTGAGGATCCTACCTCAGGAGAAGATGAATGGGCTGGCGCTAATTTTTCTGGTTGTGGTGACCCGGAAACTTTCATGTGCTTTCTTGAGGCTAGCAACTACTGCCTCGGCTACTCCGACTCCGACGACGGTGGCTACCATCCGTCCCGAGAGTGTTTCAACCTCGAGGTTGGAGGGGCATCCCCTAACGCTCAAGGGGGTGCAGGGCCTTCTAAGCGGAGGAACGCAACTCCACCTCCCAACACGACTCCCGGGATCCACCCTGGAACACGCGGGGCCGCATCAGCCCCCGCAGAGGGTCGGCGCCCTGACCTCGAGCAGCTCAACGAGCTGGAGGCCAAGCTCGAAGAAGAGCGTGTACGCCTCCGCCAACTACGCGAGACCCTGGTGCAAGACCAGTCTACCCGCGGGGACGGAGGCGAGGCTAGACGTCGTGCTCGAGACGTCAACCGCCGCATCATCGAGGACGAAGGGGGGAGACAATCCCCCAGTCTTCAGCACGGCCAGCCAGAATGTGATGGTTGTCGCACTCCTCCTCAGAGCGATGCCCGAGCCGTCGACCCCTAAGGGGAGAAGGGTGCGCCAGGGGCTACGTGACCTCCTGGAGCAGGCCATGGTACAAAATGCAGAGAGTTCTGCGTCACAGTCCCACGGTACGAGACGCCTAGGGGATCAACCCCCTCCTAACAAGGCACCAACGGTGCAGGGTCCGCCGCCTCCTAATCCGCAAGGGGGCAACAAGGCCCTGTCTGTCCATAAACGCGTCGGGACCAATGTGGACGCCCGGGCCACTCTCGAGGCCACACGGCGTGACAGGGACAAGGCTTAGTCTCGGCGCTACCGACCAAGCCGGGGCGGGAGGTGCGACCCTGACCACGACCGCAGCACGTCGCCGGAGCCTCCTGGTCCCCGCGTCTTCAGCGAGGCCAACCGCAGGGCCAAGTTCCCAGCCTGGTTCCGACAACCCGCTAACCTCACCAAGTACTCTGGGGAAACCAACCCTGAGCTCTGGCTGGCGAACTACCGCCTAGCATGCTAGCTAGGTGGAGCAGATGATGACCTGCTCATCATTCGCAACTTACCGCTGCACTTGGCCGATTCGGCCAGAGCGTGGCTCGAGCACCTTCCGGAGCGCATGATCTACGGCTGGACCGACCTAGTCAGGATCTTCGTCGGGAATTTCCAGGGCACATACGTGTGTCCTGGAAACTCCTGGGACCTCAGGAGCTGCCGGCAGAAGCCTGACGAGTCCCTCCATGACTTCATCAGGCGATTCTCCAAGAAGTGCACCGAGCTCCCCATCATCACAGACTCCGACGTCATCGGGGCCTTCATCGCCGGCACCACCTGCAAGGAGCTGGTACACGAGCTCGGTCGCAAGACCCCCATGAGCACCAGCCAGTTGCTCGACATTGCCACCAACTTTGCCTCAGGTGAAGAGGTAGTTGGTGCAATTTTCTCTGATGGCGCTGCCAAAGGAAAACAGAAGGCCGAGACCATCGAGGCCTCAGGCTCTCACGACCCCAAGAAAAAGAAAAAGGGTCGCAAGGGGAAGCAGGGTCGGTCGGACGACAACCTGGTCGCCGCGGCATATCGCAAGAACCCCAAGCGGGCTCCTGCTGGCCCCGGCCTCTTCGACAAGATGTTGAAGAAGCCATGCCTCTATCACAGGGGGCCAAGCAAGCACACTCTCGAGGAGTGCACTGTCCTGCATCGGTACTATACCGACATCATAGCCAAGGAGGGCGCTCAAGAGCCCCCCAAGGACGACGGCGCCGAGGGAGAAGGCTTCCCCAAGGTCAAGAACTGCCTCTTCTCGGGGGACGCGCGTCTTGCCTCACCGCGAGTCAAAGGAAGCGCGAGCTCTGAGAGGTATGCGCGGTCAGCACAATCGCGCCCTCGTACCTCAAATGGTCGGAGAGCGCAATCACGTTCGATCGGCAGGATCACCGGGATCGGATCCCCAACCCCGGGTGCTATCCACATATCGTCGGTCCCATCATCGCCGAGACTCGTCTCACCAAGGTGCTGATTGATGGCGGCAGCAGCCTCAACATTCTTTATGCCGAGACTTTGGCCCTCATGGGGATCAGCAAGTCTCGGCTGAGGAATGATTCATCGCCATTCCACGGAGTGGTGCCGGGACATCGCGCCCATCCCCTCGGGTAGATCGATCTGCCCGTCTGCTTCGGGACCCCGACAACTTCAGACGGGAGGTCCTCACTTTCGATGTGGTCGGGTTCCCAGGAACCTACCATGCAATCCTAGGGCGACCATGCTACGCCAAGTTCATGGCCGTCCCTGACTACACTTACCTCAAGCTCAGGATGCCAGGCCCGAACGGCGTCATCACCGTCAGCACAATGAGCTAGCACGCCTACCAGTGTGACGTAGAGTGCATTGAGCAGGCAGAGGCACTAGCTGAGTCGCTGTCTATCATCACCAGCCTTGGTGACGGCGACCAGGACATCCCCGACCCCAAGCGTCATGCCGGGAGCTTCGAGCCGGCGGAGGAGACCAAGCTCATCTTCCTTGATCCCGAGGCCTCTGAGGGCAAGGCGTTGAGGATCAGCTCGAGCCTCGACTCCAAATAGGAAGCAGTGCTCGTCGACTTTCTCTGCGTAAACGCCGACGTGTTTGCGTGGAGTCCCTCGGACATGCCAGGCATACCGAGGGAAGTCACCGAGCACTCCTTGGACATCCGAGCCGGCTCCAAGCCCGTGAAGCAACGCCTGCACGGATTCGATGAGGAGAAGCGTCGGGCCATTGGGGAGGAGATCCACAAGCTACTGGTGGCCGGATTCATCAAGGAGGTATTCCATCCCGAGTGGTTAGCCCACCCTGTACTAGTCAAAAAGAAAAATGGAAAGTGGAGGATGTGTGTAGACTATACTAGTTTAAATAAAGCATGTCCTAAGAATCCTTTTCCATTACCTCGTATTGATCAGATAGTTGACTCTATTGCGGGGTGCGGGACTTTGTCTTTCCTTGATGCTTATTCCGGATACCACCAAATCAAGATGAAAGAGTCCGACCAGCTAGCGACTTCTTTCATCACCCCTTTTAGAATGTTTTGTTACGTAACCATGCCTTTCGGCCTTAAGAACACAGGGGCTACATACCAGCGATGTATGCTTTAGGTCTTCGGAGACCTCATAGGCAGAACGGTAGAGGCTTACGTTGACGACATTGTAGTCAAGTCCAGGAAGACGAGTGGCCTCGTGGCCGACCTAGATGAGACATTCCGATGCCTCAGGGCTAAGGGGATCAGACTGAACCCCGAAAAATGTGTTTTCGGGGTCCTCCGGGGCATGCTCCCTGGGTTCATAGTGTCTGAGCGAGCGATCGCGGCCAACCCTGAAAAGGTCTCGGCCATCGCAAATATAGGCCCGATCCGTAACCTAAAGGGAGTACAGAGAGTCATGGGATGCCTAGTTTCCCTCAGTCGTTTCATCTCCCGTCTTGGGGAAAAAGGACTACCTCTGTATAGGTTGCTTAGAAAGTCCGAGCATTTCTCCTGGACCCCCGAGGCCCAGAAAGCCCTTGACAAGCTCAAGGCTTTGCTCACCAACCCTCCCATCTTGGTACCCCCCGCCGAGGGGGAACCATTGCTCCTCTACATCGCAGCTACCGATCAGGTGGCCAGCGCAGCTATCGTGGTAGAAAGAAAGGAAGAAGGGCACGCCCTACCGGTCCAAAGACCGGTGTACTTCGTTAGCGAGGTACTGTCCGATACAAAGACCCGATACCCCCAAATCCAGAAACTACTCTATGCGGTAGTCCTAGCCCGACACAAACTCCGCCATTACTTTGAGTCCCATCCGGTCTCGGTAGTATCGTCTTTCCCTTTGGGAGAGGTGATTCAAAACCGAGAGGCTAATGGCAGAATTGCTAAGTGGGCTATAGAGCTTATGGGTGATAAAATCACCTATGAACCTCGAAAAGCTATAAAATCCTAGGTCCTAGCGGATTTCGTAGCTGAGTGGATGGGAACCCAACTCCGTCCACCACGGATCTAGTCTGAGTGCTGGAACCTATACCTCGACGGGTCCCTGATGAAAACTGGGGCCAGCGCAGGCCTCGTCTTCATCTCACCCCTCGGGGTAAGGATGCGATACACAATCCGACTCCACTTCCCCGCCTCAAACAATGCGGCGGAATATGAGGCCCTTGTTAATGGTCTCCACATCGCGATCGAGCTAGGGATCAAGCGACTCGACGTCCGAGGCGACTCCAGGCTCATCATCGACCAAGTCATGAAAGAGTCCACTTGTCACGATCCCAAGATGGACGCGTATTGCAAGGTGGTCCGACGTCTGGAGGAAAAATTCGACGGCCTCGAGCTTAACCACGTGTTAAGAAAATACAATGAGGCCGCTGATGCGCTCGCCAAAATGGCATCCGAGCGGGCCACGGTCCCTCCGGATGTCTTCGTCAGCGACCTCTACAGGCCTTCCATTGACTACAAAGACGACAGGGGCTCGGATCCGCCCCCAGTTGGCCCAAGTCTCGATCCCCCAGGCTTCACCCCGTTCTTCATGGTCTATGGGTCGGAAGCCGTCTTCCCCACGGACCTAGAGTATGGGTCTCCAAGGGTACAAGCCTACGATGAAAACAGCTGCAAAACATTCCAAGAAGACGCGCTGGACCAGCTGGATGAAGTTAGAGATGTAGCTCTCCTACATTCCGCCAGGTACCAGCAGGCCCTCCAACGTTACCATGCTCGATGAATCCAAGGTCGAGCCTTTCAAGTCGACGACTTGGTGCTGAGGCTCAAGCAAAGCAACAAGGGTCGTCACAAGTTCACGCCGCCCTGGGAGGGACCCTTCGTCATCGCTGAAGTCCTCCGACCCGGCACTTACAAGCTCACCAACGAAGCAGGAGAGGCCTTCAAAAACGCATGGAACATAGAACAGCTACGTCACTTCTACCCTTAGAATCTTGTAAAGATATCCATTTGTTGATTACTTCAAAAGAATAATGGAAAGTCAAATTATATGGTTGTTTCTTTTTAAAGAGTGAGCCTCGGCCCTGTCTTGCAGAATCCGAGCCTCCCTCGGGGGCTACACGGGGGAACCCCCTGTGGCAACTCCAAAACTTCTTTCTTTTTTCGCACAAGTTAAAAACGCCTCGACCCTAGGTCTTTCTTTCGTTTCCTAAAAGAATTTAAAAGGCCACAGATCCATCGCCTAAATCTTAAGAAGGCGTGAGCCCGAGGAAAGATCCGTGCCCACGAGCTAGGACGACCTCCACTCACCCCCTAGGATCAGGAGACGGATCCGGACTTCTAAATTACTAAGGAAGAGAAAAAGACTTAGGCTCGGGATGCTCTGACTAAAGCAGACCCTAAAAGGCTCCCCCGACCCTGCGCTGCCGAGGTCGGGTCGGCACAGGGAAAAAGATAACAAAAACACACAAACGAAATCCTAAAAAAGGAATATTCATATCAAACATATGCATTCGATATTAAGTTTCATAATAGAAGGCCCATCGACCTTTGATGTTCATAAAACAGAAAATATCTAATTACAAAGGGCCTTATTGCCCTGACTGCCCAGGCCCCTGCGCGCCGAGGGGGGGAAGCTCCACTTCGGCGTCGAAGAAGGAGGCCAGAGCATCTCCCAAGGCGTCCGGGGCATCTCTGAGCTTCTGCAGTTCCTCCTGGGCCTCTGCCTCGTCATCAGGGAGGACATAGACCTCACAAACCACCGGCAAATCAATGCCGACGTAGTGAGAGCTCACCACCGCCAGGGCTTTCTTCACCCCGGCGTGGAGTGCCTCCCTCAGCCTCTCCCAAGCCAGGGAGTACAGAGCCTCGACTCGGCTCCGCAAAGACGACCCCGATGCACTCGCTGCCACCCCAAGCCCCTCACACGCCGAGGCAACCACGGCCTTCAGCGCCGAGCGGTCAGCCACCTCGGCATCAAGGGACTTCTTCAAGGCGTCGGCGGCAGAGGCTGCCTCAGCCACCTTCTTCTCCAGCTCTGTTGAAAACAGAATGAGAAGACAAAAGTCAGGAAAATAAATCCAAATGCTAAAAAAGCTAAGGTAAAAGACTCAGTTCTTACCTTCTACCCGCTTCCCATTCTCCGCCGAGCTCCGATGCCATTGGGCCACCTCGCCCTGAGCCGCAGAGAGGTCCGCCTGAGCTTGATTAAGGACGAGGTCTTTCTTGGTGAGCAAAGCTTCCAACCGAACGACCTCGCCCCTGTACCTCTCTGCGGTGGCCCTCTGCTCTTGGGACTCCAGGGTAAGGTCGCTAACCCTTTTTTCTAAGGGAGAAACCTTTTTCCGGGCTTCCCGAGCCTCGGTCGCGAGAGCTGAGCGCTTCTGCCGAAGCTCAGCAGAAACCTGGCATTCCTTCGCGAGCTCCCCCTCGGCCGCCTCCTGCGCAGCCTTCTCATCGTCGCAGGCCGCCCAGGCGTCTCGCTCCCTACGGAGGAATGTCGATTTCTCCAAGGATGCGGCTTGGAGCGCCTGCAAAATTAGGTGTTATGTGAGGAATCAGTCCAAAGACATAAACAAACAACACTTCACCAAAAAGGGACGGAGACCTTACCTGGGCGAACTTAAACATGTCCCCGCTCACGAGATCGGACGCCCGGTTAATCACCTCGACGCTAGCGCGCCCGCACTCCTCAAGGCCCCGCCAGAGGTAGGCCTCTGACGGGTCGTCCAGCACGAACCTAGCCCTCCCCTCCGGATCGTCAGGGTTGGGCCAGACCACGGGACTCTGGCCCCAGGCCATGCTCCCTCCTCCCTCCCTTGCGGGGGCCTCGGGTCGGGCCGGCCCCTTCCCGTGAGACCTCTCGGGAGGCACCACGCTCAGCGCCACCTCGGCCCGGCCCTCCTTGGCCTGTCCAGGTTGACCCTGACCCTCGTGGCCAGCATCCCCCAAAGGGGAATAGCCCCGAGGGCCAGGACTGTCCCCTCCAGCTCTTGGGGCCTCGGCGTCCCCGCCTCCTTTGCCGGGGGATCTGACGTCTTCTGCCTCGTCTCCTGCCCCCTTCCTCGTGGGAGAGCTCGCCCTCTTCGTGGCTCAAGGGGGCGGCGACCTGGGCCTCGCTGACCCAGGGGTTGACTGAGCCCCCCTCTTCACGGCCTTTAGGGGCACGAGCCCCACTGAAGCCACCTTGTGCTTCCGGCTGAAAGGGAGACAATGCAAATTCGAAGAAAGAGAAAAACAAAAAATTAAAAGAAAGATCAAAAACCAGTACATACCTTGCTCGGGGGGCAGCACCCTTCTGAGAGCTTGGAGCTCCATGGGCACCTCCTGGAGCGCCGAGGGTCGTCGGGTGGTTCCCCGTCTCCCCAGCAGTTGGCACGGGGGCTTCAACGGTGGTCTCGGCCCGCGGCGCCTCTGCCGAGCCTTCCACCTCCGCCCCTACCGCTGGGCGGGGCTCAGTTGGGCCCTCCGACGCCATCGGCTGTGGGGGCATATCAGATTCGTCGTCCGGCGCCCTTTCCCCCTCTTGGGGACCCGGGGGGACAGAGCCCTCTTGTGGGGCGTCGTCCTCTTCATCATCCACAATAATATAGGGGGCGAGACCCCTCGGGGGCCTCTGACCCCCCTCGGGCCCTCGACCCCTCTGGGATCTTGATCCCCCGCCGACAGAGGGGATCACTTCATCCTCCTCCTCCTCATCCGCCAGCTCATTGAGCCAGTGTGTATCCCCCCCCCCCGCCCTCTATCTCCGAGACCGAAGTCTCGGGAGACTCGGGCGTGGGGAGCCCCGCCTTCTCAGCCTCGCGGCGGTTCTTGTCGGCGGTCTCACGGCGCTGCTCCTTCCTCGCGCTCTTCGCCTTCTTCGCCTCCTTGTCCTTCTTTTGCTCCTCATTCTGGGCCCGATTCTTGGCCCGGAGCTCCTTGTCCTCCGGGACTGGGGGCAGGGAGTCCTTGACGATCCCCAATCCCTGCAAACGAGCGGCAATCAAGGCTAAAGGCGAAGAAGAAGGGAAACGGGCGCGAAATCAAAGACAAAAGCAGTGCCTTACCAGAGAAATATAGCCTTTCTCGGGGTGCATTGGCACCACCCAGGAATCCTTCAGATCCGAGTGCGTGGTCATCTCCATCGCGGACACTGGCGCCTCCAGCATCCGCGTCTCGACCCAGGGGACCTCCCAGGTCATCTCCCCCATGAACGCCCTCCGCTGCGCCAATGGTAGCAGGCTCCGCTTGTGAAAAGCCGTCGCCACCGTGGCCGCGGTAACCCTGGCTTGACGAAGCTTCTCGAGGCCCTCGAGAAGGGCGTCGAGCCTCCTCTGCTCCTCCGCGGGGGCGCCCCACCCCCACTTCGCGGGGCACTCGACCACCATCTTCCCAGTATACTCTGGGAGCAGCCCACCGTCATTCCGGAGGTAGAACCACCCGTTCTGCCACCCCCGGTTCGACGAGGGCATATTGCTCCAAATGTAGAGGTGGGAGCGCGACTGGCGGAGCTGTAGCGTGCAACCGCCGGCCCGAAGGGGTCTCTTCTCCCCTCCCTCGTTGCGGGAGGACATCTCCGCCTTGAAGAGGTGGAGCCAGAGGTTCCAGTGGGGAGGGACCCCAAGGAACCCCTCGCACACCGTGGCGAAGACAGCCGCCTGCATCACGGAGTTGGGGTTGAGGTTGTGTAGCTCCATCTTGTAGTAGTGAAGGATGGCCCGGATGAGCCGGCCGACGGGTGTTCCGAACCCCCGCTCCAGGAATGATAGGAAGCAAACCACGTAGCCCAGAGGCGGGTTTGGCTCCCAGTCGCTCACCAGGGGAACAATCCACACCGGCGCACCCTCATCCGTAACAGGGCGGAGGAGTCCACCCTTCACACACGCCTCCAGCGCCGCCTGGTCGTGTTGCAGGGATACCAAGCGTCGTCACCGGCCATGGCTGCGGGAGAAGGAGGATGCTTGCGGGAGGGTGTCGAGAAGGCGACGACAGAGGAATTAGGAGGCAATGGCGTTTTGAGAGCGAGGGCAGGTAAAAGGGGTAGAGGACCCCCGCTGCTGCTTTTATAGAAGGAGTGCGCCGCGGCCACGCCTCCCACGCAGAAGATCAACGGGGAAAAGAGCAACCGTCGTCCTCTCACTGATCAGGTGAAGAAATCGAAGCGCCCAGTTCTCCAGATTCTCACGCCACCTGCGCCCATGCGCGCATTAATTTTGCAGGCAAAACGTCACATCCATCCCACGCACGATAGCACGGCCGTTCCGACTCCCCACGTGAGTCGCCTCAAAAGGGGCGCCCTGTAAAGTAACGTCAGGGCAGTCCCTTCTAGGGCAAGCGGTGCCCGACCCCCTGCTACGCCCGAGCCAAGCAGCAGAGCGGTTTCTTTCAGGGCAAGCCCCGTCTCACCCGACCCCGCTACTGCAACCAATCTGAAACCTCTCAAGATAAAAATCCCCAGGCCATGGCCACCTACATTCCAGAGGTTGCGAGACTGACCCACCAAATGGGTTCGAACAGTCGCATCAGGATGACCGAGCAAGGGATGACTGAGGATGAGCACAATAGAGGCCACGGCCCAAGCCCCCCAGGGGATCGGCGCATCTTTGCCAGTCATATCCGAGACCCATGCGGGTGTCACGCGAGTGGGATCCCATCGAGGGAGGCACCGAGCCCTCGGAACCTAC
>Ga0182004_10000890_pt1 | contig 20305 bp, 14 predicted proteins | sample Sormic07211540_1_FD_120479 | JGI IMG/M metagenome (GOLD analysis project Ga0182004, IMG submission 120479) | Endophyte microbial communities from Sorghum bicolor roots, Mead, Nebraska, USA - 072115-40_1 MetaG | ecosystem: Host-associated > Plants > Roots > Unclassified | place: USA: Nebraska...
TACAAAACGACCAAGGAGAGCACGATCTCGCCCGTTCATGAGCCGGATCCGACGGCCGAGAAAGGTAGGCGACGTGGCCACGCTCGCCTGCCTTCTTTTGGTGCAGGAATCGTTCTTTAGAGAATTACTAAATACTACCGGGTACGTGCGTATTAAGACAACTTAGGTGGCTGGCTCGGTGCTACTTGCATTTTGCCGGATACTAATTAACTCCCTCCCCTTGTCAAAAAAAAAAAAAACTCCCTCCTCTTTGCTGGTGTACTAGTACGTCGTCTGCAGTATATGCTACTGATGGTATTCTTTTATCTAAAAAAATAAAACACATACAAAGATACTTATAGACGCACGCATGTCTACATGTATACGTATACTTGCACACGTTTTACTCTCTATAAACATTTTAAGAGACTGAGCCGAGCTGGTAGGTTTTGAAACTTCTGCCGGCCAAGCTGTGGGTGTGCCTGCACTGCACAACCACGTAATTAAGATTGAACCAAATTTTTCATTCCAGCAATATGCTGCTACCTGACGGCGGCATGCACGGCCACGGCAAGTGTTCCTCTATTTTGCTCTGCTACCTTTCGTCCTTGGGCTAGTCCTAATGGTTTTTTTCCACTTCCATCAATTAATAGGGTATCATCTTAGCTTTATTTTTTTATTTATTGTGATAGGGTATAGTGAAGTACTCCGTAGTCAAGAAATTGAGAGAGAGGCACATTACCCCCGTAACTATATGTACGGTGGGCCGTCTACACGTGCACGTGCAGTGATAATACTACTACTCGATAGCACGTGCAGTGCATAGGCGCTAGTAGTCTAGTACGCGTACTAGATGAGATAGGCACGCCTATCCTATATACTATAATGCATTAACTCCTATATTTTATTTAAACGCTACTCCCTTTTTAGTACCGTTTTTTTACTCTAAACTCCTTGTTTAATCGTCTATCTTATTCGATTTTTTATATAAATAATAAAATAAATAAATCATTATTAAAGTATCTTTAATAATAAAGTAAATCATAACAAAATAAATAATATTTATATATAATTTGAATGAGATGAATAGTTAAATAAGAAATTAAAATTAAAATAACATTTTTAGTGAGACTAAGTGAGTACTCCCTCCGTCCCACAAATAATTGCATTTCTTTGACTTCTATAATTTATGTTTGATCGTTTGTCTTATTCAAAAAAATTAATAAATATTATTTATTTTTTCATGATTTATTTTATTGTTTGATATATTTTTATAATGATTTATTTATTTTATTATTTATAAAAAAAATAAATAAGACAAATGTTCTATTATGAATCGTAGCAGTTAAAGAAATACATTTAATTATTTGTGGGATGGAAGGAGTACACGCAAATTGGTAAGCTAGACGCTACCACACGATAGAACATGGTTACGAGCAAGAGCAAGTAGCCAAGTAGAGGCCGGGAGTAGTATGTAGTGTGGTACTAAAATTTGTGTGTATGCCGCTGATGAATGAATAATAATGGACGTAGGAGTACGTACGTGTCCTCTTGCTCCGATCCGTCCGGGCAAACGGCGGCAACCGAGATCAGGAAGTAATTTCTTCTGCTGGTCCTTTAAATGAACTTGCATGCATGGGATTGAGATCCAAGCCCCGTTTGGTTGGGCGTGATTTTTTTATCACCTATTATATTGAATATTTGGACACATATATAGAGTATTAAATATAAACTATATATTTAAAAAATAAAAACATAGTTAGAGAATAATTTGCGAGACGAATCTTTTAAACCTATTTAGTCTATTATTTGATACTAATTATCAAATAAAATAAAAATACTTCAGTACCTGTTAATTTTTAACACCTTCAATTAAACATGCACCCCTTAAAGATTAGGCTGCTAGCTAGCATATGGGCAGGAGATCTTGAACGATTGCATTTGCATAACATGGCGATATCTGTGGTTGTATGACCTATCTTTGTACTTGTCTACATGATAAATTCGAGATGTTTAGAGATGAACCTTGTCTATGAGTTATAGATGGCCTAATGCCATGACTGTGCATGAATCGACGACGAGCAGATCGAGCAACTCGCGCTCGCCCGGCCTTTCTGGATCTGGAGCTACGTACTAGGTAGGTAGGTGAGACAACTCTCCCAGTAGTACTACTCCATCTAGTTAGCAACTGTGTGTACATTCACTTGGCATGTGTGACGATGCATCTAAGCAAGGAATGGATTGGATCGGAGTATATGCATGCAGTGTATGTGTACGTAGTACACTGCTAGCAGCCTACATGCATGGTGATGATATACTATACGCATCATGTGAGATACGTATACGCATCGTATATAGATACAGTTTCACGAAGGACTTCGGACACGTGTTCAGAGTCGTCCTAGAGGAGAAGTAGCTATGTCATGTCATGCATCGTCGTCTTGGAACAACTGATACGATGCTGCTAGAGGGTTAACGTTGTGTTGGGTTAATAGTGAACATACATAGTTATGCGTACGTACGTATGTGTCGTCGTAGTCGTAGGGAATGAACTGCTACCTAGCAGTACTACATAACTATTCGTGCAATGGCAGTTGGCACTATCCCTACATGCAGATGCATCAATGCATGCGAGTCCGTTCACTTATCTAATAAGCTCAGCTATTTTTCTCTAATAATAAATTAACAAATAATATTTTTAACTATTGAATTTTCAGACCACCAACCAGTTCCGCAGCAGTCGCCGGCCGCGGGCGCTACACGAGATTTTCGGCGGCTGTCCGGCCGGTGTGTCGTCACACTACGTGCGAGCAAGCGAGAGACCGGCGGGATCAGGATGTCCAGTCGAATTAACGACGCCGCACATGCACGTAATGTATGCATGCATGCGTACGTGAGCATAGCATGTACCGATGTACGACGACGTTAGTCGTCGATGATCCATGCTTCATGCAAGGACACACCGTCGACGCTGAGTCACTGACACTGTGGACAATAAAGACAAAGCCTTTATTAATTACTACACATCAGTACATGGATGTGAGATTCTATCATATCGAATATTTGTATGGAGCATTAAATATAAACTATTTACAAAACTAAAAATATGGATAGAAAATAATTTACGAGACGAATCTTTTAAGTCTAATTAATCTATAATTAAACACTAATTGCTAAATAAGACAAAAATGTTACAGTACGTATTAAACTTTAACATCCTAACCAAACACCTCCTTACAACTCTGCTCTCTAGCCGGCCCCGATTAAATTGATGATTCCTAGCCTGAATCTACTTACTGTATGTGTGTATGCATGCGGTCACCCAGCTGATGAGGTGCGTTGCAAAAGCATTAACCTTTTTCTATTTCAATTATTCCCTTTTGCGGTTCGGCGTGCATGTCTTGGAGATCAAATAATCCTATTTTATGTGGGATATATATAGTAATATTGTATGAAACCATTTCCTTTATTTACATATCTGATTCTGGGGTCTGGGCTGAAATCTACTACTGTGTGTACTAGCTAAAGCTATAGTACTCCGCACACACATTACTGCACAGCTAGTACATGTAAATCACTCCGCAGATGCATCCCATAAAGGTAAAAAAGGGCAGAGGCGCGCAGAGGTCACAGGGGCTCGCAGCAACGTGCTGCTTCTTCTACCTCTCCTGAAGTTACAGGGCACTTAATAATTACTCCGGGCTTGTTTAGTTTCCACCGAAATCCAAAAATAAATATAGACAAAAATAAAAACTAATTACACAGTTTATCTGTAAATCGTGAGACGAATCTTTTGACCGTAGTTAGTCTATGATTGAACAATATTTGTCACAAACAAACGAAAGTACTACAGTAACGAAATAAAAAAATTTGCATCTAAACAAGGCCTCCGTAATTAACTATAAATCCATACTACTATTGTTTTATTAGGTCCACACTCTTTAAATTAAGTCAGCAGGCGGCGTCTTGCAGAAATTAATAATGATTAGCTCGATCTGGATTACGTTGGTTTAACTAATTATATAAGTTCGTTCTTTACATTACCTTTGTCAAAAGAAAAACATACAACTGTAACTCTGTCTTAGTCGAATGATTTGAGTATGACAAAATTTATAAAAAATGCAAATATTAATGATACCAATAATAAGTATAATTCATGGAATATTTCTTAAATGTTAGTGTTGATACTATTTTCTATAAATTGAACTAAATATAAACGGTCTAACCTATGCCAAATCCAAAATTACGTACTACATCCTTTTTTTAAGATAGTACTAAGGCCAGTCTCAATGCATAGTTTCATGGTACAGTTATAAGATTATATACTAGTTAACCGAGCCACATGAGTTTCATGGGGATGAAACTCCTCTCTCATCTAATGAAACTCCTTCATTTAATAACCTTGTCAAGTCAGCAATTTTCCTTATGTGGCACCCTATTTGTGCATGACATTCTTAGGCCAGTCTCAATGGCCCGTTTCAATGCACTGTTTCCAAAACAAATCTGCTGACAGAGTATCAATGAAACGAACAATGAAACAACCTCCACAATGCATGAGTTTCACCTTGATGTTTCCTAGGCTGGGCAAAGCATTTAATTACTGCAAAATGATTGGATGACATGCAAAATGGTGAAACGATTATTCCTCAGTGGGGATTTCATCCTGTTTCACCGCGTGGGAAACAACGCCAGCGGAGTTTTACCATGGTGAAACTACTTCCGTCTCTCTCCTCTTCGTTTCATGCAAAAAATGCACTTTTGCTGACATGACGTTTTAATAAATGTGCATGACATCCTGTTAAAACCTCCACTGAGACTGTCCTTATGAAACATGTACACATTACAGATAAACATCTAGAGGACCAATCTTTAAATTCCTGTGTCATCTGTATTTATGACTAAGTACGTGCAGCGTGTAGCAAAGCATTTATGCTGCTTGATGAATCTTAGCGTCCATTGGCTACTTCGCATCTAGTGTTTTTAATTATTAGGATGCATGCAAATGTGTGTGTGCCCTTGCACTGAGAACAAAAGGACATTCATGGAGATCGACCGATCGCCGTCTATCTTCGAGCGAGGGCTCTGTGCAGTGGTAATGCCAAAGGAAGGGACGAACTGCATGTCTGCATGGCTTTAGTTGCATGGTCTGGTCCTACTCCTACTGCTACTGAACCAAGGAGACTACTACTACGTGCATGTAGCATAATAAATAGTTGTATAATGCTTCATTACGCGATCACGTGGGTTCTTTTCCTCCGATCCAAAACTTAACGTACGTACGGGCCACCACACGTTGAGTGACGTCACTGTACTCCTAGACAAATTTATTTCGCATTGTTTCAAAAAAAAAACGCATTAACACACATTGTGTACTGTTTGTAATCCATGTTTTCGACCAATTGATGATCTATCTAGCCTCAAATAACACTGCACTATCCATCTAATTACTCCTATCTACTCTATTCAGACCGATTTATATGGCGTGAAGGGTAGAAAGACGAATACCAAGACTCAAGCATTGATCCAAGTAGTACCAATAGGTGCATGACTGTCTGAGTGCAGTGGTTGTTAGCCAAGGCCACACGGCCAATCAAGCATGCATATAGCTCTTTTGTGAGGTGATGAGCCTGCGAGACCACTACAAATGGAGCATGCAGCACAACGAGTCAACGACCAACAAATGGAGGTTTGATATCTAGATTAAACTCTTACTATACGAGCCTAACAAAGACCGATTTATATGAAGTTCGATCAAACCTGCATTTTCTGATACAGCATGCATGCTCGTCGGCCCGTCGCTCGCGCGCGCGTTTCGTCGACAAAAAGCAAAGCAACTAATTAAATGCAGCAAACGCAGGAAAATCTTGCTACCAATGGACTGACTAAAAACAACCCTAGCACTGCTATCCCGGGGCCGCGCCCAGGTACAACGACCATAAAGCTAAATGGACCAACACAAATGTAATTCATTCGCCTGTTGGGGTTGGGCCACAGCAGGATCATCAGTTTAATACCGCCACTGTAGCCCTTTGAATTTGATTTGAAGGATTGTTTATTGTTGTAGCTACACTAGCTAGTAATGACTCGATCAACAGTTCGAAATTAAATACAAATAGCATATATATACGGCAGGTTTGCGCTCGTAGGTCATAATTAAGCTGAGCATGGACATCGGAATGTTTTGCCTAATTTGTTCGTCTTCAGTTTACTGCAAATTACTAAGAAAAGATGGTGCATTTATTCAGATTAATGAAGTACGCAGGATTTAGGTTATACTCCGTTGAGGATGACCTTAGTAGAACTAAAGTTCATGCGAGTAAAGTTTAGTCTATGGATTAAAAGCAAGTAGCTTTTATGGGCAAAAATTCATACACGCCTTTTAGTCCATGTTAGTTCACATATGCCAATTAATGAACTAATTTTCCTAGTTGGGGTTGAAAATAAAATTTAGTTCACCTGTTTGGATACTTAGGACTAAAATTGATGATAAAGGCCATGGGAAGGTAAACCATGTACATAGGAGAGTAATCCGTTGTCGGTTACACCAAATAGTGCAAAAATTAGTTTCTAAAAAAGTGCAATAATTCGTGCCTAGCTGGCATTAGTATTTTTTTTGAGACCACGCAACAGCGTGTTTTTCATTAAGGTTTTAGCAAACATATACATACTATGTCATTGGAAAGGTGTATGAGTTTAGTTTCTAACGCAATAAAACGGTGCATCATTTGGATGTTTGTGGAAGTTGCCCATGCTATTAATTCGTGGTTGTTGCACCAAGATGATCTTTCACTTGCTTTTATCTATGCTTATCTAGGAAGAATGTTTCTAGTATAAATACTAAATAATCCATATGTAAAGGGAAGTTGACAACGATATGTTATATATTAGAATTGAGCATGCATATTCGGTCTTAGTTGATATCTTATTAAGTGACGTCTAAGTGATTATAGTTTTATCCAACCCACCACCGTACCACATGCTGTTCTGCAAGTCAATCCTCATCAAAATTTTAGGCAACTAAAGTTTAGTTCATATTGTCCAAACAGATTCGAAAAATAGCGGGGTTTGAGATGTATGACATGTTTGATACAATAAACAGAGATGTGGTTTATTACCTCATCTCGCCGCAGCTAGCCACAACCCAACTCACACCTAGCTTCAGCCGGTGTTTTCTTCATGTTGCCCAAGTTAAGCACATGATCTGAGGTACCAACAATCTAGAGTACGTGTACGCTGCTGTGAAATTGTTCCTTGTTTCTATACCGCGAGAGAACACACAATGCTTTATTTGCTGGCAGCCGGACTGAGTACGTATGTACGATCACCAGTGAGCGGAGTCAATAATTATATGTACTCCGTACTGCAGTAACAACTGAGGAGCACACAGTATTTGACCGGGATCGATCGAGAGGGAAGAAAGGAGACAAGCTAGCTAGTACTCCAGTAATATGACGCTGTCGTCGTGGCGGTCAGATCATGAACTAATTAGAATCAAAAGATTATTCTTATAATTAACAGCTAAATTGTGTAATTAGTTTTTATTTTCGTCTATATTTAGTGTTTCATGCATGTGCCGGAAAATTCGATGTGACGGAGAATCTTGAAATTTTTTTTTTGGTTTTTGGGTAAACTAAACTCTCGCTCGGTAGAGACCGGTGATTCTGACGGGGAAATGAAGCGGGCCCGGCGCAGAACACACCCGTACCCCCGGACCCTCCGTCCGTCCGTGGAAGTAAAAAAGCCCGGCCCATCATCATCCCCTACAGTGACACACGAACGAATCTCTCTCTCGTGGCCGTGCATGGGTCATCTCGCCTCCCCGCCCCGTGCACCGGCAGCCGCCCACGCGCGCGGCGGATCCCATCCCGTCGACCCCCCAGCGACGAAGGCCGAGCGCGGGAAACGACGGTCCGGACGAGCCTGCGCGCGGGCAACGGCAATCAATACGCGATCCCCGGCTCGCCGGCCGGCCGTAGCGCCGCCTTGAATGGCCGTTAAATGCCCGCCGTCGTATCGCATGCATTTATGCTCAGATCGCTCATTTAAACCTGCTACCTGGTTTATTATATAATAATAATAATTATTATTATTATTAATAGCATCAGTAATCGCCCTCGCCCGCCCGGGCGCCGGGCTGCGTTCGACGTACATGAAACATCATAGGTCGTAGACACTCGCTCGATCTCGTTCTCAGCTCGTGCAGTCGTGCGTACGTAGAGTAGACTATACTATACGACACGAGCATGCATGTACGTATAGTATACCACCGCTGCTAAGCGTAGCAGTACAGTACGTACTTAGGAGTAGTACTCTATCACGTTGACGTTGCAGCAGGTCGCGTCTCTGTTGGGTGGTGAGCAACCGGCCGTGTAGTCGGTGCTGTTGGGCGGAAAGCTACAATGTACGTTACGCGTTTGCAACCGCTGGGTATAAGGGGCCCACACGTACGGCCGCAGCATATAGGGCCTTGTTTAGTTCAACCTGAAAACTAAAAAGTTTTCAAGATTCCCTGTCAAATCAAATCTTATGGCACATGCATGAAGCATTAAATATAGACGAAAACAAAAAGTAATTACACAGTTTGCTTGTAAATCGCAAGATGAATCTTTTGATCCTAATTAGTCTATAATTGGACAATATTTATCACAAACAAACGAAAATGCTACAGTAGCGAAATCCAAAAGAATTTCGCATCTAAACAAGGCCTAGACTTGTTTAAATTCTAAAAGTTTTTGGATTTTGATATTTGAGTATTTTTGTTTTTATTTAATAAATATTGTTCAATCATGGAGTAACTAGTTTTAAAAGATTTGTCTCACGATTTATAGGTAAACTGTGTAATTAGTTTATGTTTTTATTTATATTTAATGCTATACATGTGCCGCAAAAATCGATGTAATAAACATATTTAATGCTATACATGAGTTTGTACAGACCTTGCATTGTACTCTACGTGGTACAGTATGGCTACCGCGTGCTGGCGCCGCTGTTAGGGCTACCACTAGCATACACAATGGACGAGTGGTTCCATGCTTCGTCCACCACCACCAGCACGTCCCAAACACCCCCCCTTAGCAGGCACAACTACTCCATTCTGGTGACTGACAACACACGGGCGCGTACATCTCGTACGCTCTCCATGTCAACGCGTCATCGCCTCCTGCTCCGTTCCGTCGCGTCGCGTTTAAATTTGCTGTGCCCTACTACACGTACGTACACGTGGCAGAGTCTTGATGCCATGCATGCCGCACCATTCAGAAACAACAAAGCACGTACAATCAGAAACAAAGCAGCTACTACTCGCATGTACTAGTACTGCTAGTAGAGTTTGTACTCCAGCAAAACACGACAGCCAGTGACGACGCACACAATGATGTCGGATGTCAAGATGTGTATGCAATAATATATGTATAGTACTAAACCATGATTACCTTCGTTGTCGCCCATCACATGGTCTTTGCTCCTGACAGAGATTTTTCCAAATACTTATAATATGAAATAAATATTTATCTTAGCTTGAATTAGTTTTATACGAATATTTATAATATGAAATAAATACTATCTTCTAGTCTATCGTAGTGCAATTGTGTATTTTCATAGATCTATTTATATTTTGTTTTCATAATTTTTGTCAAACTTGTCAGGAATACTAGCAAAATCATATTTTGTTTCTAGGGAGTTATTTGGCAGGGTTCGTTCTAGGGGGTTAGGGGGTGTAATTGGAGTTAGTAAAGCTACTGTAATATTTTCGTCTTATTTGAAAATTATTGTCCAGTCATAAATTAATTAGGCTTAAAAGTTTTATCTCGCAAATTACTCTCTAGCTGTGTTTTTAGTTCGTAAATAGTTATATTTAATACTCTATACATGTGTCTAAACATTCGATGTGACGGACGGTAAAGTTTAACGGATGAAACCAAACAACCCTCTTATTTGGCACAGCTCTAGCTTTAGATAAAATAAAATAGTTTTGGTTTTAGCTTCTCTCGTGGAACAACTTCATTTTGCTCCAGCTTCATCTAACAGATTAAGGGCTGTTTAGTAAAATAACTTCTCATTATACCTACTCATACATGGCTCCACTTTTCATTGGCTTAACACTTTGGTTCCTTTCTCTCCCCCTCCTACCTTCCGCATCTCCGCCTCCCAAGATTCTCTCGCTTATCGATCGTTCCCTCAGTTCTCGGCACGATGACATCGACCCTTCACCACCGTGCCGGACTCTTCCACCGGCGCAAGACTCCACTGGCATCATCCCTCACCTATGCGGGTGTCAAACATAATTAGTACTGGGTAAATAGTAAACATGGTATTGTTGTTGGTTGTTGTTTACATATATAATACTCAATCCATCTCAAATTATAAAGATGTTTAACTTTTTTAACACCAAATTTGACCACTCATTTTATTATTATTTTTTTGCAAAGTATCACTCCTTTTATTATGACTTGGTTTATTAATAATGGTTCTTCAAAAATAACTTGAATTTGATTATATTTGTACAATTTTTCGAGTAAAATAAAGATCAAATTTGAGATAAAAAAATCAAACGTCTTATAATTTAGCAGAGAGAGAGAGAGTACTATGGTCCCTTTTGATTTCTTGGTCAAGCTCCGCCTCTTCCCGTTGGTGGCGTGACGGAGCGTGACCGCGAGCGTTGCGTCAGGAGCGGCCAGGACGACGTATGTGATGACCGATGGGAGTGAGGCCTAGTTTAGCGTGAACAAAAAATTTCACGACACTGTAACACTTTTATTTGTTTTTGTTAATTATTGTCTAATCATATACTAACTAGACTCAAAAAAATTGTTTTGTAAATTTCGATCAAACTGTGCAATTAGTTTTTATTTTCGTCTATATTTAATACTTCATGTATGCGTTTAAAGATTTGATATAATGGGGAATGTTGAAAAAAAATAGGTTTTGAAGTGAAAGTAAACAAGTCCTGAGATTGAGCGTGGTGAAGCTCGATTGTTTCTGCTCGTCCATCGCGTTTCAGCTTCAATCACTAGGTTCGACAGGACTTTAGGTATGGAGCGGATTCGTGAGATGTATTTTAGGACTTTAGGTACGAGGTTTTGTTTACTTGACTGAAAAGACATAGCTGAAAGTATTATTTGTTGATTTATTGTGAGAGAAAAATATTACTAAATGGTTGACAGATTCGATATATAAGCTTTAGCGAACGAAGCCACGCAAAACATGCCCCTAGACGTACTTCATCACTAAATAATTGTTGTTTTCTGTAAAATAACTTTAACTAATTTTATATGAAAATATATTAATAGATATATAATTAATATCATTTGATAGATCGTTGAATTTATTTTCATAATAAATTTATTTGTATATATAAATCTTGCACGTAATTTTTATAAATTTAGTTCAATTTATAGTATGAAAACTAAAAATAACAATTATTTTGGGGACAATGAGAGTAGTATTCTGTGTTCAGATTTAAAAAGGAGTTAAAAAAAAAGATGAAAAAGGGAAGACACCACGCCAAGAAAAAAGCTTTGACAGTTTCCCTGGAGTGAGGTAGCAGTAGCACGCCAAGAATTACCGAGTACTTGCAGAGTACAGGTCGTCGTATCGCTTGGTTGCATTGCACGACGCAGAGGATCACTCACGCCTGTAATCATCAGTTGTTTGCTTGTGCATGCTCGGGGCCCACTTGTATTTGCCGCCGCCACCTCCATTTTGACCCACGTATATCAATCAGCCATGGATGAGCCCGTCCCGTGCCTTCTCGCAGACATTCCCTTGCCACTCTCCAACCCCAACCACAGGAACCAAAAGCTACTACCAGTCCCTCGCGTTCCAATTCCATGCACCATGCCGTGACCGTGAGCAGTGCCGTTGGAGAAGAGACGGAGGGGGGAGCTGGTGTGGACTGTAGTGGCTGCTGCGAGCTTGCTTGGTGTGGGGGTGGGAAAGAGAGAGTGAGAGAGTCAGAGACAGAGGTGGCTTGGTTCATCTGCAACAGTCGCCATCTCTGCCTGCTTTTCAGCTCCTTTGCTTGCTTTCCCTGCACATCTCTTTTGTTTTGGCCTCCATCTCCATCTCCATCTCCATCCATCCAAGCCGGCCGCCTCCAACTCCCTATCCTCCTCCTCCTCCTTTTGCTTTCCCACATCTTTGCTCCAATAATGATGGGGTGGTGGTGGGTTTGGTCGTGACCCTGCCGCTGCATCCCCACCCTCGCCGCTCTCTCCCTCGTCCAAATCCACCGGCCGCTTGCTTTCCTCTCCTCTCCCTTCCATCATCCCCGGCTCGCCAGTCGCCACCCCCTCCTTTTCCTCTTTTCAGCTGCAGTTGAGCAGCAGTAGGTTGGTTCTGCTTGCCTTCCCCTCCCCACATCCCTTTTCCTTGCTGGGGATCGGGAGGCCTTCATCAAGCCATCTCCATTTTCCTCCCTGCTGTCCACATCTCGCTCCTTGTGCGGGGTGGTGCCGGCTGGTGGTGCCGCTACTGCTAGCTAGGAGCCCAATTTCTTGATAGGATTGGTGCGTGCCAACCACAGGTTTCTCCTGTTGGCTTAATTTGCTTCTCGGCTCAGCGGCTGCTGGTTCTCTGCTCTGCTGGGAGCACCAACTGCAGCGTGTTCTTGCGCCGGTTTGGTTTCTTGCCGTGAATCGATCGGGTCGAGATTGAGAGGCTCTGGCTCTCTCCCGTTCCGATGAGGCCAGAGGAGAGAAATGCTGCCGTGGGGAGGGTCAGGGACCAGTTCCCCGTCGGCATGCGGGTTCTCGCCGTGGACGACGACCCCGTGTGCCTCAAGGTGCTTGAGAACCTCCTGCGCCGCTGTCAGTATCGTGGTAAGAATTTCTGCGCCACAGCGCGGCAGCGCTGTCATTTTCATTCTGTGGCCTGTTAGTATATCTCTGGTTCAGTGTAGTGTAGTTAGATTTCTCTTTTCCTGGATTTTGCCGAATTATCTGCTTTCAGAGTACTCTCTCCATCCCAAATTACAAGTCACTGCAAGAATATTGGAGAGTCGAAGTATCTCACGTTTGACCAAATTTATATGATAACATAATAACATTTATGATACCATATAAGTATCATTAGGTTATTCATTAGTTATATTTTTATAGTAATATATATTTGATGTTATAAATCTTTCTATTTTTTTCTGTAATGTTGGTCAAATTTGAAATGCTTTGACTCTCCAAGATTTTTGAAATGACTTATAAATTGGAATGAAGGAAGTAGATGCTAAAAAAATAAAATAAAAATATGTTGTTTGTGTAATTGTGTTGTACTAGCTTTTATAGGTATATACTATGTATGTACTTGTCATGCATAAATTCTTCCGCTGCTACAGATTTGTTTACATCAAATCAAATGATCAAAATAGTTAGGCCCTGAATTAATGACCTCACTATCACCATGTAACTGTGAATGCTGCATTTTTTGGAGCTTTTACTACAAAAAGTAGTTACGTAGTTTCTCATGCAGTATGTACAAAATGCTTATTCTGGCTTTCACTATAGCTACTCACCTGTAAGACGGATTGTTTCATATTTGCAGTTACAACGACGAATCAGGCTGTTGTCGCCTTGAGGATGCTGAGGCAAAACAGGGACTTGTTTGATCTTGTTATCAGTGATGTGCACATGCCAGACATGGATGGCTTTAAGCTTCTGGAGCTTGTGGGGCTCGAAATGGACCTCCCTGTCATTAGTAAGTCCAAAATGCTATATCTTACTTACTGGTGCCGGACTCTCACTGTTGTCGATAGTAATATGCAGCTTTTATTTAATGATAAACCATCTGCAAAGCATCCATGCCATACAGCAAATCTTAAGCTTGTATTAGAGGAATGCAAAAACTTTGAATGCTAACCAGTCATTATCCATGCAGTGTTATCGGTGAATGGAGAGACAAAAACTGTAATGAAGGGGATAACTCATGGCGCCTGTGACTATCTCTTAAAACCTGTTCGGCTGGAAGAGCTTAGGAATATCTGGCAGCATGTTGTTAGGAGGAAATTCAGTAACTGTGAGCGTGCTAACATTGATGGCTATGAGGAGTGCACCAGGCCATCAAATGCAGATTTTGATCATGTACACAGCCAAATTACAGGTGGGACACCTGACCAAAGTGGGAGGTCCAGCAAGAAGAGGAAGGAATATCATAGTGAAGAGGAAGATGAAGGAGAAGAGAGTAATGGCCAAGAGAACGATGATCCTTCAGCTCCAAAGAAACCAAGGGTTGTTTGGTCAGTTGAACTACACCGAAAATTTGTTGCTGCTGTCAATCAGCTAGGAATTGACAGTGAGTCCCACTGCCACCTGCTGTTCTTTTTTCAGCTTTGCTGCTGTTAACTTATTTACCATCATTCTACAACCTAATCATTTCTGTTGATGCAGAAGCTGTGCCAAAAAGAATACTTGAGCTCATGAATGTTGAGAGACTCACCAGGGAAAATGTTGCAAGTCACCTGCAGGCAAGGCGCTTATGGACTTAACCCCACTTTGTTCAGTTTAGCCGCCTCACTACCCTGATTAAGCAATACGTACATGTTTTAGGCATATTATACAGTGGGGATTCATGACAAAGGCATATATTTAATAAAGTTCTTTGGTTTTTGCTGATCAATCTTATAAATGTGGAAGAAAGGACACGTAGTTTGTTCCATAACTGTATTTTCAGTTTATCATGTAACATTTTGATTTGGACTACATCTTGCATACATAGTGAAGCTGAAAAGGACTCAGCAAGCATATCTTTATGCACAATTGGCCCTCTTGTTACTGTACATATCCAATGCCAAAACAAACTAAATTGTAGCTGACCATATAAATTGTTTGCTTTGTGTGCCATGCAGAAGTATAGACTCTATCTTAAACGGCTAAGTGCTGTGGCATCGCAACAGGCTAGCATTGTTGCTGCTTTCGGAGGCAATGACCCCTTTATGCGGATGGGTGCATTTGAAGGACTCCAGGGTTATCAATCTTTTGCCTCTTCAGCAGCTCTGCCATCTTTTACTCCACAGGGGTTGTTAAATAGAAATAGCCCAACATCATTTGCGCTCCAAGGGATGTCTGCTTCCAGGCCAATTCAGATTGCAAGCAATTCCACAATAAGTCATTCCATTAGCGATCCAAATAAATATCACCTTAGCTTACCAGGTACTAGTAGCCGACAAGGAAATCTGGCACAAGGTTTGACTACTTCAGTTGGGCAGGTCCAGCTGCCACAAAAGTGGATACATGAAGAAACTGATGATCTATCTACTATCCTTTCTGTGAGTGGCCAGGCTAATAATGGTGTGCCCGGCACACTCCAAAGTGTCACAAACAGTCATTTGCTGCAGCAAGGCCTCGTTGAATGTAGACAAGACAAAGTTGTTATCCAGCCTTGTTCATCTGCAAGTTCAGATCGTCTTGAAGGCACTGTTGGAGTTTCCTCCAGTTTGATGGATTCTTGTGCATCCCAGCAGAATGTTGTTCCATTGTCTGCCTTTTCTATCAGTGCATCGCCAATGAATGGCTCGCTTTGCAGTAACGGCGTAGCTGAGTTGGGTGCTACATCCTCTGTAGGTACAAATATTTGCCCCTCCAATGATCTCAGGGTAGCAAGAGACAACAATGTGGGAGCTAGCTCTTTTGGTAGTGTGATACTTTTGTCTCCAGACACTGTGCCAAACCAAAAATACTTGAATTTTGGTGGTGGAAGCAATTTGAGACAAAGCATGGATGGAGGGAACACAGACAATCTGTTAAATTCCAAGCTAATATGGAGTTGTTTGCCGACCTCTCAACCATCGAATCTTGTTGGAAGTCATCATCCCATGAGCCAAAGACTGAATAACGGAAACCTTGGTGGCACAATGGTTGGACAGACTACAGCAGCTGCTCCACAGACGAGGATCGACATGTTTACCTCCGGAGACACACCAACTCCAAAGAGCGCGTCAGATTTGAGCTTCCCTAAGGTCCACAGTGAGCTTAGCTCTAGCAGCTGCAGCTTCGATGGCCTCCTAAACTCTATAATCAAAGTGGTAAGGAGGCTCTTGCTTCACTACTAGTTTGTGCAGGGTTCGTCACTTCGTCTTCTGACGAAAGGACTGAGTACCTACAAACCTTTTTTTTTCTCTCCAACATTTCATCTAACAGCAGTGCTGATCCCCGTGCAGGAGAAGGACGATGCTTCCTTCAGCGATGACCTTGGATGCGACTTCTACTCCCTGGGTGCCTGCATATGACCGCCACCTTCCACATATCTGCATCTGCGTTCATCTCTCATTGTCTGCTGTGCAACTAGTGTTAATCTTAGGTGAAATTGTAGCTGTGCGCCTATCTATGCTGCTCACAGCCAAGAAAATACTGTAACTACTAGGTTGTTCTGTATGTAATGTGCTAGCAGTAAGATATCTGGATTCTCGAAGGTAATGTCCATTTGCTAAATCGAGCTGGAGTTGATGCGAATTTCGTTAGACATCAGCAGAGGCTATATCGTCAGAGCCGCAACGGTTGAAACACGCAGTGTAGGAGGTCTAAATGGCAAGGCCAACTAGTAGATCGATAAGGCTGAAATATGCAGTGGAGTGAGGTTTCATTGTTTCAATGACGAGGCCAACTAGCAGGCCGATTCAACGCTAGTTGGGAATCCAAATCCAAAGAGATAATAATAAACGGTAAAAGGAGAGTATATATAGTAGATTGATAAAAGATCGATTGCGTTGTTGGACACCTCAATCAACAATGTACCCTATATTTTATGTGGAGCAAGGGTGATTTTATCCCATTAAAAACCAATTTGGTACAATTTGATATCTTTTTTAGAGTTTTTTTTTTGGGATTGAGCTAAATCTGGAATGGGTTGATTCTAAAACAGCTTGGGTCCAATTTGAGTGCCAACACATCGATAGCCCAGACTGTTTGAGTAATGACACGTATTTCATGTAAACAAAATTCAAAAGTTCAAAACAAATTGGGAGATTTGAATTTGATGCTCAGCTGCTGCCGAACCGAACCCAAGCCAACTCGACCTGACTGCCACACAAGGCAAAAAGCCCGCGAGTCCACGACAAACCAGGCCCACGGGCGATGGCCGCTGCCGCGCGCTCGCGCCTCGCCGTCCTCCGCCGCCTCGACCTCGCCTCCCGCACGCCATCAAACCCTAAGCCCCTCCTCCTCTCCTCCGCCTTCTCCTCCTCGACCCTCTCCGCGCCTCTCGCGGCCGGCCGGGTCCGCGAGGACGAGAGTAGCCTCCTCTCGCGGCACCTGCTCCGGCTCCACTTACGCTCGCCGCGCGGGGCCGCCGCGGCTGCCATCGACAGATGGGCCCGGGAGAGCGTCCACATCTCGCAGCCGGAGCTCCGGCGCGCAATCGCGATGCTCCGGCGCGCGCGCCGCTACGAGCACGCCCTCGAGGTGAGTAGTGGAACTTTGGGGTTCTCGTGGTTCTGGTTTTTGTCGACGCACTGATTATTACTGTATCATTTGAATTGATGATCTTAATCTAATAAAACAAACGATGAGTGCTAGTTCAGTGACGCTATTGCTGCCCTTTGCTATAGACAATTGGAATCATTTTTGTATTCTTGGCCTTCGCATTGCCAGATCGCAAGTGTAGTCTGATCTGGAGGGGTTTCCGCCCCCAAGTGGGAGTTCAGTGACACTATTGCTGCCCCTTGCTATAGACAATTGGAATCATTTTTGTATTCTTGGCCTTCGCATTGCTAGATCGCAAGTGTAGTCTGATCTAGATGGGTTTCCGCCCCCCAGTGGGAGTTCAGTGACACTATTGCTGTCCCTTGCTATAGACGATTGGAATCATTTTTGTATTCTTGGCCTTCGCATTGCCAGATCGCAAGTGTAGTCTGATCTAGAGGGTCCTCTCTCTCTCTCTCTCTCTCTCTCTCTCTCTCTGAGCTGAGCTGATTTGTTACACACATACAAGCAATAAATTCGATTTGTTATTTCTATTTTTTCATTGCAAATCATGTGGTACTGATTCGTTAAAGAGTTGATAGCAAGGGGCACCTATTTCTTATGTTCGATCATGACCCTGAAGCTTGGGATACGAGGGTTTAGCAGCTTGTCTCTTATGTTATTGACAGCATTGGTATAGGATATTCCGTAGCATATTACAGGGTACACCGGCTAAACAAGTTACATTGTGCTGCAGATTTTCTCTTGGATGGAATCATGCAATTCCGTTCTACTGTCGTCCTGGGATCATGCAGCAAGACTGGACTTGATTGCTAAAGCTTACGGTACTTCTCAAGCCGAGGAATACTACAACAAACTACAGAGCCCTGCTGCCAGACAAGCTGCATCGTTCCCTCTCCTCCATTGCTATGTTACAGAAAGAAATGTACAGAAGGCTGAAACCTTCATGGCTCAGTTGCAGAGTTGTGGGTTGCCCGTTGATCCTCACTCTTTCAATGAAATCATGAAGCTCTATATTGCAACCTTTCAGTATGAGAAGGCCCTTAGTGTAATTGACCTCATGAAACGGAACAACATTCCCAGAAATGTTCTCTCCTACAACCTTTGGATGAATGTTTGTGCTGAAGTCTCTGGTGTTGCCCCGGTACAATCAGTGTTCCAGGAGATGTTGAATGATGAGACGGTCGAGGTTGGTTGGAGCACATACTGCACATTAGCCAACATTTTCAGGAAGAATGGGCTGAACACTAAAGCGCAAGCTTGCCTTAGGAAAGCTGAAACAAAACTGTCACCGACAGGACGCTTAGGATACTCTTTTGTAATGACATGTTATGCGGCTCTGAATGACAGTGACGGAGTTATGAGATTATGGGAGGCTAGTAAAAGTGTGCCAGGAAGAATCCCTGCTGCAAACTACATGACTGCTATGTTATGTTCAATAAAAGTTGGGGACATCAGCCAGGCCGAGTGGATCTTTGGAAGCTGGGAAGCAGGGTGCAGGAAGCATGATGTGCGGGTTTCAAATGTTCTTCTTGGTGCTTATGTGAGGAATAGGTGGATTGAAAAGGCTGAGAGGCTCCACCTCCACATGCTAGAGAAAGGAGCACGTCCAAATTACAAGACATGGGAGATATTGATGGAGGGTTATGTTCAGAGTAGGCAGATGGACAAAGCTGTGGGTTGCATGAAGAAAGGTTTGTCTCTGTTGAAGAGTTGCCATTGGAGACCTCCACTTGAACTGATGGAGGCCATTGGCAAACATTTCGAGGAGCAAGGAAGTGCCGATGATGCATACCGATACATTAAGGTTCTCCAGAGATTTAATTTGACAAGCTTGCCCCTTTACAAGTCATTGATTCGAGCATATATAAATGCTGACATTGTGCCACCGAATATCCTTGAGATGATTGCAAAAGATCAGATTGTTACGGACGAAGAAATGGACCGGTTGATCATACTTGCTAGCAAGATAGATATCACATGCAATGGATAGTCGTTAGCTGGAATAGGCAATCACCAGTCAAATGATATCAGCATCCATTTGACTGTCAATTAGAGCTGCAAAGTGAAGAGCGTCAAGTTGAACCTGCAAATTAGAATTAGATGCAGAAAAGCCCTCCTGGAGTCCCTGTTTGGTGTTGCTGCAGTTCTGCAAACCTGAACCACAACAGCTCCTTGGAATCTTACAGTGTATTTGGAAAATGTGGAACTGGAAGGTATCAGTGTATCACCTGATGACCTGAACCAGCACACAAGATTCTTTGGATGCTGATATCATTTGACATTCAGAACTTGAACCTTTGGACTTTCAGAACTTAATCTAACCTGAATCGATATTCCCCAGTCATCACATGTAATTAGTATCACAACCAGTTTTATGATGCAAGCACATAGCTTGCTTATTCGTTCCTTAAATAAAATGAGCTGTTCTGGGAGAATTTCCCACTGACCAGTCCCCAAATACTTGCTTGGCAGTGGGTTTGAACAATGTGAATTGCAAATTTTTGTTTTATTCTCAGAAACACTTTTACAACAAATTAAGAGTTAGTGTGTAATTAGCAAATAGATGAGCCAGAGAACGCAGCCTTTTGTTTCCATTTTTGAGTGATGTTATTTGGAGATCAACGTTGATACCTTTTTCATGTTTTATAGAAAGCTTAACATCGATACATTACTTGCTCAAGCCATTAATATACGGAGGTTTTACAAATCTGGTGTAATACCAAACCTTGCTCTGCCTTATACAGCGTCACTAGTAACCTTTACAAGATCCAAGGGAATCGTAAATAGGCAAAAGGCAATAGGTAAGGTGAACAATATCAGCCGCAACAAGAATCAAGAATTCAATAATAGATGATAACTAACATAAAGAGCTCAGGCTAGCGCCCCACCCCCCCCCCCCCCCCCCCCCCAAACAACAA
>Ga0182004_10000891_pt1 | contig 20298 bp, 15 predicted proteins | sample Sormic07211540_1_FD_120479 | JGI IMG/M metagenome (GOLD analysis project Ga0182004, IMG submission 120479) | Endophyte microbial communities from Sorghum bicolor roots, Mead, Nebraska, USA - 072115-40_1 MetaG | ecosystem: Host-associated > Plants > Roots > Unclassified | place: USA: Nebraska...
ATAGGTGATCAAACAAATAGCATATGTAGATGACTTGTATGTTAATAGATTAAATATTTAAAGTATTTCACATGATATAGATGACATGAATATTTTTTGTAATTAATATGCGATGACAGACTTAGTGGAGAATGATGTGGACACTTTGCATGAAGAGATAGAACATTTAGTGGGTTATTTAGTGGGAAATGATGTGGACACCTTGCATAAAGAGAAAATTCATCTAGTGAGATTTAGCTTTATAAGAGTATATGATATGATATGATATGATATGATATGATTAAATCTATTATGTGGGTTCGCAGACTGGTCCATTAACATCCATAATCATCATCATAGGGTCTATATGTCATCACGTATACACTGACTCCCTCCATCCAAAAAAAAAGATCCTATAACATTCAGAATTTGTCTCAAACAAAAAAAAATGGATCCTGTAGCATTCAGAATTTGTCTAAAAAAACAGAAAGATCCTATCATTTTCAGAATTTATCTCTAAAAAAGAAAGATCCTATAGCATTCAGAATTTATTCCAAAAAACCACTAAACATTGTCAGATATTGCGCATTAGTGTTTATCATTATCCACTAGTACTTTTGAGAGTAATTTTGCTTTGCAGTTGATTGCACATATATAGTCGTGGTCTAATTTGATTGAGCCGGCTTTGCAGTTGATTGCACATATATAGTCGTGGTCTAATTTGATTGAGCCGGCTTTGCAGTTGATTGCATATATATAGTCGTAGTCAAACCGCATTACAGACATGCGTATACGCATATACGCATGCGTATATATATAGCCTTGTTCTCATTGCATTAGGCCTTATTTAGTTCACTCTAAGAACCAAAAACTTTTCAAGATTCTCCATCACATCAAATCTTGCGGCACTGCATGGAGTATTAAATATAGATAAAAACAAAAACTAATTGTACAGTTTTCATGTAAATCGCGACACGAATCTTTTAAGCCTATTTACTCTATGATTGGACAATGTTTGTTAAATAAAAATAAAAATGCTAGAGTGTTAAAATTCAAAAACTTTTTAGATGCCTAAACAAACCGTAAAGAAATGGAGGCGATAGGCAAATCATTACGCCCCCTTTCGGCTGGATAATCATTTTTTCATATCATTATTAAAATATAAAATGGTTACTCCTAGGCAACTTGCCTCCTCTATGATGATACCGCGCCCATCATTACACGTCCAGGAACAAGGATTTACAATTTGGTTTTACATTGACCACTTTAGGTAGGAGTATATGTAGGATATGGGTCAGCAACATTTTTGTCGATTCTTATTTTTTTTTAAAAAAAAAACATTTTTGTCGATTCTGCGGCGAGCGGGCATTCGATTTAGATACGGTCGCGAGGTTTTTTAGTGTTATCGTGTGGCCCTAACACTTTCCGGGCACGAACAAAAATTCAAGGACAGATGCAGCCAACAACCTACCGCCAGCTACATGCTGTGTGTAGTGTGGTAGTAGAGATAACATAGGTCTCTGCAAGACGAAGACGACAACGATCCTGTGGTCTGTGGTCGACTCTACCGCTTGGACGCACCTCGCTCCGATCCAGAACGACGAAGAGGAAGAAAACGACCATGCATGCCAAGCGACGCTGCATGCCCGCAGCATCACCGTTCACCGGCGAGACGGAAGCCAGCTCGATCGGCCACGGTTCACGGACCCCCCCCACTCTGCAGCCTGCAGGCTCCCGGCAGCAGAGAGCAAGCGCAACGGCAGCGGCGGCACGGCGCTGGCCAATCACCGATCCCCCGGCCGGCCGGGGAGGCCACGTACAGCTACAGCTACAGGGCCTTGTTGGCGTTTGCCGCGCGGGTCCTCGGCCAGTCCGCGTCGCACACACACGCCCTCTGCGGCCGCGCCTCTCCCCGGCCGGGCGCCGCCGTGTCTGTTTCCCGTTTGCCTGTGCCCGGGGGCTAGTACACCGCCCGTACGTACCGGCCGCTACTGCTCACTGGCAAGCGATCGTTCATCGTTCTCCCCTTCCTCTGCTGCTGCAGCGGCTGCTTCGGCTGCCTGCGCCATCGTCTGAAGCGGAGTCGTGTCGAGAGGCCAGTGGAAGAGGGTACTACTGCTGCTACTACTCTCCTTGTCATCGTGTCCCTTTTGACAGGCCTGGGAGTGTGGCCAAAGAGGAGCCGAAAGCAAACAGAGAAACAACAGTCCTTCTAGCGTCCAGAGGTCACACTCGCTACGTGCAGGGGCTTCACCGCAACCTAGGACTCGGGAATTGGACGCAAACCTCTCTCTCTCCTGCACGTACTACGTAAATCCAGATAGGAATGAATTTCGTAGAAAAAAGTTTCACAAGAAACAATTCAATTTTTATAGAAAAAGAACATCTCCCGCTCGAAAGAGACGACCTCTGGACAAAAGGATCCCTCGTTAACCAAATTCCAGGTTTGTGCGGCACTAATCTTTGCAGTCACCGGCAGATCCGGAGCCCTAGCCCACAGTATACGACTCCTCGCCGCCAGCGGTGGAAAAAAAATAGCAATACATGTGTCAATGGAGGGCCACGAATTCTTGGGCAGTGCGGGTAGCAGTATATATCAAGCAATGATCGTGACCACCAGACGGAACCCCACCGTACCAGAATATGATGCACGTCGCACTCCGATCACTTGTTTAAATGGTGCTTTCATTCTCTTCTTCTATAGTAGTTTGAATTCTATTCTATCTGACCCCACGCCTAAATCACTAGCATTAGCATTAGCATCCATAGTTATAGCTTTCTAGCTCCAACTCCTGTGATTTGATAAACACAGACGCCCCCACGGCTGGGGGCCAGCCGGCCAGGCATTGAAGCTTTTGGTTTCTGTTTTCAGGCGGCTCACCAATCGATCCTACACCTAACCTCACGGTACCTGTACCTCAGTGGGAAACCAGGATCGCCGTCGTCCTTGATGGTAGCTTAACTTAGCTTAAATGAGGCATGACAAGTTAGTTGATCTGCAAGCTAGGGCAATAGGGGAATCATGCACCTACGGGTTAAAGAGAAAACCACTTGGTTTTTGGATGGATTTTTCCAGGTTCAGGTCAAATCCATAGGCAAAAAACGAAGGGCGTGCAGAGAGAGAAGCTGCTAGTTGCCGCACTTGGTATTATTGTGCTTTGAAAAGGGCAGTGGGATGTGTTCCGAAATCTTCGTCTCCACTAAATTAGACTTTTTTCCAATCGATTTGACTCTGTAAAGTAGCAAGCTGCGATCTTAAGAAATGAAAACTAGAGAAGATATGCAATGACACCTTACTTGAATTTGAAGCCGACAATGAGAAAGTGCGGTATGGGAGGTGCCATTGCTCTGCATTACAAAAGAACAGCTAGTTTTAGGAACCTCCAAAATTGCTCATAGGTAGTAAGCCTTGAATATATGTATCGTGCACGTCACTATGAAAATTTTCAGGAAAATTATGTTCATGACATAGTAACACATATAGCATGCAAAGGTGGAGATGGCCCAGTTTTGGATTGAGATTACGTTGGCGCCAATCATTGGGATTTGCCAGGAATATCTCGGCCAAGGACCCAAGGTGATGGAAAATGCCAGCTTGATAATGCCCCGACAGTCACTGAAACATTCTTCTAACCCTAGCCCTAACAAACAGAAGAAGCTAGCTAGCTACTGTACGGGAATCAAGACACCTTGAGGCTCCAGATACCGATTTGACGACGACCGGCTACCCAATCCTTGGCACGGTTAGTGGAAGAAAACAGGAAAGTCACATGCAAGAAAACAAAACAGCCCGTCGTGTATGCACAGAGGGGCATCGCATTGGGATCGTAAAGGAAGGAACAAAAGGAATCAATGATGGGCGAGTGCAACAAGGACGGAGCCTGCAAAAAATATTTCTGGGCAGCAGAGCAGTGGCCAAAGGCCAAGGGGGATCTCAATAGTCACCTTGCACAGCCACGGAGCCACGTCCTGTTGCATGCAGTTGACCAGGACACTGGTGAGTTGCAGTTTATAAGGCTTTCCGAGAGGTCCAAGAGACATGTACAGGTGCAAGATGGGCTGGGAGATTGATTGAGCAAGACCAGGAGCAAAGGATCTCTGTAGTAAGTCTGTAGCATGGGGCAACAGGAGCAAAGTACGGACTCACTTTCGGCCCTTGAAATTAGTGCCCACAGATTATCCTGCAGTCTTGCAATATTATGGACTTGCAAAATAGTGTGGTGTTTTCTACTCCCCTCCGTTCTAAATTACAAAACATTTTGGATTTTCTACGTACATTGTTTTTACTATATATCTTTAGAGATAGACATTATGTATATCTAGATGCATAACAAAAGCTGAGAAGCCAAAATGTTTGGAATGGAGGGAGTAGTTACCGTTAAAAGGTAAATGCGAAGGCGAAGATACCAGACAGGGCTTTGATGTGAATGCTGGGTATGAAAGTATTGTAGAATGACAATGGTAAAAGAAAGGAATGATAGGTGAGGTAAATTTTACACAATGACAAAGCAATTACTGACCATGAGATCTATAGAGCAACAGTATTGTTGGCATGGGCAGGCTTGCTTTGTCTTGAGAGTTATTTACTGAAGATTAAACCTGCTGGTAGTTCCTGCAGCTGATGCCAGTACACCTGGTTCTCACAGCATCTCATCTGTCCTATGTGAATAAATGAAAATTATGTAGTAAATTGCAATGAGAGGAAAATTTACTGGGTAGTTCAGTAGAAATAAGAGCCTGGTGCACGGTTACATCTTTTTACAAAAAAAAAAGGCAGAACAAGGAGATATATAGAGAACTTAATTGTCAATGCAAACCTGTTCTGACTAAATGTAAGTCAGTACTGTACTTAATATAGTAGTCTTCGGAAGGAAGACACTACTACCTAATATAGACTAATGCAAACAATGAAACTGTGACAATGGTAGAGAAAGGACCAGCATTCCTTGTCTGATCCAGTTGATACAGTAGCATTCCTAGGGCCAACTAAAGCATAAGCAAATTAACAACTAGTATGGATCAAAGCAATTAAGATTACAAACTACCAGACACCAAATCTGTAGATTGTCTGCAGCACAGAATCAATCAAAGAAAATAACAAAACTAACAAATTGGGAGGCATTTGGGCCCTCATCATTTATAGCACACAGTGTTTCACTATTACCATGTTACCGGTCCCTGCAAGCTTGGAACAAGGCCACGTTTTCAAGTGTTCACCATCTCAATATGTCCATGATTAGGACACTAGCTTACGGTTAGCACCTTTTGCTTGCATTATGCTGCCAACTATATAGAAATAGCAATGGATTGCAAGATCATTGTGCCCCTACTGTGTTGCATTTATCACTAGGTCACATGCCACCTCAAGTTAAACGCGCAATACATTCAAGCAATAGGACGCGTAAAAAAGATGACAGTAGTAAGTATGCAACAGACAAATAGTTTTGCCAAAATATTTGTTTAAAAGTGTAGTTTTTATGAGGCTTTCACAGTTGTAATGTAATGTGGTGAAATAACAGAACAAAATTAGATTCAACTACGCACTAGACAAACGTGGTCGCTATCAAAGCATCAAGCCATTTGTCCTGGCTGTTTCTGAAAGTTACAATACAGACAGTATCACAGCAATGAGTCATATATGAACTGAAACAGTAAAACAAGATAAAAGGTGTAACAAAAAGACAGGTGGTACAAGTACAGGTGTTAGCATTTAAAAGCATCAACTGACCTTCTACTCTTGAGCCCTGCATATTTGGAGGAATCCAAGTTATCTTGTCAACAACTCAACATTACTCTGGAGTCTGGACTCCCATGATATAGAAGTTATAGGAAATCATCAATGCTGTTGTTTTCCTGGATCCACACTGCTTTTCGTGTTCACTAAGAAATCTGAAAATAGTCAAAAACACATGAATTGAATTTCAACATAGAGATCGCCAGCAATTTCCAATTTTAACACGTCCTATTCGGCTATTCCTGAATCAACCGTTCCTTTGACTTCAAATATTCATGCTTTATATATGACAAAACTAATCACTATTTCAAGGAAATATCTGCAGCATCAATAGAATAGTATACAGGTTAGGTAATATGTACTAAATATGAAGATGTTTTTCTATATATAGAGATGCTTATTTGCCCTATAAGGCTTTAACTGGTAAGGTAATTCAATACAAACCTAGCACATGTTGCTGAGAAGTGACCATAAAAGCCTTCCCACTGCACCCGCTTCTCCAGCATCTACTGTTTTCATTTGCTTGTGACAAAGAAAATACTTGTCAGACAGCAAGTATGGTCCATCATGGATAATGAAATCAGGCAGAATAAGAAGTTAACAAAATTGTAAGGTCGTCATGGGTCTTTCATGGGGTCACAGGCTCACAGCAGCTAGAAATGCTGAAGTTACTACAATATTATTTTGATCTACAGCACCTGTGCTTTCAGCAAAACAAGTATTTGAACACTTTCCTAACAGAATGAGCATATTCAAGTTAACTCAGCCAGAAAGGCCTTTAATTATGTGCACACTGGCATACCATCTGCACACCGAACTTCAAAAATAATAAAATATGTGCAGGAGAACGAAAGAACAATGCCGGAGCAACGTTCTACAGAATGCATCAAATTTCTAAGGTTGAAAGACTGATCGATGCAATTCTTGCCAAGAGGTACAAGACAAGCAGCAATTACATCCCTGGAGACTCCTCATGGACCTAACCATGTCTACATAATCAAACACATGCAGGCCCACTAGGATGCAAGCAAATCAAATGACTATTTACAATCTATAACCAATTTTCGGGTTGCTTAAGTGCTATAATTTCTCCATATTATCAAGCAAGAAACAAAACAGGCCATTACCACATTGTAACAATGGATCATCAAGGCTTCACTTTTCCAACAGGGAACAATAGGGCTGTCATTATTAAATCGTGACAAAAGTACAAAAGTACTCAAATCTAGATCACTACAAGCATTTCAAGCATCAGATAGATTGTCAAGACAACCAGTTAAACCAGCCAACAATCAAGTGTAGGGTAACAACTAAAAATGTTAGATGCCAATTTGATCGAGACGATAGATTGATTATATTTCAGTCTAGACCAGAAAAGTGCCAAGGTTAAAACCAGTTATTTTTTGTTCAAACTCTCTCATGGAGTAAAAAATTAACATCAGAACATTTTGCAACTCTTATTGAAATGTCACTGCTTTACTGTATTCTGAATATTCCGTACATTTGCAATCTCTCAAGGCTGGATAGATAACTTTAACACCCATGGCATCAATAAAGACCAGATAAGCTTACTTTAATAAAAGGTATAAGAAGCGTAATAAGCTTAGGTTCAGCAAAACCAATAATATTAGATAAAATTTAAAACCTGCAGGATACAAAAGAAAGGATAACCATAGAATGTAGAGGCAAACACTAACAAAAGCAGTAGGTGCATGAGAAAATGTTGCTTCATTTCAAGTTGAAAGTAAAAAAAGTGTATTGCCGACAAATAGTACTTTCGTTAATTCAACTGTATACAGAAAGAAACTGTTAGGGGACAGGCACAGAGAATCAATTATTGTGTCACAAGGACCCATGAAAGCTCCAAGTCAGAACGATATACATTCGACTCTCTTATGTAGTCTTCAGCACAAATTTAAATAATCTTTGCAGAACTTGTCATGGTCATATTTTACTTCTAAACATGGAACGGTTCAATCATACACTTAGCATTTGTGAGTTACCGGGTGTTACCCATAAGAGTAAAAAGGATCCACAAGAGTAAAAGGAAATCCCCATTGTTCATCTAAAAAGTGAAAGAACACTATTCAGGCCTGATAGCTTTCAACATCGAAGCTAAACAAATAGCAGTAACAGCTTTTGTTTGCTGACACAGTACCAAATGGATGGAAGTGCAGAAAAACAAAAACAGAGTAACACTCAAAAAGTCCAAACAGTAAGGGTGTAGGAAATAACTTATAAATTGCAAGGTGGAAAAAAATTTCACTGCTTGCCTATATGATATATTGATATGGTACCACACAATTTGCTGTTACAGTTGCATATGTTGGGATTAGTAATTGAGTGCATCTGTATTTATGAAATAACACGTTCATTCCTCGCAAAAAAAAAAGAAAAAACAAATATCATGTTCATTGCCAGGTGATAAATGATATAAGACCAAAACAAATTATACCACAATGTAATACAATGGTTAAAATGAGTACCATGACATGTGAAGCAATGCGTATGTTATCAACAGAACGAGCATCAGCATCAATTAAGGAGAATATATGGAGCTCAAATGAACTCATGAAAAATCCAGAACAATTGGGCAGCCAGGAGTTTGATGTGGATCATGTTCCCAAATGCTGTCTCTAGAGAGAAGAACCTCTCTACTAGCAGCATTTTGTTTAGATACAGCGAATAACCGATGGTTGACAGAAATCTAATTTAAGAGGTACAACAACAACCAACAGAGAACACCAACAGGCATCCGCATGGCCTTACTCCTACAAAACTACAGCTCATACTATCCATGATCATTTGCTTGGCAAAAGAATTGTGCCAGGGAAAGAAGCTGAACCATTGTTTGGAGCGGGCTTCAAATTGAGAATGGAAGTGATGACATTGTATATCTCCACATTCTCAAATGAGGGCACAGTTCTACCACCCTGAAAACGTGGTCCATGTGCGGCAAATATGGTCCTCATTGAGAAGAAGGCATTGTCATACCCATGTGCCCCTCCACACTCATTTTTCTTGGAGTGTTTCATCTCAATCTTATACCCTTCCTCCACCAGCCCGATGATTGGTGGGATCCTGTAACTCTCTGAGTAATGTAGGCGAGTAGGCAACTCCTCTTTTAAGTACATCTTCAAATATTTCCCATTCTCCACCTTCCCAGATCCAAGTCCCTCATTCATCTTGGCCACGACCTCAGCTGGAGACACACCATCTGGTGGCCTGATTGCTAGCAATGGCGTCACTGACAGAACCCAATCTGACTTCAACTCGATCCATGGAGCCAACTCTTCGAGAAACACAAGCTTTGTGTCACAGGTCCCAACCATACCATGATCACCTAGCAATATAATGTTCACATCCTCAAACACTCCCCTCGCCTCCAAACCAGCAATGAGCCTCCCGAGCATCTCATCGATATGTACGACCGCATCAGTGATTGCCGGATCGTCAGGACCCACCTGGTGCCCCTGGTGATCAGGATCCTCAAAGTACAGCGTCAGGAACTGTGGCATTTGGTCAGACGGGAGATCGAAATAGCCAAGGATGGTGTCGACCCTCTCCTCAAACGGCACCGAGCCATTGTATAGTTGGCAGTACTTCTCGGGGCAGTTCCAGGAACCCTTCTTAACCTCCGAGCCCGGCCAGAAGAATGTGGCGGCCAGGAGCCCCTGGTTGGCAGCGGTTTCCCAGAGCGGCTCCCCGAGCCAAAACTTGGGATCGTGGTTTCGCATGTTGAAGTAGTCCCCCGAGATGGGGTCGGGGAAGTAGTTGTTGATGATGCCGTGGGAGGAGGGGTACAGACCGGTGACGATGGAGTAGTGGTTGGGGAAGGTGAGCGTGGGGAAGACGGGGATCAAGCCCTCGGCGGCGGAGGTGCCATTGGCGAAGAGGCGGCGGATGTGCGGGAGCGGGGCCTTGTACTGGTACCCGAAGCGGAAGCCGTCGGAGGATATGAGCAGCACCACGGGCTTCGGTAGCTTGGAGAGCGGCCGCGCCGCGGCGGAGACCGCGGTCACGACGGTGAGGGCAGGGGTCGGGCGGAGCAGGACGAAGGCCGCGGCGGCGACGAGGACCACGGTGAGGAGAAGCAGGAGGCGGGGGGCGGATGAGTGCTGGGGTGCGGCCACGGATGAGGAGAGTAGAGCGGCGGTGGGCCGCGGCGAGTCGCCGGGGGTCCGGACCTCGACGGAGCGGGGCGGAGACGCCATCGGCGGGCGATGCTTCGGCTGCTGGACTTGGGAAGATTGGGAGTGGACTGGACTGGATCTGGGAGAAGAGCGTGCGGCTGGGCGGCTGCGCACCCAACGTGTTTGATTTAAATGGGCCCCCAGCGTCTCCTCCGGCTGGAGAGAGCCCAGGAATTTACGACCCGTGGACCAGTTTGTTATTTTGGTGCCCACGCGACGTGGACAATGCCGTGCATATCTGTTCTGGACATTTATTTATAAATTTTTTTATTATCAATTAAATCAAATCAAATAAAGCTTGCCTACTCCAGAAAATCTCAACGCAATTGAAATATGTTGGAACAAAAAAAAGTTACAAAATGAACACTACTAGTTATTTTTCTACACTTGGGGTGGTATTGTTTTCTTCTTAAAAAACACACGTACATATTCATATACACATGCATAACATAAAATACTCCCTCCATCCAAAAAAATGCTATGAAACGTTCTGGCTAAAGTTTTATAAATTTAACTAAAATTATAAAAATACTATCAATATTTGTATCTTTAAATAAGATAAATCTCAACTAACTTACAATTTAAAACGGATAAAGTATTTTGATATGGTATAAAGAACATGTGGATTTGTATGGAAAACAATATTTTTTTTCTAGGACTAGGAGAAAAACATTCATAACTTTTTTTTTACTAAAAAACAACAATCAGGCTCCTGTGGGTCGTTGCCCTCCTGGACCGCTCGATGCACCTACCCGAGACCCATTGTGCACTTGCACCGGTTGCCATCCCTCTCTGTCGAACCGGGCATGGATTGGGTTCCCGTCCACGTCTAGCAGGCTCTGGAAACTCACGTTCCATTTTTTTTTTAAAAAAAAGAACTCACGTTCCCGTGTCGCGCAACTGGCACCGGACTGGACCCCGTCCCGTACGGCATCGCACCCCCAACCCCGCAGCCGCAGCCGCAGGCCGCATCTCCCTCGCGTGCTCTGCCCTCTGTGCCTGCCCATTCGTTGATCCCATCGGCTTCCGCCGGCTTCCCCTTCCCCGATCCCCTTCCTCCTCCGATCCAATTCCGCACCCCGCACCTCGCCGCCGCCGCCGGCCATGTCCAAGTACGGCACCATCCCCACCTCCTCCTCCGCGGGCGGCGGGGTGTCACTCGGCGGCGCCTCCCCGCTCGACTTCATCTCGCGCGCCAAGGCCCGGGGCGCCTCGGCGCTGGCGACGCGCCGGCCCTGGCGCGAGCTCGCGGACGTCCACGCCGTCGGCCTGCCCCCGAGCCTCGGCGACGCGTACCTCCGCGTGCGCGCCAACCTCGCGCACTTCGCCATGAACTACGCCATCGTCGTGCTCGTCGTCGTCTTCCTCTCCCTCCTCTGGCACCCCGTCTCCCTCATCGTCTTCCTCGTCTGCATGCTCGCCTGGCTCGTCCTCTACTTCCTCCGCGACGAGCCCCTCGTCCTCTTCGGCCGCGTCGTCGCCGACGGCTACGTCCTCGCCGCGCTCGCCGTCATCACGCTCGGCCTCCTCCTCCTCACCGACGCCACCGCCAACATCCTCTCCTCGCTGAGCATAGGCCTCGTCCTCGTCCTCCTGCACGCCGCGCTGCACAAGGCCGACGACAACGCCGCAGACGAGGTCGACCGCTGGTACGCGCCGGTGTCACAGCAGCCGTCGCACTAGGTGTGAGATCCTCACCTCTCCTTGATTGTCACCGTTACTGCTACTCTGATGTATGATGATTTGTTAATGTGTTCCTGTCAATTGTCATGCCGTTGCACGAGCACAAATGTTTACACATACTGCTTTGCTATGAATGATTCGGTCTTAGCGTTGCTTCTCTGCTCTTTCCACGAATTTTAGTTGTCTTGTATCCATCAGATAGATTAGAGCAGCCGTTTGTGCAATTGGAGCTCCAATTCATACATGCCTGTGACTTATGTGCAGTTGTGCTGATTTTAAGAGCAATAGTTTATAATTGTGCTGATTTTAATCAGTTCCTTGAAGGATAGAATTCCATGGTCAAACAGATCGCCTCTCCATCAAGGCTTTCCTATGCTATATCGTCAGTCGCTATCGTTCCTACACTCATCGTAGTCTACGAATTCCCCAAAGTGATGATTGATAGGCAGCTCCGTTTCGAACATAGATTGAGACATCTTGTATTTCTATGTATCGGGTTTGTCAATACTTTGTAGAGAAAAAGTGAAGAAACCTCCAAGAGACTGCGCAACATATCAGAATGAGAAAAATTTTAGTACAATGAGGTTCAATTGAGAATATGCGGAGACAGACTGTGATTCCAAGCACTTGTCACCTTCTTCTTAACCTTACCCAACCAAATGCATTCAAAAACAGTTCTAGCAATCATGTCATCCATTTCACATCTATCTATAATATATTTCTCCTGGTCCCTATTGTTTTGCCAATTTTATATCTCTTTATTATCAGCTTGCCCTAAAGGTCATTTAAAGTGCCAGCCAAAAGGGCATGGACGTGAGGCAGCTGTTTTGGGATTGTTGAATTGATAAACCTGGACAAATAGGGTGTACTAATTTTATTGAGAGTTAGTAGTTTGGGAAGGAGTTGGGGGCAGCTCCTTCCCTACTTCTCCTGGCATTAGGAAGGTACAGCTAACCTGTCACTGAATTGAACCAGCTTAGGCCCCGTTCGTTTTCACGGGAACTATTCCCCGTCACAGATTTCATTCATAAATTTGTACTAGATAGGAACTGTTCCGCTCCATTCCCGGTCTGTTCCTACGGAAACGAACATAGCCTTAGCTGTTAGGTGGGCTGAATCCTGACATGTTGCATAGGGGATCAAATCTTCAAAATTAGAATATAAGCTCATTCCGTCTAGTTTCCATGAGTGCTGACTTGCTTGGAGAAGCATTTCTGTTGTTCTAATTTCGTTTTTCTAGTTCCTAGCTGTCATTTATTTCTGGGCCTATTAACCAGATTTTTTTGTCGTGATGATAGATGTGCATTTTGTATTCCAAATTCATTTATTCAGTTCCTAGCAGCCATAACTTATGAAACTTAATAATTAGATTTTTGACGTACTTTTCCCTTATTGTGATGGGCCATTGCATTCTTACATCATGAAAAATTATACTGTTCAAATACATTCTAGACTTGCTTTAAATCTTTAACATCCATCATGGTCATGGTGTCATTTATGCTTATTCTCTTTTTGCTGCAGTCTGCAGATATATTTCTGTGTTATGATGATTTCCTAAGCAAATACATTTCTTCAACCCTTGCCTAAATTTATGTTGAGGGTGAAAGTAGTCTGTTACCACTGATGTTTAGTTACATACTTTTCTAAATGTGCCATAATGTCTTCTTTGTTGAAGACTGACACTAATAACCCAGGAATGAAATGTCAGTAATCTCGTTCCTGAATCCAGAGAATTGTCTTATCGAATTTCATTGACCTGCTCTCATATTACTATTAAATAATGGATCACATAAACTTTGTTTGATCGATCACCTACCAAGCTGACTTAATAGATGATAAATAAAACAAATCCATGTTGCGCATAGCATTCCCACTTGAATCTTCCAAAGAGGAACAGAGTGACCTGGTAATGGGCTCAGATTCTGCACTTGCTCTTCTCATGTTATAGCTTATATCCAGTAGTAAACTGAGACAAATAAAGCAAAGATAATTATGACACAACAAAAAATAGCATAAGTGGTTGGGAGCTTCAAAATTTGAATACATTCTGTTCAATCTTTTACGATATTTCTCTTTCTGTTTTCTCACTAAGTTTAGCACTCAACAAACCAAATTTGAGTTTTGAAGACTGAGAGAAGTCCTATCTGTGTCTTGCAGGTTCTGAATGTGGCCATTCTGCGCCTTGTTGTGATCCTGTTCCTGTCCTGACTCCCTGTTTCCAAGTATTCCTCCAGCTGTGCAAGTTGGGCCATCCCCATCTCATCTGCGATGAAGAACCTGCCCCCTGTTGATTGTGATTCACCTGCTGCCGGTTCCATTGGAAGTTTTGGATCCAGCCACGATGCAGGGCTGTTAAACCTGTTCTCCACGCCCACTTCTGTGACCCGTTTAAAGCGTCTCATTCACGTGTATCAAATCCGAACTGAAGTCTAGTGTACATTTTGAGTTGGAGAAATGTGATGCCAGGGACCTGTGTTCAGATTTTATCGACGCCATGTATGTAGGCAAGCAATGTTGATATTTCAAAACATGGTTTTATTGTACGTGGTGTCTTTCAAACATGGTTTTGAGCATGGGAACCTGGGAATAATAATAATTTATTTATTTTATAATTTGTATAAAAAGTTAAATAAGATGAATGATCAAACAAGATACAAAAAAAAAAATAAAAAACGTCACTTATTTTGAAACGGGGAGGAGTAACTATGTGGGATTAGGAGGATTGGGCCGTATCCCAGTTGGTTCGGCTGGGCAGTTTTACCAAGTGCTCCCCGCCCCCCACCCCCCAAGTGGGAGATCTCGCGCGAAGGCGGCGATGCCTCCCGGCTCCCATGCTCCCAGCGGCGGTCGCTGACCTCCGGCCCCGTCGACCAACACACCCCTCACACGTCGAAATTTTACACATCAGAAATTTATACCCTCTTTGAAATTTTGCTTTGAATAAGATGTCAGCTTTTTGTAATTTGATGTAATGGAAGTATTTATCTCCAGAACATGCATGCTTGTCTCATCGTTATGTCAGACTAATCAAACTCAGCAAAGCACGACACAGTCTGTTGCAGTGTGCAGAAACCTCTGTAATGAGTTTATTGCCCGTTGCATTGTTTATAGTATGATATACATATATGCTGACAAGCAATGATATTTCAAGAATTCCTGGCTTTAGCAATACTTTATTTCAATCTTCTCTGGTACAAAATAGCTCACCGAAAACTAACATAGCACACATTAGTTTGAAGTTTAAACTGTATTTCTCATTACCAATGCTCAGCTAACTCCTAACTTTCCAGGGTTCAGTAGAGTACTTCTGTTTTGAGACAGGTTCACAAAATGTACAAGGAAAGTGGACTGGACTTTTGGGAAGGCCAGTGTGGTTGTAAAATGAGTACTCTTGTAAAAGCAGATGCCTTCTTGCTTATTCTCCACTGCCCAAAGTGTTGCGCTTATTCAGCTTCTATGTCTAATATTCTCCTCAAATATTCCAATTGTTCAAACTCACCTTGTAGGTCCTCCCACTGTAATGGAAACAAAATAATCATGGTAAGTCTCAGAACAAAAAGAAAACCTTTCAGCTATCTGACGGTTAATCTACTGAAATTCAAGCCAGAGCCCAGTGTACGTCCAAATCTTGATGAGGGGTGGTGACATATTACGCTACTCCTTGGTAACAAAGTTTGTTGAGAGTTCGTGCATCAATGGAAATTGTAACACAATGCACATCAGGTGTGAAGTTTAGAATGGAATTAAGTGCGTGTTGAAATAAACGCATAGTGCTTTCAAGCAAATTACTTGTGGTGCTTTGATTCGAAAAAAAAACTTTGTTACTAATTTCTAATGTGCGTAAGTTCAGACTTTTTATTATGAAACTCTGGTTTGAAAAATCCTCAGGGTACATGTTATGGTGGCTGTTATGGCTGTTGGGATTGGGAGAGAGTTGAGGGGAGCGACGGCGACCGCCGCACTACAGTACCCGTGGAGCTACAGTACTGTAGTGCGAGGGTGAGAGGCCGGGTGGGGACCTTGCCCGTGGCCGAGCCAAAGAGAAGTTTTTTCCTTCTTAATTCTTGCTTGATTAGATTGATACATCTCTTCTACTTATATAGAGAGGTTTACTTGACTTACAAGCAAGGCTTACTTGACTCCTAAGTAAGCGACCCTTATCTTTATCTCTAACTAACCCTAACACTAATGAGCTATGCCGCCAACCCAGGCCCAAGAGGCCCCAAACATACTCTAACAGTACAGTAGAATACTCCAAAAATAATTGCAAACCATAACCAGTTTATAGCAAATTCATAATGGCTACTGATTAGTGTCACATATGACCATGAGCATATGACTAACCTCTTGAAGAGACAAGGAAACCAACTTCCACCCAGAAGCAGTAATGTAGCGTCGTTTAAATGCTGTGTGGCCTAATGGTGTACCTGCAAAATCAGCACACTTCATTAGTTTCTTCTTTGATATTTCAGAAGGATGTTGATGAAAATGTCAGCCTGTAGCTCCATCAGGATGGCACACAAAAGCAACAGAAGCATACCTAAATTCCTAGAGAAGTGTGTTGGCCCATCTATCTCAAATGCAAGCTTCTCATCAACTAACACGGCATCAACAGTGTAACCATCGATTGCATATTCTCTAACCCACTCATGCCCTGTACTATAGAGAAGACGGCCAACCTCCTTTTGAAATGAAGAGGTTGTCTTCTGATTGAACCTTTTGCTCTTTCCAGCTTTTGTTACTTTCTCCTCAAGATCACTTCTTAAGCACAGTCCAAGATCTCGGTATTCAAGCTTCAAAGACTGGTTTGCCAGGTAAACTTGTGAAGCAAACATCATGTCTTCTCTATACTGATCGGAAACTCTTTGCTCTTCGAATTGACTCAGAGTTTTCCACATATGTGAAAAGAATGGACGGTCCATTTGCCCAATGACAGCATAGGACCAAGCAATATTCCCAACCTGATCTCGGCTGAAGTTCAGTGTACGGGCACTGCTAGTGCTACCATCTTCTCCACCAGAAAGTTCTTCTTCTGCTGAACTCTGATGCGCGCTTGATTTTAAATCAGATACATGGCACTGAAAACTGGTATCGTTCTGAAAAGCAGTATCCAGTGCATCAAGCAGGGGATGGGGGCACTCATTTAGAGAAGCACAACCCCACAAGAATTGAGCAAGCTCTTGCTCCTTGAATGTCTGCAGTATTTGTGCAGCTCTCAGGGCCAGTGCTGAAAAAAGCCCCGGTGCTGATTGGCGCATGGAAGCGAATGCTCCTGCAACATTGGCAACGTTCTGTGCATTGAAGTCTTGAACCTTGGACATGGCCACATCAGCTATCCGATCCATCTCCGGCAGGTATAGCAGGTCACCACCAATCTTGGACAAAGCCCAGGCGATGTTGGAGACACCCTGCGGCGAGCACTCTGGCAGGGCCACCATGGCCAGACCCACGAGCATGGACATGTCCCTCTGGCGTGCAAAGGCAAGCCGGTGCGTCTGCATCATGGACACCGCCTCCATGTTCCTCGCTATGCGGTGGAGCGCAGTGGCGATGTTGAGCGGCGTGAGCGGCGAGGGGCTGAGACCCTTGGCGACAGCGGTGATCACCTCTGCGGTGAGGTCCAGCACCTCGTTGGCAGTTTGCGCCTGGACGATGGAGCGGTTCAAGGACACCTCTTTGCTCCGGTTGGAAGGTGCGGCCGAGAACCTGGACAAGGTCTGGACGAAGGTCTCCCTGTTTCTCTGGCGCTTTTCGTCGAACATGCCGTCGGCGAACTGTGCGACCCGGAGCTCCAGGTCGTCCATGTTCTGCAAATCATCAACGACATCATCGTCGTCATCTTCGTCTCCCTCTGCGTCATCCACCTGCTTATTGCGGCGCTTGAGCTCGGCGGCCGCCTTCTTGAGTTCTTTCTTCTTGGCAGTCTTCTTCTTTTTCTTCTTCTTGGGCGGTGACACCATCCGCTGCAGCGAGGGCGCGAGGCCCCGCTCCTCGATGGAGCGCAGGGCAGAGCGGCGCGCGCGGACGCACCAGTCGGTGGCCTCGGCTGGGAGGAGGTCCTCCTCATCCTCGTCCTCAGGCGTGTCGGGGGTCACCGCGCTCGCCCCAAGAAAGTCGAGTTGCCACTGCGGCGTGGCGTCGGCGCGGTCCTCGGAGACGGCGCGGGACGGGAAAAGCGGGAGCTTTCCGGGGACCCTGCCGAAGCAGCTGAGGTTGGGCTTGGTCGCGGAGTTGAGCAGTACGGAGAAGCTGCAGATGCCGGTGCTGCCTCGGGGAAGGGCGAGCCCGAGGGGTATTGCAGCTTCCATTCCTGCTCGGCGTCGGCTGCGATCGGGAAATGCGCCGCTTCCGGACGTGCTCGCCTCGCGCACAGCCGCGCTACACAGGATAAGCTCCTCGCCGTCACAGCCTCACACTTGGTCTCCGCTGCCACCGCGCTGGGCGCGCCGATGTGGCCGCCGGAGCCTCGTCGGAGCGCACGAGATTGGGAAGATTTGAAAGGCTTCAGCGGAGTTCGCGCGACCCGTGATGTGATAATATTGGATAAGGCTGGAAAGCAACGTACGGCCGCGATGCACGCTGTCGAACCAAGTAACGGGCAGGATTGTGCTGCTTAAGGCAATCTAGCGAGCTCTGATCCTCAAACTCAATTTTGAAAGATCAACTAGATTCTTATTATCTACTCCCTCCATATCTCAAATTATAAGTCATTCTAAAAAACTTAAAAGATCAAAATATTAAGTTTAATCAAAATTACGTAAAAAATTACAAAAACTTATAACATTAAATAGATATACTATGAAGAACATAATAATATTTAGTTAGTATCATAAATATTATTATATTATTATATAATTTTGATCAAACTTGAGATATTTTGACTCTTCAAAATTCTTAAAATAACTTATAATTTAAGATAAAATGGATATCTCTTAAAAATGAGACATACAATATCGCCTCTCATGTGACTCCGCTCCTATTATGCCGCCTCCTAGACGGCTCCTCCCTTCTCAACGCGCCCCTCCCTACCCTCAACCATTGTCCTAGCACTGGCCTCGCCCTTCCTCTGCAATGCTACTGCTTCGTCCTTTATCCTTTTTTACTTCATATATGAACTTGAGAGAATGCAAGAGTGCATGTGTGTGTTATGTTGGCTGCTTTTGATTACGTTGATAATGTAGATGATTTCACTCATGATGATTATGTTGCTTCAGTATGATTATGTTGACAATTCTGCTGCAGATGATGTTTATTGATGATGAAGATGATTTCCTTGAGCAATGGTAGAAAGAAGAGAAATCGAACTTCGACGATTTGATTGTAATGACCATGGCCATTTCTTGTCTGATATTTTGAATAAAGAGATAGCATCAATGTTTGAAGTGGTTCAGTATCTAGTCGTTAAGTGGTGGCACTAGACATTCATGGTGGGAACTTGCACATTGTGGTAGACTATGTCCTTGTTTAATTTCCAAAAATTTTCAAGATTCTTCATTCCATCGAATCTTGCAGCACATGTATGGTGCATTAAATATACATGAAAACAAAAACTAATTGCACAGTTTATCTGTAAATCACGAGACGAATCTTTTAAGTCTAGTTACTCCATGATTAGACAATGTTTGTTAAATAAAAACGAAAGTGCTACAATGTCGAAATCCAAAAAATTTTGCGAACCGAACAAGGCCTATTTTGCAAACCCCCAATATGCATATACGGATACATGTAATTTGTGCATGCACATGAATGTGCGTGGGTGTCACACGGCCCTGCACGAACCGAACGAGTTTCTGTAATTAATGGGCTTGCTCATTACCTTGCTGGGCCGAGCCGATCTTCGCACCATGGCCTCTTCACTCGTTGGGCTTGTAATTGTTCTCGTTCTCGGCTACTGAACCTGCAGCCACGTTTATAATGGAAAAAAGTCCACATTATCTCCTTCAACTTTTACGAAAGTCTGTTTTTCTTCTCTAAACTTTAGGAAAAAGTCTACATAAACCCCAAACTATCTAGGGCGGACTACTTTACCCCCCGAACTATGAAACCGGATATTCTACCCCTTGAACTTTCAAAACCGGTCAAATAACCCCTTCGAGTGGTTTTGAATGGTGGTTTTGTCTTTTTTTTTTATTTTTGCTAAATTTTTGAAAAATCATAATCAATCATAAAAAAATCATAAAATGAAAATTTTAATTTTGTTGGACTTCTGATGAGTTGATCTACATAGTAAATATATAAGAAGGTATAATTTAGTACAAATTTTTTGTTGTAGCTTTAAATCTATGTTTTTCTGTAATTAATTTGAATAATTCATATATACAGTTCCTGTGGTCCAATTGTGGTAAAAGTTTTATGGTGGGCTCATTATTGTATGCTTGAACTGTGGTAAAAATTTGATACTCATTGGATCGAGTATAACTTAGTTATAAATAAAACATAGATTTAACAAGAATAAAGCTAAATAAATTGATAACTAAGTTATACGTGATCCACTGGGTATGAAACTTTTACCATAATTCAAGCATACAATAATGAGCCCACCATAAAAATTTCACCATAATTGGATAATAGGAACTGCATATATCCATTATTCGATTTAATTACAGAAAAATATAGATTTAAAGCTACAACAAAAACTTTATACTAAAGTATACCATATTATATATTCACTGTGTAGATCTACTCATCAGAAGTCCAACAAAATTGAAA
>Ga0182004_10000892_pt1 | contig 20292 bp, 30 predicted proteins | sample Sormic07211540_1_FD_120479 | JGI IMG/M metagenome (GOLD analysis project Ga0182004, IMG submission 120479) | Endophyte microbial communities from Sorghum bicolor roots, Mead, Nebraska, USA - 072115-40_1 MetaG | ecosystem: Host-associated > Plants > Roots > Unclassified | place: USA: Nebraska...
CCACTAGGCGTGCCAAAAGATGTGTTGGTGCAAAAGCTGATCTGCAAACACAAAGGGCTAATACCCGATTCAAACGTTAAGGCGTGCCAGCCGATTTGACCTTACAATCGACAAAGGTGATAATTCGAACACTGAGGTGTTCACGTGGAACTTGAGAACACGCCTAGTTTGACTCGACGAATTCCTAAGAACTTGTAGCAAAAGAGAAAATATGACGAAGTCGTCGAAAAGTAGATGCTGGAATATGAGTAAAAACTTGTGTTTGATGGATTGATAGATGTGTCATTACATTGCCCTAGGGTCTACATTTATACCCTGTCCAAAGAACTACAACCAGACACGATTAGGACTCAAATTCCAAATTAAACAGAAACCGTATACAAAACGAATTCTAATAACTAAGGAAAACATTAAACTATCCCCCGTAACCGATCAGGACACCGCCCTGAATCAATCGGCAACCTCTGCGCTTTTCTTCAGAGTCATCGGCGGATTACCCGTCTACAGTCATCGGCAAACTCCGGCATTGGTCATCAGCACAAATACGTCGCCACTTCTAGACTTGGCCATATCCAGTTGTTTCCCATCGGCAGCCACCTTTATCGGCAACTTCCATGCAGACTAGTCACTACTGCTCCATCTGCCGATCTACATCCCATTTAACTCCAGATGTGTATCAAAAGATATGTATCCAAAAATGGTGTCAACACATTCGACATCAAGTTTCATAAAAAACAAGGCCTATCGGCCCTTGACGATCTTAAACAAAAAGAAAAAACTAACTACAAGGGCCTCACTGCCCTGATTCTCCAGGCCCCTGCGCGCCGAGGGGGGAAGCTCCACTTCAGCGTCGAAGAAGGTGGCCAGGGCGTCTCCCAGGGCGTCCGCGGCGTCACCAAGCTTCTACAGCTCCTCCTAGGCCTCCGCCTCGTCGTCAGGGAGGACATAGCCCTCACAAACCGCCGGCAAATCGATGTCGACGTAGTGAGAGCTCACCACCGCCAGGGCTTTCTTCACCCCGGCATGAAGCGCCTCCCTCATCCTCTCCCCAGCCCGGGAGTACAGAGCCTCAACACGGCTCTGCAAAGACGACCCCGACGCGCTCGCCAGTACACCGAGCCCCTCACATGTCGAGGCGACCACGGCCTCTAGAGCCGAACGGTCCGCCACCTCGACATCAAGTGACTTCTGTAGGGCATCAGCGGTAGAGGCTGCCTCAGCCACCTTCTTCTCCTGCTCTGTTGAAAAACAGAACGAGAAGACAAAAATTAGGAAAATGAATCCAAATGTTAAACAAGCTAAGGTAAAAGACCCAGTTCCTACCTTCCGCCCACTTTCCATTCTCCGTCGAGCTCTGATGCCAGAGGAAGACCTCGCCCTAAGCCACGGAAAGATCGGCCTGGGTTTGGTTAAGGGCAAGGTCTTTCTCGACGAGCAAAGCTTCCAACCGAGCGACCTCACCCGTGTACCTCTCGGCAGCTGCGCTCTGCTCTTGGGACTTCTGGGTACGGTCACTGGCCCTCTTCTCCAAGGGAGCAACCTTTTCCCGGGCTTCCCGAGCCTCGGTCGTGAGATCTGAGCATTTCTGTCGAAGCTCGGCAGAAACCTCACACTCCTTCGCGAGCTCCCCCTCGGCCGCCTCCCGCGCAGCCCTCTCGTCGTCGCAGGCCGCCTAGGCGCCTCGCTCCCCGCGGAGGAACGTCAATTTCTCCAAGGATGCGGCATGGAGCGCCTGCAAAATTAGGTATTATGTGTGGAACCAGTCCAAAGACATAAAACAACACTTCACCAAAGGGACGGAGACCTTACCTGGGCAAACTTAAACATGTCTCGGCTCACGAGCTCGGATGCTCGGTTAATCGCCTCGACGCTGGTGCGCCCGCACTCCTCAAGGCCCCGCCAGAGATAGGCCTCTGACGGGTCGTCCAGCATGAACCTGGCCCTCCCCTCCGGATCATCTGGGTTGCGCCAGATCACAGGACTCTGGCCCTAGGCCATGCTCCCTCCCCCTCCCTTGCGGGGGCCTCGGTTCGGGCCAGCCCCTTCCCGTGAGACCTCTCGGAAGGCACCACATTCAGCACCACCTCGGCCCTGCCCTCCTCGGCCTATCTAGGTTGACCCTGACCTCCTAGCTAGCGTCCCCTAAATGGGGAATAGCCTCGAGGGCCAGGACCGTCCCCTCTGGCTCTTGGGGCCTCGGCGTCCCCGCCTCCTTCGCCGGGGGATCTGGCGTCTTCCCCCTAGTCTCCTGCCCCCCTTCCTCGTGGGAGAGCTCACCCTCTTCGCGGCTCGAGGGGGCAATGACTTGGGCCTCGCTGACCTAGGGGTCGACTGAGCCCCCTCTTCACGGCCTTTAGGAGAGCAAGTACCACTAAAGCCACCTTGTGCTTCCGGCTGAAAGGGAAACAACGTGAATTAGAAGAAAGAGAAAAACAAAAAATCAAAAGAAAGATCAAAAAGCCAGTACATACCTTGCTCGGGGGAAGCACTGTTCTGGGAGCTTGGATCTCCCTGAGCGCCTCTCGGAGCGCTGAGGGTCGTTAGGCGGATCCCCGTCTCCCCAGCAGTTGGCACGGGGGCTTCGACGGTGGACTCGGCCCACGGCGCCTCTGCCGAGCCTTCCACCTCCGCCCCAGGCGCTGGGCAGGGCTCAGTTGGGCCCTCCGGCGCCACCGGCTATGGGGGCATCTCGGATCCGCAGCCTGGCGCCCTTTCCCCCTCTTGGGGACCTAGGGGGACAGAGCCCTCTTGCGGGGCTCCATCCTCTTCATCGTCAACAATAATATAGGGGGCGATTCTTTCGCCCCCCGGTGCCTGAGACCCCTCGGGGGCCTCCAACCCCCCTCAGGCCCTTAACCCCTCTGGGATCTCAATCGCCCCACCAACAGGGGGGATCACGTCGTCCTCCTCCTCGTCCACCAACTCGTTGAGCCAGTGCGTATCTCCCCCGCCCTCTATCTCCGAGACCAAAGTCTCGGGAGACTCTAGCGCGGGGAGCCCTGCCTTCTCGGCCTCGCGGCGGTTCATGTTGGCGGTCTCGCGGCGCTGCGCCTTCCTCGCGCTCTTCGCCTTCTATGCCTACTTGGCCCTCTTCTGCTCCTCGTTCTGGGCCCGATTCCTGGCTCGGAGCTCCTTGTTCTCCGAGACTAGGGGCAGGGAGTCCTTGACGATCCACATTCCCTGCAAACGAGTGGCAATCGAAGCTAAGGCAAGGAAGAAGAGAAACGGGCACAAAATCAAAGACAAAAGCAGAGTCTTACCAGAGAAATGTAGCCCTTCTCGGGGCGCATCGGCACCACCCGGGAATCCTTCAGATCTGGGTGTGTGGTCCTCGAGAGCCGGGTGGTTATCTCCGTTGCCGACACTGGCGTTTCCAGCATCCGCGTCCCAACCCAGGGGACCTCCCGGGTCATCTCCCACATGAACGCCCTCCGCTGCGCTAACGCCGTCGCCACCGTAGCCGCGGTAACCCTGGCTTGACGAAGCTTCTCAAGCCCCACAAGAAGGGGACTGAGCCTCTTCTAGTCCTCCATCTTCCCGGTGTACTGTGGGAGCAGCCCACCATCATTCCGGAGGTAGAACCACCCGTTCTGCCACCCCCGGTTTGATGTTGGCATGTTGCTCCGGATGTACAGGTGGGAGCGCGACTGGCGGAGCTACAACGTGCAACCGCAGCCCGCAGGGGCTTCTTCTCCCCTCCCTCATTGCGGGAGGACAACTCTGCCTTGAAAAGGTGAAGCCAGAGGTTCCAGTGGGAAGGGACCCCCAGGAACCCCTCGCACACCGTGGTGAAGACGGCCACCTACATCACGGAGTTAGGGTTGAGGTTGTGCAGCTCCACCCCATAGTGGTGAAGAATGGCTTGGATGAGCCGGCCGACGGGTGCTCCAAACCGCCACTCCAGGAAAGACAGGAAGCAAACCACATAGCTCGGAGGCGGGTTTGGCTCCCTGTCGCTCACCGGGGGAACGATCCACTCCGACGACCCCTCATCCGTGATAGGGCGGAGGAGTCCTCCCTTCACACGCGCCTCCAGCGCTGCCCTGGTCGTGTTGTAGGGGTACCAGGCGTCGTCACCGGCCATCACTGCGGGCGAAGGAGGATGCTTGCAAGATAATGTCGAGAAGGCGGCGGCAAAAAGATTAGGAGGCAAGAGCGTTTTGGGGGCAAGGGGAGGTAGAAAGGGAATAGGACCCCCATGGCTGCTTTTATAGAAGGAGCGCGCCGCGGCTTCACCTCCCACGCAGAAGATCAACGGCGAAAAGAGCAACCGTCGCTCTCTCTCTAATCAGGTGAAAAAACCAAAGCGCATAGTTCTCCCGATTCTCACGCGTACTGCGCCCACGCGCGCATTAATTTTGCAGGCAATGCGTCACATCCGGCTCAGGCGCAACAGCACGGTCGTTCTGACTCCCATGCGAGTCACCTCAAAAGGGGCGCCCTAAAAAGTCATGTTAGGGCGGTTCCTTCCAGGGCAAGCGGCGCCCGACCCCCCGCTGCGCCCGAGCCGAGCAGCAAGGCGGTTCCTTCCAAGGCAAACTCCGTCTAGCCCGACCCCCCTGGTGCAACCGGTCAAAAAACCTCTTAAAGGTAAAAAATTCCCAGGCCATGGGCACCTACATTCCAGAGGTTGAGAGACTGACCCATCAAATGGGTTCGAACAGTCGCCTCAGGATGACCGAGCGAGGGATGACTGAGGATGAGCACAATAGAGGCTATGGTCCGAGCGCCCCAAGCGATCGGCGCATCTTTTCCAGTCATATCCGAGACCCATGCGGGTGTCACGCGAGTGGGATCCCATCGAGGGAGGCACCGAGCCCACAGAACCTAACGAACGGTTCCGACATCCACCGTGACTGCCCTCGGGTACTTTGAGATGTGCCCATAGGGCCACCAGCCGACCCCTATCGAATGGGGCTCAGGCATCCACTTGGATTTACTCACCTGCAGCTCTCAGGGAGTGTGGATACTCGCCCATCGAGGGTAGTATGGCATCTTCCATCCCTCCTCCGAGCGAAAGGACGAATGAGGGGCGTAACGACAAGACGAGAAAGAACCTGATCGACCCTTGTGGGGAAAGGGCTCGGGGGCTCCCTCGCATAAAGGGAACAGCCACTACGTGCAAAGAACACGCAACCTATCCCTCGAATACTCCCGACTCCAACACTCAAGGGTAAAAGCCTTTGAAGGAATAACACCATTCCTCCAAAAGGCTCAGGGGCTACACCTGGCGGATGCGCTCGTGCGCACCCTCCGAAGGAAAAAAGTAGCTCCAAAGCAACTAAAATTGTCCCATAAAAGAGAGCCTCTGAAGGGGAGCGTTCACCCCTCCAAAGGCTCGGGGGCTACTATTGGGTACAATAAAAAGGGATACCCAAATTAAAGGAATAAAAAATACAAAAAAGGGGAATAAGGCAGATCACCCAAGATCACCAGGGCTCGGGCGTGGGTTCCGCCTCGCCCGACCCCTTGGCCTCAAGCGCAAGCTCTAGCTCGACCGACCCCTTGGCCTCAGGCGTAAGTACCGCCTCGCCCGACCCCTCTTAGGCTCGGGCGCAAACACCGCCTCTCCCGAGCCCCCATCTCGGAGCTGGGCTTCCAAGCACGGTGGTCGTACCCTCGACATGACATGCGCTGTGATCCCCATACTGCGGCGGGGCATGGCAACAACTATTCCAACCACCCCAGCCACTGTAGCCTTACCTCTTTCACTATGCAGCCTTACCTCTTTTACTGTGAAATACCACCTCACAGTAAAAGAGGTATCGAAGAGATTAACCAGTGCCACTCTTGGCTATCTTCTACTATTACAAGACATGTAGCAGTATCAGCGATCCGACCCCCACGACCTCAACAGGGCTCGGCAACCCTCCACAGGAGTAACCATGCTGCCAGCCATACTCCAAGGACGGGATGGGCAAGCTTCTACAGGGTCGAGACTGTGGCTTCACCATTCACCAGAAGGAGATCGCCGGTCGACACATGTAAAAACCCTATGTCCCCTTATGACTATAAAAGGGGAACCAAGCCCCTTTTATAGTCATAAGGGGACATGTGCTCACAACACTAGAACTCCAAACATGTGCTCACAACACTAGAACTCCAAACAAGACCACACACATTCAGAGTAGCAAGTAGTGCTCTGTCCACCACATAAAGTTGAGACCTGGGACTTAGCCCTCTCTCGCAACCTGCTTGTACACCCCTACTATAAGCACCTTTGGGTGCAAGGCAATACAGACCCCCGATCTCACACTAGACGTAGGGCACCCTTAGCCCGATCCAGTATAAACCCTCTATGTTCCACTTGCATCACCATCCGGGTTTAGGAAGACACACAGACTTATACTCGTTAGTGTCTAGACCACGAGTCTAGACGCTGACAGATAGGATATTTGATTTCTTGCTATAGGAGGGGCAAATTAAATTGTCACCTAATCATGTGATTCCATCGGCAGAAGAGTTGAAGAAGATCAAGTATTGCAAGTGGCATAATGCAACATCACACAGCACAAATGAGTGTAAGGTGTTTAGGCAACAATTGCAATCGGCTATAGAATCTAGGAGGATTAAGTTTGAGAATTCCAAAGCTTAGAAGCCAATGAAGATTGATGAACACCCTTTTTCTGCAAACATGCTGGATGCCAAGGGTAAAACTAATGTCTTAACATCTGAAGCAGCTGAGAAGAGCGCATCGGTAGATCCCCAACATCAGATCACTACCAATGATGCCAAGGGCAAAGGCTTTATCCAGAAGGGCAGCAGCTCTGGAAGGCCTCCTCGATCTGGTATTGTGATCACTGATAGGCGGCATCGGGAGACATGGCAGCAACGAGAAGATCGGTATCGCCATTAGCAAGAGGATCGACGCCGAGAGGAAGAAAGACGCCGACAAGAGTGGAATCAGCATAAACATCACTGGAATTGCCCATTCTTTATTCACTGCTGGGAGCAAAATATCAAGTTACCGACTGTCAGAGACTGTCCTGAGTGCAACGGTTATAATCGGCATGATCGGTTAGATCGACAATTCCAGAACAATGATCGACGCTTTAATGAGCTGATGAGGGGGAGGATGTCAGTTCACGATCGACTGGGGGGCATGCTCAGCGTGCATGACAGGCTTGGTGAATGTGTCAGGCATTTTCCAAGGAACCAAGAGGAGCTTGAAGAGATGGCAAATGCACAGGTGCCCGATGAATTTATTTTCTGCAGGGATGCTAACACTCATCAGGTGGAATAAAGGGAGGTTCGCTATCAACCAGTGCAAAAGACACAGCTTCCCCAATGGTGTCTAGAAGGGTTAACCAGGACACAAAAAAGCAGGATACAACGGGAAAGGCAAGAAGAATTAAGTAGGGAAGAGAGTTCTTCTGATTCAGAGAATCGGCAGCAATCAAATCCCAAGGGAAAAGGACCATCGGCAGATGTTAACATGGTGTTTATGTTGCCGATGGAGTTTCTTGCACCTTTCAGTGATGATGAAGGGGTAGATTTCCATGACCAAATAGCCCAGTTGGCTTTTGATCCAATGACGGCTATCTTCGAAAAACCTTCCGATGATGAAAGGTAGCATCTTAAAGCTCTGTTTGTCGAAGGCAGGGTTGATGGGCAGCCGATTTCCAAGATACTCATTGATGGAGGGGCTGCAATCAACATTATGTCGTATGCGGTATATCAGAAACTTGGCAAAGGAGATCAAGATTTGACCAAGATCGATGTGATGTTGAAAGATTTTGAGGGGAATGTGTCTCCAATTTAGGGGGCCATATGTGTTGAACTGACCATCGGCAGCAAGACTTTGCCGACAACTTTCTTTGTCATCTGTGGGAATGGTGCATATAATTTGCTACTAGGAAGAGATTGGATCCAGGCCAATTGTTGTATTCCTTCTACAATGCACTAGTGCCTTGTTCAGTGGGTAGGTGACAAAATTGAGATTGTTTCGGGAGATTCTTCATATGTCATTGCATCGGCAGGGTCAGATACTTATGAGAGAACCAGATGCATTTCAGGAGAAGTTTGGGAGAAAGATTTCCTCAAGGTTGCCGATTATGAAATTCCACAGAGCCAAACAGTCGGTTCTGATGAGGAATTTTAATGGATAGGTTCGTCGATGATGAAAAATTAGGACAGGGGTTTACATCGGTGGATGATCTAGTAGAAGTAGATATATGTAATGGTGATAGACCAAGGCCTACTTTTATTAGTGCTAAGTTAGATTCTGCGTGTAAGCAACAATTAACCGATTTGTTAAAGGAATATAAAGATTGCTTTGCTTGGGATTATACCGAGATGCCTGGTTTAGACCGATCGATCGTTGAACATCGGTTGCCTATTAAGTCTGGTTTTCGGCCGCATCAGCAACCAGCACGTCGATGCAAACCTAATATCCTACCTGATATTAAGGCCGAAATAACCAAACTTATTGAAGCTAAGTTTATTCGGCAATGTCGGTATGCCGAATGGATTTCTAATGTTGTCCATGTTTATAAAAAGAATGGAAAGCTTCGTGTTTGCATTGACTTTAGGAATCTCAATAAAGCTATGTCGATGGATGGTTATCCAATGTCAGTTGCTGATCTGTTGGTTGATGCTGCAGCTGGACATCAGATTATTAGTTTTATGGATGGCAATGCAAGATACAATCAAATATTCATGGCTGAAGAGGATATTCCCAAGACCGCATTTAGATGTCCTGGTCATGTTGGATTGTTTGAATGGATAGTTATGACTTTTGGTTTGAAAAATGCTGGTGCTACTTATTAGAGGGCCATGAATTTTATCTTCCACGAGTTCATCGGCAAGTTGGTGGAGATCTATATTGATGATGTGGTGGTTAAGTCTGGGAATTTCATAAAGCATTTGGTCGATCTAAGAAAGGTGTTGGAGTGCACAAGGAAGCATGGTTTAAAAATGAACCCTAATAAATGTGCATTTGGTGTATCGGCAGGACAGTTTCTTGGTTTCATGGTGCATCAAAGAGGAATTGAAATTAGTACGAGATCTATTGATGCCATCAACAAAATAGTTACTCCCACCAATAAAACTAAACTTCAATCATTGATCGGCAAGATTAATTTTATCACACAATTTATATCTAATCTATCAGGTAAGATTTGTGTTTTTAGCCCTTTGCTTAAGTTAAAAGCCGATCAAGAATTTGTGTGGGTAAAGGAGCAACAATGAGCCTTGGATGAAATCAAGAATTATTTGGCAAATCCTCCAGTTTTGGTTCCACCTCAACAAGGAAAGCCTTTCAAATTGTATTTGTCTACCGATGATATGGTCATCGGTTCAGCTCTCATTCAAGAATTCGAAGGAAAGGAGCATGTAGTTTACTATCTAAGCAGAAGATTGGTGGATGCTGAGACAAGGTATTCGGCCATTGAAAAATTATGCTTATGCTTATACTTTTCTTGTGTCAAATTGAGACATTACTTGCTATCGGCCGAGTGCACTGTTCTATGCAAAGATGATGTAGTTTGGTACATGTTATCAATGCCAATAATGAGTGGTAGAATCGGCAAGTGGATATTAGCATTGTCGGAGTTTGATCTACGCTACGAATCAACTAAAGTGGTTAAAGGGCAGATTATGGCCGATTTTGTAACTCAGCATTCTGGTGTGGTGGATGCTTTGGAAATTGTTCCTTGGACGCTCTTCTTTGATGGATCTATATGTGATCAGGGGACAGGAATCAGTATAGTTCTAATTTCTCCTCTGGGAAAGAAATATGAGTTTTCTTTACCGATTGTTGCCACCTCAACAAATAATCAAGCTGAGTACCAAGCTTTAATCAAGGGATTAGAGTTATTAAAGGAGGTTCATGCTGATGCTGTTGAAATTTTCGGTGATTCTATGCTCGTTATAAACTAGTTGGCTGGAAGTTATGAATGCCGAAGTGAGGTTTTGATAGCCTATTATGAAAGATGTGTACAACTGTTAAAGGAATTCAAGGATTTCCGATTAGAGCATATTCCTCGGTTACATAATGTAGAAGCCAATCGATTGGCTCAGCATGCCTCGAGATATCAACCCATCTTGGACATATTATCGGCAGTCAGTGCCAACGATTGGAGGAAAGAAATTATTGATTATTTAAAAGATCCATCCAAAAAGGTTGAGAGACGTGTTAGGTTTCAAGCTACAAAGTATGTACTCCTCGAGGAAGAGTTATATTACCGAACGATCGATGGAGTCTTTCTTAAGTGTTTCGGTGATGATGAATCTAGAAGCTTGATGGGTGAAATTCATGAAGGAGTGTGTGGAGCACATCAATCGGCTTTTAAGATGAAATGGATGATTCAGAGGAATGGATATTATTGGCCAACAATACTTGAAGATTCCTTTAAGTATTTCGAAGGATGTCAAGGGTGTCAGAAGTTTGGCAATATCCAAAGGGCAACCGCATCGACTATGAATCATATTATCAAACCTTTGCCATTCCGAGGATGAGCTATTGATCTCATCGGTCAGATTTATCCACCATCAAGCAAAGGGCATAAGTTTATCTTAGTTGCCACTGATTATTTCACCAAGTGGGTTGAGGCTATTCCCTTGAAGAAAGTAACATCGACTAATATGATTGATTTTGTAAAGGAACATATTGTTTACCGATTTGGTATTCCCCAAACAATAACTACCGATCAGGGTACTATGTTTACATCAGGGGAGTTTGATGAGTTTGCAATCGGTATGGGGATTAAGGTGTTGAATTCTTCTCCTTACTATGCTCAAGCTAATGGGCAGGCCGAGGCTTCTAACAAAGGGATTATTAAGCTCATTAAGCGGAAGATTGAAGAAAATCCTAAGAGATGACATACATTGTTAAATGAAGCCTTATGGTCGTATCGGATGGCGTGTCATGATTCAACGAAAGTATCACCCTATTAATTGGTGTATGGACATGATGTGGTATTGCCATGGGGAATTAAAACTAGTTCCAGGCGGGTCTTTTCTAAGGATCAACTAACTGCCGATGACTATGCTACTTTGATGAAAGATGAGTTGGATAATTTAGCAGGGCATCAGTTAAGAGGTTTAATTAGCATAGAAGAAAATAAAAAGAGAGTTGCTAAATGGTATGATAAAAAGGTAAAGGCCAAGGAGTTTGTCGATGGAGATTTGGTATGGAAGTTGATTCCACCGATTGGGACTAAAAGCTCAAAGTTTGGAAAGTGGTCTCCTAATTGGGAGGGTCCTTATCATATAAATCGATCTGCTCCTGGCAATGCTTATATTTTAGAAACCCTCGAAGGAGTTGAATTCCCTAGAGCTTTAAATGGAAAATATTTGAAGAAATGCTACCCGAGTATCTGGATTGATGCATGAAAATTTAGATGCCGATAACAGTCCTATCGGCTGGAAAAAATGTTGAGTGTATTTGGAGCAATGTATGGAGTTTTAGTGCCGATAACAATCCAATTGGCTAGACCAAAATGATTGAAGTTTTTGAAAACAGAACTAAACAAGTTATCGATGAAAAGTTCACAGATTCAGTAGAGTCTGGATGGCCGAGATTGCGCGCAGACGAATCTGGTTGGCCTCTTCTACTTCTCGAGTGTCTTCATCACCAGAGCCCTCTACTGGCTTCAGCTTCTTTTTCATGTGCAATGCTTTGTGGGCTTGGATGTCTCTTTCTTGCTGAAGAGTCTTGAGTGTGTGGGGCAGCTGGCTTTCTTCCTGTTGAGCTTGAGTCAGGGCCTCTTCCACTTGCTTAAGTTCAGCTAACAGGGCTTCTCTTTTTGCCGATACATTGGAAATCTTTTATTTCAGCTCATTCCCTGAGGACTGTAGAACGCCGATGCTCTTGTGTTTCTCATCGGCAGCATGCTTTACTTGCAGCAAGTCCTCTGTGAGCCGGGTATAAGCAGCTCTATCGACAAGGCGCTGGGTAGCCTTCTGATACTGGAGTTGGCGACTTTCTAGGTGGGCAGCTGGGTAGCCTTCTTCTGCATCGGCTGGAATTTGGCCACGGAGGGTCTTGAATATGACTTTGGCTGGATCAAAATCATCCACTAGCTGGGCTGTGCTTGGTGCAGCAGAGCTAATAAGTCTTCCAACTTGGCCTTAATCTCTGCCGATGTGATTCCAACTGCCTGAGAGGAGCTTGCTTCTTCGCCTTCATCATCGGAGATGTCGATGGCAAAAGAGAGTAGGCTGTCTATGGAGTCTTGCTCCTAGAAAAGGAAGAAGATAAGTTACTCAAGATTAAGTGTTGATAATGCGAAGTTTGGAAAATTGGATAACTTACCTGCTTTAGGGTGATTTCCTGTCTCTAACGTGAAGATGCAGCTGATACTATAGTTTGATCAGCTGGGGTTGCCGATGGAATGACTTCAGCTGAAAAGCTACGAGGATGATTATAGCTTATAAATAAATTCATTAGTTTTAATTCTGTGATCAGTACTTTACCTTGAGGAAGTATGGTGATGGTCTTTTCTAGAGGGATGACCGATGATGTGCCCAGATCAACTGGATCGGCAATCTGTTCAGATACATCGGCTGGTGTTTCTTGTGGCTGGGGTACTGATCGAGGGGGAGAAGGTGCTTCTTGCGTCTAGAGCTCCGATTGAGAAGGAGAAGATGCTATTTGGATTGGTGATACTGGACGAGTTGGAGAGGGTGGTATTGTCTTCTGACGCTTTGACTGGGTCTTGGTGCTTTTCGGACCTTTTCTCTTGGTTGGAGCTTGACTGGGCTGGGGGGCATCGGCACTTGATGTTTGGGCGCTCTTGGTCTTTGCCGATTTGCTGGTCTGCTGTTACAACAACTAAAAATGTCATGAGTTGAAATATAAAAGGATATTGGTGGAGTTTTTTGCTAAAGAATAAAAGTTACCGATGAAGTTCCCGTTGCAGCCGATGTACCCTGAAAAGATAATGTGAGTATGGGATGAAATCGGTATAAATAAAGAAAATTAAGAGTTTACCTTAAAAGCCTGTGCCAGAGTGGCAGCAGCGACCGATGGAGATGTTTTCGACAGTTTGGTGGTCGTCTTTTTGAAGCGTACATTGCGATGCATCAGAGTCGCTAGACTTGGCGCATTGCGGCCGATCAGAGAAATTGGGCCTGATTGAAGAAGTTCGATCGGCCTCCCACTTCTGCTAATTGTCAGCCCTAGGTCATCGACCTACTAAAACGTGTTGGTGCAAAAGTGAATCTGCAAACACAAAGGGCTAATACCCGATTCAAACATTAAGGCGTGCCAGCCGATTTGACCTTACAACCGATAATGGTGATAACTCAAATACTTTGGTCCTGACAACAGCGATGCGCCCGGATGCCACGGCCAAGAGGTATTCACGTAGAACTTGAGAATTCGTCGAGTTTGACCCAATGAACTCATAAGAACTCGTAAGTAAAGAGAAAATATGCGAGTTGACGAAGTCGTCGAAAGTAGATGCAAGAATATATGTAAAAACTTGTGTTTCTTTGATTGTGTTGTTCTTCTTACATCGCTATCAGGTCCATATTTATACCCTGTCCTAAAGAGTTACAACCAGGTATGACTAGGATTCTAATTCCAAACTTAGCAGAATCCGTATACAAAACAAACTGTAATAACTATGGAAATCATTAATCTACCTATCCTAGGCGATCGGCACACTACCACCATTTTCCCGACGATTCCTACGCCCTCCTCCACTATCATCGGTACATCATCCTCCATCGGCATCGGCAATTGTTAACATCAGCCATCGGCACAGATCAATCATTACACCTAGACTTGGCCATATTCTGCTGCTTTACCATCGGCATCATAACCCATCGGCAACTCCTCTGTCAACCAGTCATTACTTTTTCTCCTACCGATCCACATTTCATTAACTTCCCAGATACGTGTCCAAAAACGGTGTCAACACATGCCCCCCAATTTCGGAGTATAAAGTCATTAATGCTCCGAAATTCTCTCCTAATAATGACATCATTTTTCACAACTATTTCCTTCTGATAGCAATTAATTGCTAAATCCAAACAACCTTAACCCGGATCTCCAGCATGCACCTCGAATTTCTCAACTGCTCGAACCAAATCTCCTAAACACCCGCTCATCGGCAACTTTTCCGTTAGAGTGGACTGCCGATGAGCCAACCAGGAGATCCCGCACAGTAAAATATCTCCTAAAATCATGACCGCTTCCTATCAAATCACTTGTACAATCCCTTGATTACCATGCGAACAGTTACCATATCCACCTACACACCCTCAAATTTCATAGATATGGCAAAGAGATAAGTCAGAAATGCCCCTGCTCATTTTACCCTATAAATACTTCCTTCCTTGGTACTCTTTCTCCACCTTGTCATCCTGCATCCTCGAAACCCATCTCTCTAGCGGCGACATTGTTGAAGAGCCCAACAACTTCAACAAAAATCTTCCCCAACGGTTCTTCAAGTCTCCAGTCTTCTTCTACCCCCCGAAGAAATGGCCGTCAACTTCATCGTCCCTAAGGTTAATCTATTCCCATCTTTCCTCTCTCTATCGTACTTTTTACCTTTTTGCAAGTCTGCTGACTTAGCATTTTCTTTCTTCTTTTTCTCTGTTCTTCCAATCTTCAAACCTTTTAGGAATTGAGCGAAAAAATTGTCATCCCCACCGAGCAACCTCATCTCCAATGCCTCGGTCCATTGGGTGACCCAGATCCCACTTATTTGATCAACGCAGAAACCAATAGAATACCCTTTAGGGCCAAAAATTTTTCATTAGATCTATGGAAAGATACCTTTCGATCCTGGCCAAGTTCCACCAAGGGATGGAAGGATTGGTTCTTAAGAGTCAGCAATTCGAATGAAGTACACTGGTGTGAACGCAAACTAGATCAGTGTATCAGGCTATCTATTGCCGATATGGATAGAAATGAATCACTACTGATAGCCGCCTCATACTTCTGGTCAGATACTCTCAATGCTTTCCTTTTTAACCATGGCCCTGCTTCTCCCACTCTTACCGATGTACTCATGCTCACTGGCTTAGACATTGCAACTGCCAATGATGGTCATTTGTTCGACCGCAAAGCCGAACGAAAAGTTGAAACCCGCAACATCGGCGGCTGGTCAGGGTATATCCAGAAATACCAGAGAACAGGACTAGTTGGGCAAAGGGAACACGCCACATTTCTGAACATGTGGCTGGACAAGTTCGTCTTCTGTGGCTGATCGGTAGGACCAACCTCCGTCTACTTATCGGTAGCAGAAAGGTTAGCTGATGGTGGCCGATTCCCTCTTAGCTGATACCTGCTAGGTTCTGCTTATCACCTCCTCCACCAAGTGACTGAGAAGCTCGTGTTAGGTGAACCCATCGGCAACCTAGGAGGCCCCTGGTGGTTCATCAACATGTGGCTTAATGTCCACATGCACAAACGCCTTCGGTTCAATTTCTTCGCACAGCAATTCCCCAGAGATATTGCCGAAGATTATTTACTGACCGATGATGAATTGGCAACTCGCCCACCCCTCAATTATGGTGAGGCTGCTATAGTTCTTCCCAGCACCGGCTGTAATGAAAACCAAATCGGCCGATTCTTCCAAACCTTGTACGATGGCCTTACCAAAGATCAGCGAGCATGGATGCCTTGCGAAGATCCAGAAACTAGGTTCCCGCTCACCTTCCACCCTTTCGACGATGCTCTCAATAAAGATAATGACTTAATGATGGCAATCATCACTCCGAGGGTCATCCCAGTGAACACCTTTGGTAGTGGGAAAAACACCAACCCCACCTATGAGTTGTACAACCCATCGGCACTAGCTCGCCAACTAGCTTTTGGCCAACTGCCGATCAGACTCTGTTATGCCGATGTGGTGAAACCAAGGGAGATTATAACCAGTGGCCATGAGTGCATAAGGATAGCTCAGCTTCAGCCAAATGTCGATGCGACGGACATCGATCTTTCGGCCTAGGTACCAGCTCTCTTTATTACCCAGCTGTACAAACATTGGTGGGAGGAATGGAAGGAGCACTTGTTCAGCGCATCGGCCCACACATACCGCGGCATGATTGACCCCAACTACAAAGTCCCCGATGACATTGCAAGTCTTCTACCGATACTTCAACCCTTCTGTTATTTCTGATCCTATCGGCAACTTATCTGTTTTCTGTTTATTTCAACAGGTCGATAATCCAGTGCCAACAATCAGCAGGAGTGGGAAGCCGATCGATCTTCTTCAATCAGGCCCAATCTCTTTGATTGGCCACCACGTGCCAAGTCTAGTGGCTCTGACGCACCACAACGTGCGTTTCAAGAAGACGACCACCAAATGGTCAAAATTATCCCCATCGGTAGCCGCTGCCACCCTAGCACAGGTTTTCACGGTAAAATTCCTTAATTTCCTTTGCTTGCATCGATTTCATCCTACACTCACATCATTCTTTCAGGGCACATCGGCCGCAACAGGAACTTCATCGGTAATTTTATCTTTCAACAAAATTTCATCAGTATTCTTTTATGCTTTTACTCATGAAATTTTGGTTGTTGCAACAGCAAACTGGCAAATCGGCTAAGACTAGAAGCGCTCAAACGTCAAGTGCCAATGCCCCCCAGCCCAGCCAAGCTCCGGCCAAGAGAAAGGGTCCAAAAAGTACCAAGACCCAGCCAAAGCACCAGAAGACAGCACCATCCTCTCCCCCTCGTCCAGTGTCACCGATCCAGGTAGCATCATCCCCTCTTCACCAGAAGTCCAAACACAAGAAATACCTTCTCCTCCTCGACCAGCACCTCAGCCACAAGAAGCACCAGCCGATGTTTCTGAGCAGATCACCGACCCGGCTGATCTGAGCACATCATCGGCCGTTTCGCGGAACAGACAATCACCGTACTCCCTCAAGGTAAAGTACTGATCACAAAATTATTACCGATGAATTTGTATTTATAAACTATAATCATCTTTGTAACTTTATAGTTGAAGTCATTCCATCGGCAATTCCAGCCGATCAACCCATAGCACCGGCTGCATCCCCACGCCAGAGGCATAAAATTCTTCTGAAGCAAGTAAGTTATTTGATTTTCAAATTTCACATTGTCAATACTCAATCTTCGAGTAGCTCATCTTCTTCTTTTTTTAGGAACAAGACTCTCCAGACTGTCTGTCTTCCTTTGCCATCGAAATTTCCGACGACGAAGGTGAAGCAGTTCTTCTCAGGCAGTCGAGATCTCATCGGTAGAAATCAAAGCTAAATTGGAGGACTTATTGGCCCTGCTGCACCAAGATACCGCCTAGCTGGTAGATGATTCTGATTTAGCCAAGGCTTTATTCAAGACTCTTCGTGGTCAGATCCTAGCTGATGTAGAAGAAATCCTTTTCCAGGCTGCCCACTTAGAGAGCCGTCAACTCCAGTACCAGAAGGCCACTCAACATCTTGCTGATAGAGCTGCTCATGTTCAGCTCGCAGAGGAAATGATGCAAGTGAAGCGTACCGCCGATGAAAAACATAAGAGCATCGGTGTTCTGCAGTCCTTAGGGGATGAGATGAAGAAAAAGATTTCTGATCTATCGGCAAGAAGAGAATCCCTGCTATCTAAACTCAAGCAAGTGGAAGACGCCTTAACTCAAGCCCAGCAAAAATAAAGCCAGCTGCCTGAGATGCTCAAAACTCTTCAACAAGAACGAGATGTCCAAGCGCATAAAGCATTGCAGATAAAGAAGAAGCTGAAGCCAGTGGAGGGCTCTGCCGATGAAGATATTCGAGAGATAGAAGAGGCCAACCAGATCCGTCTGCGTGCCATATCGGCTATTCAAGCTTTGCTGAACCTATGAACTCTTCATCGGCAACTCGTTCAATTCTGCCCTCAGAAAACTTCTAATCATTTTTGGTCTAGGCGATAGGACTGTTATCGGCACTTAAACATTATGCATGATCCTAGACATATTTCATCTAGCCGATAGAAGTGTTATCAGCATTTGAACTTTCATGCATCAATCCAGATAGTGGGGTAGTACTTCTTTAAATATTTTCCATTTAGTGCCCTAGGAAATTCGACTCCTTCGAGAGTTTCTAAAATATAAGCATTGCTAGGAGCAGACCGACTTATCCGATAAGGACCTTCCCAATTAGGAGACCATTTCCCAAATTTTGAACTTTTAGTCCCAATCGGTAGAATTAACTTCCATACCAAATCCCCATCAGCAAACTCTTTGGCTTTCACCTTTTTATCATACCATTTAGCAACTCTCATTTTATTTTCTTCTATGTTTATCAAAGCCCTCAATCGGTGCTCTGCCAAATTATCCATCTCATCCTTCATCAAAGTAGCATAGTCATCGGCAGTTAATTGATCTTGAAAACACAACCATCTCGAACCAATTTTAATATCCCATGGCAATACCGCATCGTGCCCATACACCAACTGATAAGGTGATACTTTGGTTGATCCATGACACGCCATCCGATATGACCATAAAGCTTCATTCAACAATGTATGCCATCTCCTAGGATTTTCTTCAACTTTTCACTTAATAAGCTTAATAATCCCTTTGTTAGAAGCTTCGGCCTGTCCATTAGCTTGAGTATAATAAGGAGAAGAATTCAACACTTTAATTCCCATACCGATTGCAAATTCATCAAACTCTCCCGATGTAAACATAGTACCCTGGTCGGTAGTAATTGTCTAGGGAATACCAAATTGGTAAATAATATATTCTTTTACAAAATCAATCATATTAGCCAATGTTACTTTCTTGAAAGGAATAGCCTCAACCCATTTAGTAAAATAATCAGTGGCAACTAAGATAAACTTATGCCCCTTGCTTGATGGCGGATAAATTTATCCGATGAGATCAATAGCCCATCCCCGAAACGGCCAAGGTTTAATAATAGGATTCATAGCCGATGCGGGTGCTCCCTGAATATTGCCAAACTTCTAACATCCTTGACATCCCTTGAAATATTTAAAGCAATCTTCAAGTATAGTCGGTCAATAATATCTGTTTCTTCTGATCATCCATTTCATCTTGAAAGCCGATTGATGCGCTCCACATACTCCTTCATGAATTTCACCCATTAAGCTTCTAGCTTCATCATCACTCAAACACTTGAGCAAGACTCCATCTACCGTCCGATAATACAACTCTTCTTCAAGGAGTATATACTTTGTGGCTTGAAACCTAACACGCCTCTCAACTTTCTTGGACGGATCCTTCAAATAATCAATCATTTCCTTTCTCCAATCATCAGCATTGACTACCGATAACATGCCCAAGATGGGTTGATACCCCGAAGCATGATGAACCAATCGGTTGGCTTCTTCATTATGCAACCGAGGAATATGTTCTAATCGGAAATCCTAGAATTCAATTAAAAGTTGTAAGCACCTTTCATAGCAGGTTATCAAAACTCGCTTCGGCATTCATAAAATCCAGCCAACTGATTTACAACAAGCATAAAATCGCCGAAGATTTCAACAGCATCGGCATGAACCTCCTTTAATAATTCCAACCCTTTGATCAAAGCATGGTACTTAGCTTGATTATTCATTGACGTGGCAACAATCAGCAAAGAAAACTCATATTTCTTTCCTCGAGGAGAAATTAGCACTATGCCGATTCCTGCCCCCCAGTCACATGTAGATCCATCAAAGAAGAGCGTCCAAGGAACGATTTCCAAAGCACCCACTACACCGCAGTGCTGAGTTACAAAATCGGCCATAATCTACCCTTTAATTGCCTTAGCCGACTCATAGTGTAGATCAAATTCCGACAATGCTAATATCCACTTGCCGATTCTACCACTCATAATCGGCATTGATAACATGTATCAGACTACATCATCTTTGCATATAACAGTGCATTCGACCGATAACAAATAGTGTCTCAGTTTGATGCATGAAAAGTATAAACATAAGCATATTTTCTCAATTGCCGAATACCTTGTTTCAACATCCACCAATCTTCTACTTAGATAATAAATTACACGCTCTTTTCCTTCAAATTCTTGAATTAGAGCTGAACCGATGACCATCCCATCGGTAGACAAATATAAACTAAAAGGCTTTCCTTGTTGAGGTAGAATCAAAACTGGAGGACTTGTCAAATAATTCTTGATCTCATCCAATGCTAACTGTTGCTCTTTCCCCCACACAAATTGTTGATCGGCTTTTAACTTAAGCAAAGGACTAAAAGCACGAATCTTACCAGACAAATTAGATATAAATCGTCTGATGAAATTTACCTTGCCGATCAACGATTGAAGTTCAGTTTTATTGGTGGGAGCAACTATCTTGTTGATGGCATCAATGGATCTCCTACTAATTTCAATCCCTCTTTGATGCACCATGAAACCAAGAAATTGTCC
>Ga0182004_10000893_pt1 | contig 20283 bp, 6 predicted proteins | sample Sormic07211540_1_FD_120479 | JGI IMG/M metagenome (GOLD analysis project Ga0182004, IMG submission 120479) | Endophyte microbial communities from Sorghum bicolor roots, Mead, Nebraska, USA - 072115-40_1 MetaG | ecosystem: Host-associated > Plants > Roots > Unclassified | place: USA: Nebraska...
TCATATATATATATATATATATATATATATATATATATATATATACACACACACACACACACACAAAATATAGTGAGTAGCATGTAGTAATACTATATATATATATATAATGATTTATTTTTAAGAAAATCCCGCAGCTACGTGCAGGGAATTGGCCTTGTTTACTTCCAAAAAGTTTTGCAAAATGTGAACAGTACCACTTTCGTTTGTATTTGACAAATATTGTCCAACCATAGGCTAACTAGACTCAAAAGATTCATCTCGCAAATTACATGCAAACTGTGTAATTAGCTATCTTTCTTTTTTATCTATATTTAATGCTCCATATATGTGCTGCAAGATTTGATGTGGCGGAGAATCTCAAATATTTTGTAAAATATTTGGGAAAGTAAACAAGGGCTAGTTTACATATACGATGCAGCCTCCATGCACAAACCAAACACACCGGTAACAAATGCATGTTGCAACGGAAACATGCAGGGTCACTAGAAGATCTGCAGCTCGAAGATTGTTGTAATGGTCATGCAATCTCTTGTGATACGTATTGGAGAATTAGACTCTGTTCAGTTATTGGATGCACAAACGTGTGAGATTCTAATTCGTATAAGCATGGGTCTTGAGTTTGTATGATAGATGAGACAACAAGATAGCATGAAGAAATTGTATAAAGTAGAAAAGATGGACAAAAGAATATCTTTGCTCTTTAATATTAGGTGTAGACGATATAGATATAGATTGTAGATAGTAGATAGTATAGATTAATCAAGTATCAAGGGGACATGATATTAATATCCAAATCATCTAATGAGACATAACATTGTGTGTAACGTGCATGGTTACAATTTTTGTTGACGTTGGAGGATTGTTGTGTTTTCTTTCTTTTGTATAAAAAGGAGTATGAGCACGGTGGCTAAGCACGAGAGCATCGAGGATTTGTATGTACGCAGGCGTGCCGCGCGTGCGTCTCGAGGAAAAGACACAGCCGCCTACAGTAACTTTTTAATTATAAGTTTTTAATTAAACAACGCTGAGAAATGGACCTCTCTAATCCACAGAGTGGACCCCAGCGGCCCAGGTAAATTAACAAATTGGGGGTAAGGTTCTCATCAAGTCAAAGCTCCGATCCCCATTTGATCCATATATGATTAACAATATTTTTGGGCTTAAAACTACCTCTTGTCCCACTCTAGGACTTGTTTGGCAGGATTTGTTTGGCTGTATTCATTTTAACAACTTCAATCCATATGTATTAGGATAGACTGGAATAGAGAATTAACTAGTTTTTAGTTTAATCCACTCCAACATATGTGTACTGAGGTGAATACAAGTATAGCCAAAAAATCACTTAATGATATCACATTAGGTAATTTTGATTATTGCACAACTATTCTAGGACTAATTCTACAAATAAATACCTCCTATAAATTATAGTTTTATCCTGAGTCAAACTTCTCCGACTTTCATCAAGTTTATAGAAAAATACACTAGAATCAAAGCATTGTCATTAAATTTCCAATGAAATAACTCTCAAAAAAAATTCCCAACGAAATAAGTATGTACTGATAGCGAATTATTGGAACTTGTAGATACGTTAATATGTTTTCTAAAATAACTTTGTCAAAAAGTTATATAGAAGTTTGACTTTTAATAAGCCTAAAGTGAACTATAATTTAGAAAGGAGAACCGCATCATATGATTTCGTATTTTGCTAATGCATAAACGCTCAGTTATAATGTATCAGTACTGTGGCATTTAGCAGTAATATATATATGGATATGGCTCCGTGACAACATTATTTCAGGTTATTTTTTCTGTGCGTTTAGACGTCCCTTTTTTCCTTTTCCTTTTGTCGAGGGTAGAGGTGGATATATATGAATGCGCATCGACATCTCGAGCTTAGTAGACAGGCATAGAGAAGGCTATCAACTATATATTGAGAAGATTCGAGCTAACAGTTTAAGCGACAGGCCTCTAGGCTCTAGATGAGCTTCATGGTAGCAAAAAAGAGGGAAGTGATGGATTAGAGAGAGAAAAAAAAGAAAAGGCAAAAGGTTAATGGATGGAAAGGTTGAAGAAAAATGGTAAAGAAAAGTGGATCTAAAGCTGCGGTGAAAGTGAAACCAATCGATTGTTTTATGTACGCCAGCATGTTTTCAAAACCTTTGGTGCTACCATACCCTACTCGATTCTGTCCTCCTTAGCAAAGTGAGACACAGGTGTCATGTCCTTTCATATTTTAGATATGTTAATTTTTGCATGAAAGTCTTAGAGAGTTTCAATAGTTGATTTTTTTGCCTCATATTTGCATCAAATTTTATGCTTGAAGGATGTTGATATTAAACACAATCAAGTGTTCCAAGTATTTACAGTGGTGATTTTCTTATGAAAAACAATCGGTGTAAACAGTGGTGAAGCTAGAACAAATTAGATGGAAGTGCATTTAGCTTATGGGTGCATAAACATTTTTTGTGGGAGGTGTATATATGGTGAAATTTTGGACCTAATCACTGTTTTATTTTTACAATTTTTAAAGGGTACATTTGCATCACTTAATTAACATGTAGCTTTTCGCCTCTGGGTGTAAATCAATTTACATTGGTGCACCAATACAAATATTTGTAATTGCATACATCTAAAAGACATCTGTAAAGTTCATAATTTTTACTAGCCTTTTTACACTGGTGGTTGGTAAAAACATAAGTAAAAATAGAGTTAGAACCGCCACTGCTAACGATCTATTACTCACAGTGGCAAGCATGGCCCGATCCAATGATAGAGTGTCGGCTAATGGCGGGACATGCAGGGTAATTTTTTTCTTCTTAAGCTAGTTTCAATAGACGGTGTCATTGCACAGTTTTATATACTAACACATCATCAAGATTAGAATGAAACCATCTATAAAATAACTCCAGCAATGTATTTCACTTTGTTGTTTCCAAGGCTAAGTAAAGCATTTAATTGCTGCAAAATGATTGGATCACATACGAGATGGTGAAACGATTTGGCCCTCAGTGGGGATTTCATCCCGTTTCACCGCGTGGGAAACAACGTCCGCGGGGTTTCACCATGGTGAAACTACTTCCTTCTCTCTCATCTTCGTTTCATACAAAAAGTACAGTTTTGCTGACATAACGCTCTAATAAATATGTATGACATCCTAATGAAACCTCCACTGAGACTGGCCTAAATGATTTGTAGACATTGTCCATATTTTCAATCCCGCGAAGTAATTAATTTCTAGGTGAGTGTTTACATGTCACTACTATATTGCCCGTGCTAACACTACGGTGACATTTAGAAAAAAATTATAAAACTAAAATAAATTATAAAACTAAAAAACAAACCTACCCCACTAACCAAAAAAGTCTATATGAAAATTATGGTACTAATTCATTTGGGAACGTATATTTGGTTTTAACAAATGCTATGTAGAAAAGTTGAGAAACACAACTGATCTATAAATGCACATCACTTGTCTTGTAACCTTGGTAACAAGTCCATAAAAAATGAGATACTTGATTGTAGTTAGTGTAGGCGTATATCTGTCTTACTGGACAAACAAACAAGAAAAACAAAATTGTAGAGATCGATTAAAGGAATAATAAAACAAAAAATGTCTAACAAAATCAGGCACCTATCTTCAGTCTATCACGCAATGCCAAGAAGACAAGCAAACACTAAATTATACACAAGGCTAAAGGGAAATTAAAATACTCCTGTTCAGAAGTTTCAGATGGTCTAGATCATTGTACAAAACTGCTCTACATAGGAGAACATACAGATAGAATTTATTTATTCTCCCATCACGAAGAATTTATTTATTCTCCTATCACGAATTAAGGGTGCATATAAAGTTGGCATTCTAGTGTGTAACATTATATTCTCTCCATTTTTGGCTGGTGCTCACGCTGGTAGGACTATCTGCCAAGTTCATCAAAGTTTTAAGAAATTTTCAGTCTTGAATACTGAACCTGGAGCAAAACCACAAATTAAGGCCCGACTATTGAAGACTAAATTAGCACCAACTTTTGTAATTTAGGAACACATTTACCATGTCAAAACTTAGCAATCACCAGATATAATATTTTACTATAAGCAATTTGTATAATTGTAATGCACAAATACTCAAACTAAGATCATTCCAAGTCTTGATCAATTGATCTGACAATCTGGTGAATTAGACTGAAAAAAGCTAATGAGCCTCATCTATTCTCACATCAAATTAGTTCTGTTATTCAAGTGAAATAACATACGGTATGAACAAACTCATGCAAATACTAAAGCCATTGACAGGATATTACTTCTTTACTAATCTGAAGCAGGAACTATAGAAGATAAAATAGATGGAACAATTAAATACAACATGGAAAAAAATCATGAATCTTCTCAAGTTGGTATGGGATCCGCTCGCTATGCCAGCATGGTCAAGAAAGCAGCAGCCATCCCCTTTACTGCTATGATATAAAGATTTATTTGGCAATCATTAGTTTTAACAAGTCGCTATTTTATTTGGTAAGTCAAAAAAAGATCTCTCTCCAACAATTTAGTATTCTAACTTGGTAAAATCACCATAAGTGTGGTTTTTTCCTGGGGCTATTTGCAAAATGAACACAAAACTTTCTCGTAATTAATCAAACCCAAATCAGAAAATTCTTCTCTCTAGAAATTTTACAAAGTGAACACGGTAAAAAGTTTCTATTTGCATGGATGCCTTTCTGTCCGTCTATAGCGACGGACGGAGTATGGTGACGGTTTCACGGCTCTGGCACCGGCGTCGGGTGTCGCGCTCGAGGCCAGCGGTGCGCCGGGCGGCGGGCGGTGGCCGAGCAGCAGCGGCCGAGTGAGCTGCGGCCGCGCTCGCGGCGGGAGGTGCGCCGGGCCGCGGGTGGTGGGCAATGGTCGGGCAGCGCGCTGTGAGAACGGGCGGGCAAGCGGTCTGATGCAGCTCCGGCGGGCTCGGCGGGCGGCGCAGCACCGGGGCGGGCAGTGTCAAGCATGGCCCGATCCAATGATAGACACAGATAATTTTTTCTTCTTAGGCTAGTTTCAAAAGACAGTATCACTGCACGGTTTCACATACTAACACATCATCAAGATTAGAATGAAACCATCTATGAAATAACTCCAGCAATGAAGCATTTCACTTTGTTGTTTCCAAGGCTAAGTAAAGCATTTAATTGCTGCAAAATAATTGGATCACATGCAAGATGGTGAAACGATTTGACCCTCAGTGGGGATTTCATCCCGTTTCACCGCGTGGGAAATAACGCCCGCGGGGTTTCACCATGGTGAAACTACTTCCTTCTCTCTCATCTTCGTTTCATGCAAAAAGTACAGTTTTACTGACATAACACTCTAATAAATATGTATGACATCCTAATGAAACGAGACTCTCCTAAACGATTTGTAGACATTGTCAATATTTTCAATCCCGTGAAGTAATTAATTTCTAGGTGAGTGTTTACATGTCATCTACTCTCTCACAAGTAGCTTTGATTTTTTTTAGTACATTTATTTTTTGAGGTATATATCTAGATATAATGAATGTTCTAAAAAAGTGAAAGCGACCTATATTTTTTAATGGACGGAGTATTTTTAAAGATGCATAGCTGCTGTGACACTCGCCTCTGAAAAGCATTCTATACCCACACTTCTTTTTAATGAAACACGTGTTAACACGCTCACGAAAAAAAATGCATTCTGTACCATACGTTCCATTCTTGCTACGCGAATTAAATTGTTGAACAAGGGAAGTTTCAAAAAGATTTTGAATTTTGGTACTGTAGCATTTTCGTTTGTTTGTAGCAAATATTGTTCAATCATAAATTAACTAGGCTCAAAAAATTCGTCTAGTAAATTACAGACAAACTGTGCAATTAGTTTTTGTTTTTTTTTCTATATTTAGTGCTCCATATATGTGCCACAAGATTTGATGTGACAGAAAATCTTGAAAAGTTTTTGAATTTCGGGGTGAACTAAACAAGGCATAAACTGTTAAAGCTACAGAAGCTCTGTGTCCTTTATTTCTTCTCCGTGGTCGTGGAAAACACAAGTTTTTAGATCTTATTTAGTTTCACATCTAAAAACTCTTCGTCTATTACATTGATCTCCGGTTGTGTGTATATCAGTATATGGACAAGCAACAGTGCAGGGGGTTATTAAAAAAAACAAAAGGAGATACTCTTCCACCCCAACCCCAACCTCCAATCCACCACATCAAGGCCTTGTATTCTAAAATTTTTGGCAAAATAAATACTGTAGTATTTTCGTTCTATTTAACAGATATTGTCCAATCATGAATTAATTAGACTCAAAAATTTATCTCGTAAATTACAGACAAACTATATAATTAATTATTTTTTATTTATAATTAATACATTATGTATTTACCGATGTGACGAGAAATATGAGAAAAAATTTTGAAACTAAACAAGGCCTCGTCTACTAGGCCGGTAGCAAATGAGGATGAGACAACAGACCAGTGTCTCCTCGCTCGCCGATTGATATTCTCTGTCTCGACAAGGGCCTTCATCGACTAGTCTCGTCACCAGCGATCTTGGATCGCCGGAGTTGTCCCTTGCAGTTAACGGCATGCTTGCGACGGTGACACTCGTACAGTGTTCCCTCTCGGCCGGTGTGGTGTGGATCGGAAGGACACAAAATTGACAACACGACCGGGTAAAGGTAAGCGACCCATCCAATTTGTTTTTGTTCAACGGATGCATGCGTATGAGCACGACGACTCGTGTACGGTCGATAATTTTTTGGGTAGCGACTAGTCGATCTGGGTCGATTATACCTGCAATATTATCCAGTGCATCATCAAGAGCTAATTAAACGAAATGAGCAGTACTAATAAACCGGCCGTCCTGAAACGTCAACCATCTGCCAAGCCGAAACAGCAGCAAGCGGCCAAGCCTGTGCCCGAGTGTGGTCAGTCATGGCACGTCAGTTTCTGACAGATCTGTCGTTGTGGCCATGGATCGTACGTCGAGCAGGACGCACGAGCGACGGCGTTGTTTCAGCCGTTTCTCCCGTGATGGCAAGTGATCAGAGGCAGATGTGAACCTCGCCAGTCGCATCGTTTTCGACAGATACAACATCTGCCAAGTGATGAATCACAAACGACCTATATATCCCTGTCCATCTGCACTGGACCGCACAATGGATGCTTGCGTGCGTCGAATGCGATCGTCGGAGATGCTGACCATTGGAGTAAGTGCTTTGCTTTTCTACCGATTTCCGACCACTTTGGTCAAAAAAAGTTACTCCCTCTGTTCCAAATTACAAGTCATTTCAAGAATTTTGGAGAGTTATAGTATTTTCAAGTTTGATAAAAAATATAGAGAGAAATATAAAGATTTATGTCACACTAAGAAAATATAACTAACAAAGAATCTAATGATACTTGGTTGGTACCAAAAATATTATTATTTTGCTATATAAATTTGGTCAAACTTGAAAAACTTTAACTCTCCAACATTCTTAGAATGATTTATAATTTGGGACGAAGTGAGTATGGTTTACGATTACGCGAGCAGATTATGTGCCGATGTCTGGCGTTGCGCTACCATATGAAAAATACAAGTGGTAGATATAATTTCAACTTATTGTTGGAGATGCTGACCATCGGAGATGCGCTACCATATTGTTTTGCTATTTCAACTTATTCTTAAAGAAACATTCATTTTTATATACAAGAAAAATAATCAAACAGGACATCTACCAATTGTATATTACTTCCTTTGTTTCAAATTATAAAATATTTTGCTTTTTTTGTATATTAATTTTACTATATATCTAAACATAGTGTATATTAAGCGATACGTAAAAACTATGTATCTTAAAAACTAAAATGACTTAAAGATTTACAATAAAAAACAATACTTCCTCTAATTTTAAATTATGAGTCATTCTAATATATATAACTCCGTGTCGATATAGAACTCCAATAAGACAGGGGTCGATATATAGAACTCGAATAAGAGGGAGGCCAAACTATACTACAAAGATAAAAGTACTGTACTTCTATGTCCGTGTCATACTAATGACTAACAAATATATTACCATGAAAATGAATTTTGGGCACAATCTCTCTGATTAATAGAGGTGGATACATCAAGAGAATATCTAGGCCTTGTTTAGTTTCAAATTTTTTTTAGAAAATTGACACTATAGCACTTTCGTTTGTATTTAATAAATATTGTCCAATCATAGACTAACTAGGCTCAAAAGATTCGTCTCGTCAATTCCGATCAAACTGTGCAATTAGTTTTTGTTTTTGTATATATTTAATACTCCATGTATGCGTCTAAAGATTCGATGTGACGGGGAATGTGAAAAATTTTACAAAATTTTCTGGGAACTAAACAAGGCCCTAATAATTAATAGCCTCTAGGTAAATGTTTACCCTTGAAAATCATTTACAAAGACGTACATCTTAAGATATAATCAACTTAGAATATTCATCTATATACAAATTGATTTTTAAAGACGAACATTTCAAATATTTATCTCTAAAAATTGCTATTAACAGAGTAAAACTAGACCGATATGAAAACCAATCATGCCCTTAGTCGATCCACTCGCTTCCAATGATGGCGTCACCAACACCAAAAATTAAATAAAGTCCTTTTTAGTTTTCATCTATGGAGAACATTAACTAGTCTGGCACATCTTTTAAATAAAGTCCTTTTTAGTTCGTGAAAATTTTTAGCTTTGACAAGTATTCAGCCTTTGAACTTATCAGCTGAATCTACAGCCATTTAGCAGTATTTTTCTCTATTAGGGCTTATCAGCCAAACGAATAAGGCAAATTGTCCAATCACAGACTAACTAGACTCAAAAGATTCGCCTCACAAATTACAGGTAAACTGTACAATTAGTTTTTATTTTCATCTATACTTAATGCTCCATGCATTGGTCCCAAAAATTAATGTGACGGTGAAAATTTTTAAAACTAAACTAGGCCTAAATCTCTCACACCATGCACAACTCTACGTTTGGACGTTCTTTTTCCTTTATTATGGTTTTTGGAGTTTACATCACTGGCGATTTCTTCATCTACGTTGGAGAACGCCCAAGAGAATAGAATTGGGCTTTCTGGGCCGAGAGCTGACGCGAGGCCTCTGAAGCCGCTGCTGGGCTGTGGGCTTCCTTCCATCCATCACCGAGGTTTGGGTTCCTTCTATCTTGCTCGCTGGTAAAATCCTCGCCGCCGCCTCAACTCCCCTCGCCATCGCCGCCGCCGCCTCCTCACCTCCCCGCAACCCTCGTTTCCTCCGCGCCGCAAGCGTGAACGCCTCCATGTCTGCGGCACTCAAGAGGCCAGGCACGAGGACAGCATCGATGTACGTCGCAGCGGAGACGGCGCGGGTCACGCACTCGTTCAAGATCGTCGGCAACGGGCTCCACAAGAACTTCGGCGTCGGGAGGTGCATCCGCTCTGCGCCCTTTTCCGTAGGAGGCCACAACTGGTGTATCCTGTACTACCCAGATGGACGCACCGAGGACTGCAAGGACTACGTCTCCATCTTCCTCGAGCTCATGAGTGAAAACACTGAGGCTACGGCTCTCCGCGAGTTCAGGCTTGTCAACCAGACAACTGGGATCTCAACATCCATTTCATGCACATGTCAGGCGGTTTACAACGCTGAAAACGCAGCCCGGGGTAGCAGAAAGTTCATGAAGAAGGGCGACCTGGAATCGTTGGGATACCTCAAGGACGGATGTCTCGAGATCGAGTGCGACCTCACCGTTATCAAGGGGGACGACATTGATCTGCCACCGTCAGATCTGCAGGATAATCTTGGCAAACTGCTGGAGTCAGAGGAGGGGGTGGATGTGACCTTCAAGGTTAAAGACGAGCTTTTCAGAGCCCACAAAATTGTGCTTAAGATGAGGTCGCCTGTCTTCGAGGCTGAGCTCCCGAGGGACAAGAGAAAGCGGATCATAATAGTTGAAGATATGGAGCCTCCTGTTTTCAAGGCATTGCTTCGCTTCATCTACACTGATTCTTTGCCCTCTATGGGTGATCTTGATGGCGATGAGAATGATGAGATGGTGAGACATTTGCTTGTGGCTGCAAATAGGTATGGATTGGTAAGGATGAAGTTGATGTGTGAGAGCATCCTTTGCAACAGGCTTGCTGTTCAGAATGTGGCTGCCACTCTAGCTGTAGCTGATCAGTGTCGCTGCTACAAGCTCAAAGATGCTTGCATTCAATTCATCAGCTCTTCTAATAGATTGGATGATGTGGCAGCAAGCCAAGGTTTTGAGGACCTAAAAAAGGCATGCCCTGCCCTCATTGCAGCGATATATGAGAAAGCAGCAGTGCCTCACAAGATTTAGTTTGCATTGTTCTTCCAAGATTAACTTCTCAATTGAAAGATTTCTTAGTAGAGATTATATGGGAGGGTATTTTATTTTGCAATGTATGGATCTATGGTAATGTAGCGCACTAATGTCCATATAGTCGTTTTGATCTACAGGCTAGTATGCTTTGACTGTTTCAGCTTTCATCTTGTGGTGTTTTTTATTTCTGAAAAGTACAAGTACTTCCTCTGTTCCAAATTGTATAGTTTGCCTTAAGTTAAACTTCTTTAATTTTGACCAAGTTTATAAAAATACATCAACATCAACAACTTTCAAAGTAGTTTTATCAAATCCAACATGATATGTAGTATGTCTTAATAGTTACTTGAAATTTTAGGTGCCAATATATTTTTCTAGAAAATTGGTACTAGTTTGACTTGAGACAAATCTACAGTGGCCTAAAATTTAGAACTGATGGAGTAATCGGCAAAGTCTAATATCGGTGAAGTATGGACATGTTCATTCTGACATGATGAAGCCTTAGCAGATAGCAACACTGTTGCAATTTTGATCATGCTGATTAAACCTGTGATATTTGACATTCCAAAAATATTTTTGTTACATCTGAAAAAAGTTTAGTTCCACATGTTCTCTTTAAATGGAGTCATGTAAAAATCTTGATCCGTAGAATTCACTTTTCTACATTTGTTGGTAATATACCTTTCATCAGATTATAAGCTATGTAGTTTTTTTATTAACACTTATGCCATTCTAGACTCATGTCCATTGATATTTTCTTTAGATTAGTGTAGTAACTTGGTAATAATATCTTTTATGCTGTTCCTTTCCAGATGAAAGACGTTATTTTCTTTTGAAAAATGTACCCTAGTTATCAGTTCTTCCCCCTCTTTTCTGGCCCCTATGTTCTATTGGTTTTTATTCAATGGCTAAGACAATGATAAATAAGTTCCCTTGACTTTGTAGAGATTCTAGATTCATTTAACGTGTTTTGTTCTTTTATAAAAGGAAAACATGTATTGATGTATAGTTAGTCCCTCTAGTTACAATAAGTGACAGCACACTATCAAGAGTACTACCATTCAATTGATTTAGGGAGGTTGGGCAGCACCGTCAGGGTTTCAGAATTGAGGTCTAGGAGAACTGGGACAAGGTCAAGATGATTTTTTCTTCTACTGACAAGCCAATGACACGCTAGATGCATGTGCTCTTTGATTGCAACCATTGCATCGGATTGCTGCATGCTTCAATCTTTGAGCACCATCATTATTTGTCTAGTTAAAAGTCGTTTGGTTTGGCTTTTAATCCTTTATATTAAGACTAGATTGTTGCATGCTTCAGTTCCTCGTTAACCTGGGTACTTAAAGAATGAAGTACAGGTAATAGTTGATTGAGTGAAGCACAGGCAAATAGGCAATAGTAGTTGGTGTGAAAGAAGGACAGGAATGTCAGATTTTAACTCTCGCTATGTACTAAGGATCCAAATGTCAAAATGTGTACACTATTGGAGTGCTTAGTGATCACTAAATTTACAGTTGGTTCATTGATTTGTCATGTACTGTATCCATATTAATGGACAAGGAATCCTAAAAGAAGAAAATCCTTGTCGTCTCATGTGCTCTACCCAGAGATTAAATTACTTTAATTAGCAAGTATTGTGTATCCATATTAATGGACAAGGAATCCTGAAAGAAAATCCTAGTCCTCTCAGGGCACTTACAATGCAAGACTCTATCACAGAGTACAAGACATTTAATTACATATTATTTATGGTATTTTGCTGATGTGGCAGCATATTTGAAGAAAGAGGTAGAAAAAATAAGACTTCAAGTCTTATTTAGACTCCAAGTCCACATCGTTCGAGGTAATAAATAACTTTAGACTCTATGATAGAGTCTGCATTGTGAGTGCCCTCATGTGCTCTCTCCACAGTGAATACATATTGTTTTGTTGAAGTTTGTGTTTCCTCACTCCTATGTTTTGATTTAATACTGGTTCATATTAAAATTGTGTCAAACCTATCCTTACGTCTAGATGACCTTTAATTTTTTTTATTTCAAATTGGATATAACTGCAAATATGGAATTGCTTTACCAGGGTCACGATAATGTTTATGTAAAAATAGTGTAGGTGGGAATTCCCTTTTTTTTGGTTTTAGTAACTTTTTTTCCTCAAAACGCAAGAGAGCAACACATCTTTTCAAGGAATCTCTGCTAGGAACCATTAAGGCCTTGTTCAGTTCCCAAAATTTTGGGTTTTTGAGCACTTTAGCATTTTCGTTTTTATTTGACAAGATTCATCTCGCGATTTACAGGCAAACTGTGTATTTAGTTTTTATTTTTATTTATATTTAATGCTTCATGCATGTGCGTAAGATTTAATATGCTGGGGAATTTTAAAAAATTTTAGAAACTAAACAAGGCCTAAGTTTAATTGTGCAATATAATGCGGATTGCATATTGAGATGATATGAATTTTTCTTAAAAAGTGTTGCACTTAAGACAACTAGCAACACATGGACATGAACCATCTGTCTTGATTTTTAACTTAGCAGCGAATATCCTCGGACAATATCAATATCTCATGATTTTTTTGCATCTAGTAGCAGCGTGTCTGAACATTGCTATAGTTGTAATGAAAATGATTACCATAAAGTGAATTTGTGGGGGTATAACCTCGGGTACCCACGGTGCAAGACATGGGCTACATCATTAGGGATGGTTTGGCTCACAAGATCAAGACTTGTGGTACATGGCACTTGTTAGCGTACACCGCAAGACTTTTAGAAGATATCATGAAGGTAGCAATAGATCTGATTAGATATGATAGATATTGTATTCTTTATAATCATTATCATGTAACTGACTAGATTTAGATCTAACCGACCTATAATCCTACTTCCAGCTATATAAGGCGGTTAGGGGAGCCCCTCAAAACATATCCCATCATCTCATTATTCCACCTCAATACAAGACAATCCAGCAGAACATATGATCAAGTTGACGATGTAAACCTATCTAAATCTTACGTCTTTGTTTCCATCCAGTTCTTGTTCACTCGCAACTTTTTGTATGGTGATGGACTATCAAGGATATTTCATCGACAGAACTAGGTTGTTTCATTTCATATTAAAACTTAAATTATGTTCTTGCTGTTTATGCTTCATGGAAACTCATATAAATTGCGATGATTGCCTACAAATGGAATATTTGCGGACATCACACTCTAAGTTTCTTTTTTATAAGGGAATTTGGTATTTGTTTATCTACTCTAGGGTTCAATTGTGATTTGACCTCTACTTTTGAAACTTTGTGATTCTACCCTCACGATTTGAAAGGAACGGGCCATTTGCTCCTAGCTTAGTATCTAGGAATTAAACGACAAAAAAGAGAAAGGCACCCATGAAAAAAAGACCATTTTCCCCTATTATCCTTTCTCCCAATCATATTTTCCGTCATAGGTGAAATCCTAACTTTTCTCATGCGGGGCTCGCCCGTGGGACTCCAATGCAGGTGCTAGGGGCCTAGGGTGTGATAGCCGGCTCGTTGGGCGTTCAAGCGACCGTCGAGTTCGTCAATTGGAGGAGATTGGGGGCCTAAGTGAACATGGGCGCTAGGGGCCCTTTAGGATGGATGTTGTCATTATTGTAGCTAAACTAGTGTGGTATCTTTGTTGAGTTTACAAATTAGATTATTTTTCTAGCGCAAAGAGTACGGTGGTATGACAGCTCCCGTCGTCGTTTCGTACAGTGATTCAGTGTTAGTTTATAGGGAGAATTGGCTGTGAGACATGCAGAATGATGGTCATTTGCCAGTGGACATTAGAAAAAATTAGATTACTCAAAGACTCTCCGTTTCTTGTCAAATTTGCTGACGGACAGCTACGTCTAATCAAAACATTATTACAAAATAGATATAAAATCATATAAGTGCTAGAAAATTAGACTATAAATTTTTTTACACTCTACATGATGAGAACTATAGTGTAAAAATATTGTTTAGTATTTTTAGTATCTTACTAATATATTAACTAATTAACCATGGTTACCTTTGTCTATTTATGAAGAGGGGCAAAATGGTCATTTCAGTGCAAAACAATATTTTCACACTATAGTTCTTATCATGTACATTGTAAAAAAAATTATAGTATAATTTTCTAGCACTTATATGATTTTATATCTATTTTGTAATAATATTTGATTAGATATAGTGTCCGCCAGCAAATTTGATAAGAAACGGTGTGTCTTTGAGCAATCTAATTTTTTCTAGTGTTCACCAGCAAATAGCCACCATTCTGTATGTTTGGTTCCCTTGCTAAATTTTAGTTAACTAAAATTATTTTAGTTACTCTTGGATGACGAATGGAACTAAACCATTTTAGCTTCTTTTAGTTAATATGTTTAAAACTTTAACTACTAAAATAACTAAAGTTTAGGTACCTAAAAAGAAAGTCCATGAGACAATGAAGAAGGAAGGAGCACTATACTACTTTTGTAATGTCCTTTTTTTATAAATGATTTCTAATGTTATGTGTACATAGAAAATGCCGATGAGTACGGTGGAGTGACAACTCCCGTCGTGGAGCGTAGGGGCGGATATAGAGCAGTAACATAAGGGGTATAGTTGTCTCCCTATTGAAAAACATCTAGTATATATATATATATCCTTTAATAATAACATGTACATGTATAATACATTATTATATATAATTGCTAGTCTGTTCAACTCGTACAATAACTTTAACACTTTACATTCACAACTATTTTATCATCATTTAGTGATCTAATTATGTTATATCCATATTGATAAACTATATTGTTTTCGTCCATACCTCCACGATTAAAATCCTAAATCCGCCACTGATTCAGCGCTAGTTTTTTATAGCCTAGAGGCCCGTCCTCAGATAGAGGAGAAAGAAGTTTACAAGGATCCAGAGACAGTAAAGAAGGAAGAAGCACTGTAGCAGAATACTTAGGCCTTGTTTAGTTCACCCCGAAAATCAAAAAGTTTTCAAAATTTTCTGTCACATCAATTCTTTCGACACATGCATGAAGCATTAAATATAGACGAAAATAAATACTAATCGCACAGTTTACTTGTAAATCGCGAGACGAATCTTTTAATCCTAGTTAGTCCATAATTAAATAATATTTGCCACAAACAAACAAAAGTGCTACAGTATCAAAATCCAAAATCTTTTCGCATCTAAACAAGGCCTTATATTGAATTACAGAGTAGTTTCCTATTCACTCTGCCAAGAAAATCAAAAACTAACTAATTTACTTTCGATCTAGATATATAGAGTAAACGCTATATACTAGAAAAATCTAAAATATTTTATAATTTAGAAAAAAAAGAGTAGCAAACACAGTTTTTCTAAGGGAAAGTAGCAAACACAGATGTGTCCAAAAAAGATTTGCTCACGTCCAGACCAAGAAGCAGATCGGGCTTTGACACTGGGCCGCCAGCGTGAGGTTAAAAAATTGGAATATCGAGCCCCAAGTGGGCCGCCAAACACTCAGCGCGCTTTTTGTCTCGTGTAGGGGACGGAACCGAAGCTCGCTGAAAACCCTCGCCGCCGTTCCCTTCTTCCTCACCTTCTCCGCTCCGCTCCGCTCAATGTCAGCCGACTCAGCCCGCTGAAAACCCTCGCCGCCATTCCCTTCTTCCCCGACTTCTCAGCGGTACCCCACCAATGTCAGCCGCAGCAGAGAGGCCAAGCACGAGAATCGCGTCGATGTGCGCCGCCGCGGAGACCGCGCGGGTCACGCACTCGTTCAAGGTCGTTGGCAAGAGCGTGCACAAGGGCTTCGCGGTCGGGATGAGCATCCGCTCTGCCACCTTCTCCGCCGGAGGCCACAGCTGGTGCATCAAATACTATCCCAGCGGAAACGCCGACAACTGCAAGAACTACGCCTCCGTCTTCCTCGAGCTCGTGAGCAAAAGTACCGAGGCGACTGTGCTCTACGACTTCAGGCTGGTCAACCAGGCCACTGGCCTTTCATCCTCCTTGTTCTCATCTAAGGCGGTATTCAACGATGAGAAGCCAACCTGGGGGCCCCGGAGGTTCATCATCAAGAGCGATCTGGAAGCATCAGGATACCTCAAGGATGACTGCCTCGAGATCGAGTGCGACCTCACTGTAATCAAGGTGGATGAGATTGATGTGCCGCCACCGAATCTGCAGGATGATCTTCAAAAGCTTCTGGAATCGGAGGAAGGGGTGGATGTGACATTCAAGGTTAAGGATGAGGTGTTCCAAGCCCACAGAATTGTGCTTGCGATGAGATCGCCCGTTTTCAAGGCTGAGCTCTATGGACCCATGAGGAACAACAAAAAGGGGAGCATAGCAGTTGAAGATATAGAGCCTCCTGTTTTCAAGGCCCTGCTTCACTTCATCTACACTGATTCTTTGCCCATCATGAATGATCTTGATGCAAAGGACCATCATGAAATGGTCAAGCATTTGCTTGTGGCTGCTGATAGGTATGGCTTGGAGAGGATGAAGTTGATGTGCGAGAACATTCTTTGCAAGAAGCTTGCCATTGATAGTATTGCAACCACTATAATTCTAGCTGATCAGTATCACTGCAGCAAGCTCAAGGATGCATGCTTTCAGTTCATCAACTCTTCAAACAGAATGGATGATGTGGTGGCCAGCCAAGGGTACAACGACCTCAAAAGAGAATGCCCTGCTCTCACTATAGAGATTTGGGAGAAAGCAGCCAAATCTCGTAAGATTTAGTATGCCTTGGTTGTCTAATTAGGTCATGGTTCGAATTGGTAGTTTGGTTTATAATTATAACCATCCTTCTGAAATGTTAGCTTTAAGCGGATATTAGGGGCTGAGGGTATTACATTTTGCAAAACTTGTCTTTTGTTGTTGGTGGTGGCTGACTGCCACACCATATATGGATCTATGGTACCTAATTAATGTTATGACTTATAACATTTTTATCTACAGCCTAAGCAATATTGTTCTGTCTGTCTGAGTCATTTTCCTTATGTGGTCTTCTATCATTTACAAGTCATTGGCAAGTCTAATATCAATGAATAATGAGGTGGTAGAACATTAGCTGGTAACAACATTGCTACAAAAATACTTTTATTACGTCACTAAAATCTTAATCTGACGTTTTGATATGTGTCTAGAATTCATATTATCATTCCAGATGTTCTCCTATAGAGGCATGTAAAAATCACAATCCTCAGAATTCACTTTTGACAGGAAAAAAAGAGGTGTCAGAAGAAAAAAAAACTGTGCAGTCCCTACTGCCATTTTAGCCTGTCCAATCTTTTGCCATATTGTTCTATGGTTTTGCATAATGTAACATGTACTTTTTCTATAGTGTTGTCTGCTATCGCTAAGCCCTATGTTCTGTTGTTTTAAATTTGGTGGCTAAGAAAACTGAAGCAGTCTGTTCTTTTCGCAGAGAAACTCTGAATGAAATAATAAGGTACTTAGGTTTTTTGAACAAAAATCTGATATAATTGATTACCACTTCTTTATATTGTATGTTAGCAATTTTTCTCAGTCCAGATATGGGGTGATTTTGATCAAGGTTCTTCATGGATGTGGCAGCCCTGAATTTGCTTCCAGACAGAGCAAGTGGAGTTTTAAAACGATCTCATATATAGTTTAGCTGATCCAAGAATTAATGGTGAGGTCAATAATTCAGTTATGAATAACTGTTGATGTGATTATGTGAATTCTCTCTGATGAAAATCATGTGCTTAGGATATCTAACATATACAAGCATTTTGTTTTATTGTTGTCGTGATGGCTATCCAACTGAGCTAGTTAATGCCTTGTTAATTGCAGTAGTAATGGCATAGAATGGTTGATAGATTGAGATACTATTTTTTTCAAGTTATTTGTTAGTCGTACAATATGAACTATATACACACAAGACATCATCAGTCAGATTTGAACAATGAGCTGACTTAATAATTGAAATAATTGTGGTGAGGTTAATTCTTTTGCTGAAATAAGTATCTCTTCTTCAGTCGATTAGACTTGATCAGTGTGTCCTAACATTTCCAGTTTTCCATAGCTTTTTTTGACTTTTGATTTCTGAAAACGTAATTAGCCAATAAAACATGGATTAACAATGACATCATGATTCAATGATTCATGAAAAATCTAATGTGAATCCATATTATTTTGATGCACTGTCCAGTAACATCATCAATTTGTCTATTATTTTGAAGTTGCCATTGTGGTTATATCTATTTCCAAATGATCACAATGTTTTTTTCACAAATATCAACGATTTTCTTTTTTGCTCAAATATGAATTGATATATATACTTCATATTATTTTGTATGTCAGATATCTTCTTTGTATGTATGGAGGCAAGTACAACTTCTATCTTCACAAGACAGTTCTTAGAATACATCAACTTCTGGAACCATACCAGTTTTTTCCATCCATCTCATCCAGTCTGCTTGATTTTTGTATTTATTAGTTTTACTATCACTTTTACAAATTTAATTTCCATAATTTTTAGTTTAGTAAAATAAATTAGCTTCATCAGTAAGTAGCAAGCCAAAAGGTTCAGCCGAAACAATAAATTTCAGAACAAAGTTCTGTAGTTGTTTGGACAGAGCAGAAATTCAGTCTGCTCAAAACTCAGCTCAGTACTATTTCTGAATACCCAGCTCAATAATGTCTTAGCCAAACAACCGAACGATAAACACTAGCGGTCCAGCGGAATGCTTAGAATTTGTTGCAAACAATTATTAGATAGCATCCATATTCCATTGTTGGCTCAAGATTCAGAGTTTGAACCCTATGAAGATTACCTGCAAACTTTTTTTTCTTTTTTGAAAGATTACCTGCAAACTTTTGCACTGCTAAACACGCATGGCTCTGATAATTCAGCGTGCGAGCTGAAATTAAGCACCCACAGTAAACTCTTGTCATGTGCCAATGGTTTTAAAGTTGGTGATGGGTCATTTTTTATGGAAACATAAACTGGTGGAGGCATGCAGGTGATGGAAACAAGCATTGCTAATACTCCCTCCGTGCACGAAAAAAATATTAATTTCTAGAATCCATCAAACTTTTTAAAGTTTGACTAACTTTATAGAAAAGAGTAACAATATCTATGACATACGATGCGTGTCATATGAAAATATATTCTATGATGAATCTAATGATACTAATTTGATACCATAAATCTTAATATTTTTTTCTAAAAATTTGGTCAAAGTTTAAAAAGTTTGACTTAGGACAACTCTAAAAATTGATTCTTTAAGAGGGAGTACGTCTACAAGGTGAGCTGTTTCCTGATGTATTCCTACTGTTTGGCACTTGTTGATGCCAACCTCACACAGTTCATCCTGCCCTTACAAGATGATAAATTGCATTTGAACTTTCTTAAGTCATGCACTGGTCAGCGGCGTTGCCGTCGAGCAGCCGCCCAGGGATAACGTACTACGGCGTTGTGTTCAGCTCTACCAGCTTGGCCACTACAGAATTCATTTCTATGGGCGGCTAGGAACCCGCGGCTGGCCAAGCCGCCCCTCCGGCCTCGCACTTACAAATAAAACATTTGTAAGGGCGGATGCCCCAGCCGCCCTTACAAATACATTTGTAAGGGCGGCTAGTGTTATCAGCCGCCCTTAGAAATACCATTTGTAAGGGCGGCTGGTGATCCAGCCCCTCTTACAAATAGTATTTCTAAGGGCGGCTGGTGACCTAGCCCCCCTTATAAATAGTATTTCTAAGGGCAGCTGAAACACCATCCGCCCCTAAAGTGATAATTTGTAGGGGTGGTTCAATCTACAGCCGCCCCTATAGCCTATTTTTCAGCAAAAAAAATTTCAAATTGGAATTCAAATATGACTAGAGCATGTAATATATAATTCAAATATGACCACCACATATATATATATATATATATATATATATATATATATATATATATATATATATAAAAAAATAAAA
>Ga0182004_10000894_pt1 | contig 20265 bp, 19 predicted proteins | sample Sormic07211540_1_FD_120479 | JGI IMG/M metagenome (GOLD analysis project Ga0182004, IMG submission 120479) | Endophyte microbial communities from Sorghum bicolor roots, Mead, Nebraska, USA - 072115-40_1 MetaG | ecosystem: Host-associated > Plants > Roots > Unclassified | place: USA: Nebraska...
AGTCTTGCTTGTAAGTCAAGTAAACCTCTCTATATAAAGAGAGGAGATGTATCAATCTAATCAAGCAAGAGATTAGAAGGAAATCCCTTCTCTCTTGCCGGCCGTGGGCAGAGCCCCGCGGCCAGTGTTCCTAGCGCCCAAAACCCTAGCCTCCTCTCTTGCTCTCACAGCCGCCTCCCTGTGAACAGTACCGCGGGTACTGTATCGCGGGTGCTGTTCATGCCTTCAGCCGCCGCTCCCTCGACCCCAATCAATCTCCCTCAACCCTAGCAGCCACATAACATCTGTTCGATTCGATGTGGACCTCGCTGCCGCTGACCGCAGGGGCATCCTCATCCGCCGGTTCCGTCATGTCGAATGTAGAACTGACGACGGCGGTTCTCAACCTCGGCAAGATGGTGGCCGGGATTCAGTCCTACCTCGTCAGTTTGGGCATGCAGCCAACGGCTCCGGTTTCCATCCATCAGCCATGGATGTCGCCCTCTCCTTCGCCGATCCCATCATATGCTATGGCATCAACGATGGGGCTGGTGTACACGATGGCGAGCACCCCGACGGTAACGACGACGGTCGCTCCAGTGCCCACCACCGGCGCTGTTGTTGTTCCCGGTGTGCCAAGCCTCCAGCACCCATTCACCAATGGGATCATCTATAGGCGCGCCGGCGTCCAACAGATCCAAGATGAGGGTGAGAAGTCACAACAAATTGAGCAGCCAACGGACAAGCTGCTTAGCTGCGAGGTTGTCGGCGGTTGTGCGGCTGCAGGCTGCTGCGCGCGGTCTCCTTGCACGTCGGCGGGTGCGGGAGATGCGCGAACTGCAACTGATTCAACCCGACACCCCTTCACATCCCTCCAAGTTGCACTTCGCCACATGGATGAGTTCAATCCCGTCCGTTGCGCCAGGGATCTTCTGCATTCAGTTCCTCCCATGGGTGGCGGGCAAGCTGTTTTCTCCGCAGGCGGCGAACTCAACCTCTGCGTCGGTGGCGGTTTTGAAGGCGCTCCCCTCCCTGTCTATCTTGTCATTGGCGGGAGCGCTTTGCCTAGCGTCGCTGTTTTTCGTCGTCGGCCGCCACGAGGGCGCCTCCGCTGGTCGTTGTTGCGGCCAATTCCTGATGGCCGTCCATGTGCTTCCCTTTTGTCCAGATGGCGCCCATGGGATCCAGGTGGACGCACACGTACATGTTCATCACGCGGAGGGTGCCCGACATATCTTTAGGAGTCATCAATAAAGATTTGCATTCCGTTTCGGGTCAGAATAATAAAATAAGCCGAGATGTAAAAGGCTTGTTTGTAGGTGTTACGTTTGTGTCTTGCGGAGTCATTATTAGTGTCGTCGTTAAGTTGCAGCTCGAGGACGAGCTGCATGTCCAGGTGGGGTGTAGTGTTAGAAGAGTCAAGGTCCTATTGGGCCTTAGCCCATTAGGGTTAATTAGTCGCTTTCTTAGGGGTCAAGAGAGGAGATGTATCAATCTAATCAAGCAAGAGATTAGAAGAAAATCCCTTCTCTCTTGCCGGCCGTGGGCAAAGCCCCACGGCTGGCGTTCCTAGCGCCCAAAACCCTAGCCTCCTCTCTCGCTCTCACAGCCGCCTCCCTGTGAAAAGTACCCGCGCTACAGTAGCCGCGGGTACTGTCCACGCCTTCAGCCGCCGCTCCCTCAATCCCAATCAATCTCCCTCGATCCCAGCAGCCACATAACATTTCCCCCTTTTTTTTCTTCTTATTATAATGATATGTAGCTCTCCTGCGTGTTCGAGAGAAAAAAAATATGGGATTTGCTAAATCACAGATTATTGCATATATTTTATACTAAAATTGCAGTTTTAGTTTGTTGCAAATTATGTAGACACAATCTGCAATTTTTGGTTCCCAGAATAAAAAAACCTGTTAGATAAAACCACAAACCTGACAAAAAATCTGATATGTGTTGGCACAAAGACAATTTAATAATTTACAATTATTTCTACAGTCAGACAAGAACAAAAATTTGATATGTTATTTATGATACAAAGACAAATAACAAATCATAAAAATGATAATTTACTAGCACTAATTGATAGTACAAAAGTGTTGCCTGAAATCATCTTAAAATTCAGGCACATGAAATATAGAAGTGAAAAAATATTGCAAAAAAAAATCTTACAATACTACTAGTCTAGCCTACACTTACAACATAATTCAGCACACACGTCATGCCCCATTGAGCTAGTACCATGTTGTTAAATGTTAAATGAGGCGAAGTATATTATCTATAGTTAATTTCTAGAGGGGATAAAAAAAGGAAAATAAAAACGAAAGGGATAAACAAAATAGGAAAAATAAAAACTGATCTAGTATTTCTCTCTTAATACAAAGATACACAGCTCTCCTGCATGTACCAGAGAAAAAAAAAACTGATCTAGTACCATGTTGTTGTTGGTTGGGATGAAGTATACTATCTACAGTTAATTTCCGGATGGGATAATAAAATAGGAAAATAAAAACTAAGAGGATAACAAAAGAAAAATAAAAACTAAAATGGAACTCGCAAGGAATTGAACTAGCACCCCCTCCTAGCTAAGGGACCAAGGTGCATCATACCACTGGGTTACCAACTATGCAACTGTGCAGACGTGCATATTCTCTAGCTGACCATGAGTCCTATAACTATCTATGCTGCTTTGCTATTTTCATGAAAACAGCTTGTGTTTAATTAATGTGTGATTATTAATTGATTCTCTACCTTTGAGTAGCAATGCTGGCAGGATGTAATCATATTTGTTCTGTTAAAGTAGTTGCGCCCTTCTAATATATCTGTTGTGATTAACTTACATGAATTCAAACAACACTCCAAAAATAACATAAGCAAATGTTATTTCTCCAGCTGTTGTGGTTTCAGAAACTTTTATGTTTTAAGCTAACAAAAACATTCCACGGAATTAATATTGGGAGATGTACGAGACTCCGAAGAGGTTGTGCTTTTGATAATGCTTTATTATTTCGGGAGTATCAAAAAAATATTAAGTAACATCTTAGCCAGCAATAGTTCCTTACTGAAAATTATAAATGTTTTGAGAAAAAAATCACATTGTTATTAGTAAATTTTCTAGCGAAAAGCCACTGCAAGCAGGGTTGGGCCCACAGGATATGCCAGGACATTCCCTCTGGCAGCTCAGCAGTCAGCACTCAGTCATCATGGTAGTATAATAAATGAACAAATTTGCATATATACTCAAATTTCACTGATTTGCATCCCCAGTCGCCCAATCACTGATTAGTACAACAACGCGGGGCTGGCACATGGATTGACATATTTGCATTCTATTTATCGTTTCACACTCGCGGCGACATTCCCACAAACACCACCCATGCACCCTCCCTGCCCACACCCCTACAGGATAATAAGTCTATCCACTACGCATGCTGGAGAGAAAGCGGGGACACTACATACCAGCTTGACGCGCGGGTCGACGGAATGAAGGAAGGTGCGCGGGCTGTCGACGAACTGGCAGATGGGCGTGGCCGCGGCGCCTGAGATGAGCCTGAGCACCTGCTCGGGGCCCGCTACCGACCCGGCGCCTGCCGCGGCGCGCGGGATCCACTCCACCCACTTTGCCGCGGCCGACGCCGCGGCGCCGTCCCCGCCCGAGGGCGAGGGAGACGCTGGCGCGTGGGCAGACGCGGAGCAGAGGAGCAGGGCTACGCGCCCCCTCCTCCGCGCACCGGGTTTCACCGGTATGGGGAACCAGCTGGGCGCGGCCTTTGCTGCGGACAGAGGGAGGGCAAACGAGTGGAGAGGGCGGAGGTGGACGGCGGCAGCCATGGGATGGAACGTGCGTGGCGCCGGCAGCCTGAACCTCGCCGGAAGTACCTCACTAGTCCTTGCCTGGAGGACGTCAAAAACAAGGAACCCGTAAGAGCAAGGCTAAGGCTTTGTTTAGTTTTTTTTAAAAAAAAAATTAAGATTCTTTATCACATAAAATCTTTAAACATATGTATAAAATATTAAATACAAATAAAATAAAAATTAATTATATAATTTGTCTGTAATTTATAAAATAATTTTTTTAAACTTAGTTAGTTTATAGTTAAACAATAATTATCAAATCTAAACGAAAATGCTATAGTATTCAAAACCAAAAGATTTTGCCGACTAAACAAGGTCTAAGATCTTAGTTCCAAAAAAATTATAAAATAGATATTATAACACTTTTGTTGCATTTGACTAATATTATCCAATCATAAACTAACTAGATTCAAAAAATTTGTTCAATACGGATAAACTATATAATTAGTTATTTTTTATCTATATTTAATACTCCATGCATGTGCCGAAAGATTCGATGTGACAGAGAATCTAAATTTTTTTGTAAAACTTTTCAAGATTCTTCATCACATCAAATCTTACGGCACATACATTGGACCATTAAATATAGATAAAATAAATAACTAATTGTATAATTTATCTATAATTTACAAGACGAATCTTTTAGGCCTTGTTAGTTTATGATTGGACAATAATTGACACATATAAACAAAAGTGCTATAGTAGCTCAAAAATCTTTCACAAGGGATCTGAAACCTTTTTTGGATTTGGACACTATAGTTCTTTCGTTTATATTTGGCAATTATTATGCAAATATGGACTAATTAAGTTCAAAAGATTTGTATCGTAAATTACTGGCAAATTGTGTAATTAGTTATTTATATTTATATTTAATGTTTCATGTAGGTGCTATAAGATTCAATGTGATGGGTATCTTGAAAAGTTTTTGGATTGTGGGTGAAACTAAATAAGGCCTAATCCGTCGTTGACCTTAAGGTTTTTTTGCAGCCTTCTTGCAGCCCATCTATATAGTAGTTAGCTTATCATTATTAATATATGATCCACTTGTCTCTCTCACAAACTTTATTAGTTGCTGTGAACTTAGGCTCGCTTATAATCTCTCTCCTCTCCTGCCTCCTTCACCTTAGCATTTAGTCGGCTTAAATATTTTTTATTATAACTTTTATTATACACTCATGAACGATAATATGGTCATTTGGTAGGTATACTAATATGTAAACTTGCTAGGAGCTACAACTTTGGGAGTATTATATAATATACATAGGGTATGTTTGTTCTTTGTGGAATGTAAAATATAAAATGTCAATTATTTTAGAATGATGAAATGTGAAATGTTAAAATAAGGTTGTGTTTATAGTTTCATAAAAACGCAAAACTTATTATTCTCATTATGACCTCTTGAGACTTTTTTTACATTTTTTTCTCTGAGGTCAAAATTCAAAATAGAATAACTGCGCCTTGTTTATTTAACTAATAAGCCATGACAGAAGATATTGTTGGCTGACAGATTCGACTGATAAACTCAAATGAATAGACTCATGGTGTTTAGTTTCATCATTATGTAAAATGATGAACCAAAACCAGAATTTGTTGAATAAAAAGAGAACATCCCCTTAATTAGAGGTTACAGTAGCCGTCAGTGGGGTTTCATGATCCGAATGACATATTTTGAAAACAATTTAAAAGAGTTTATTTTCGTGAAACTCTCTCCATTTCCATAAAACTATTATCACTTCTCTCTTCATTAATACAGTATCACATTAGCATAAATAATGTGCATAAAATTCTTGTGACCATTTAGGCCTTGTTTAGTTCACCCAAAAACTAAAAACTTTTCAAGATTTCCTGTTCTATTGAATCTCATGACATATACATAGAGCACCAAATATAGATAAAAACAAAAACTAAGTTTGCCTATAAATCATGAGACAAAATTTTAAACATAATTACTTTATGATTGGACAATGTTTATCAAATAAAAACGAAAATGCTACCATGTCAAAATCCAAAAACTTGTTCAGTCCGTGAAATTTTTTGGCTTTGGCTACTGTAGCACTTTCGTTTGTATGTGATAATTATTGACCAATTACGGAGTAACTAGGCTTAAAAGATTCATCTTGCAAATTATAGGTAAACCGTGCAATTAGTTTTTGCTTACGTTTATAATTAATTCTTTATGCATGTGTACAAAGATTCGATGTGACGGAAAATCTTTTCAAGATTCTTTATCACATCAAATCTTTATACACATGCATAGAGCATTAAATATAGACGAAAACAAAAACTAATTGTACAGTTTGTCTATAATTTACGGAGACAAATTTTTTAAACCTAATTACTGTAATTAAATAATATTTATCACATGCAAACGAAAGTACTACAGTAGTAAAAACAAAAAAAAATTCACAAAATGAACAAGGTGGATCTAAACAAAACCTAAAACTAGCCTCGGAGCTAGGCACCCTGCTCGCCGCCACCGTGACCGCCCCTTGCTCGCGCCTCGCGCGGCGCCCCCGCCGCCGCTCGCGCCTCGCCCACGCCCGTGCGGGCGTGCGGCCGCGCCGGTCCGCCGCTGCCTCGGCGCCTCCACCTCCCGTGCGGCGTCGCGCCGCCGCCGCTGGCCTGCCGGGTGTGCCGTGCGCCCGTGCGGTTGGGTGTTTGCGTGAGGCCGTGAGGGGTTGAGGAGGTCTGGGTGTACTATGTTGGATTGGTGGGCCTGAACTGGTGGGCTGGATGGGCGCTTGTGTGCCCGGGCGTCTATTTGTACCTGAAGTCTGACCTGACCTTGCTGCCGGAGAACACCCTGACTGCGATGGCGGCGGCGGCGGCGGAAGCTCCGAGCGCATCGGCCTCTTCCGCGGAGAACAGGCTCCTGCAGTCCCTCGCAGACCGCGGATGGCGCTTCCATGACCCCACCGACGAGGCCATCCAGGCCCTGCTCCTCGCTTCCCCCACTCCCTCGTCGGAGGCCGTGGAGTCCGAGCTCGTCGACATGGACTTGAGGTTGTTCGGCGTCAAGTACCTTCCCGACCGGGCCACCGCCGCCGCCACGTCGAAGCGGCTTTCATACCTCCACGGTCCCGTCGTCTTGCAGGTACGGTAAATAAAAATTCTAAAATCACAATGTCCCAAGGTTCTGCACCAGCTAATATTTGTGTCCGAATTCCGAAACCGAGGAAATGCTTTACTTATTATATAGGGTATTATTCAACTTGTGGATCGATTTGGGTGGACATTGCATTTGTGATCTACAGGTACTACGGGCAGTGATGGTACTAATCCTAGCCGATAAGAGGGGAAAAGGGCATTGTCAATGCAGTCTCTGAACCGAACCTATATGAAACCTAACTGTATGTTTTAGACGATGGAACAGATGATGATCGTGTCTGTTCTGCACTCGTGAATCGAACGTGCATTCGAATGCTACTATAGAAGACAATCCCTCTTTTTTTGTCTGAGATGTGTTTGGTTGTTTTAATCCTGTACTTATCTTTACTGTTTCTATAAACTGTTGTTTTGATACAGGTAGTCTCTGTAAGGGATATATATCGCAGCATCATTGATGCCTCCTTTAAGAACCCACAGCAGCGTCGTCTTCTGCGCTTTGGTCTGACTGATGGGATATGTGAAGCAGTAGCCATAGAGTTTTCTCCTATCCCATTCATCACTGAAGAGATAGCTCCAGGTGCCAAGGTCAGTTAACCATGTTCTGCTTCTGCTTCTAATTCTTGTTGTAGAGAATCGCAGTTTCTGCACATTCAGTGTAGGTATTGCCCTTACTTCTGGTTCAGTTCTGACTTCTGAGTATCAATGACATAGGAGCTAGAAACCACCGAGCATGTTGGAAATGAGTAAGTGAATATTACTGTTCAGGTGGCTCTTTGTGTGACACTATTCCAACCGTCAGCATGAAACCAAACTTTGAAAAAGATAAGTAGGCAAACTAATATTTCTATATAAGGATAGTGTAAAGAAACCTATTTGTGACGATGTATATGGTTATGTGGCATTAAGTTAGGGTTGGGAGATAGCATTTTCTGTTCCCATTGGTTGTCTGCCACTCTGCCCCATTGTCTATCTGAATTTCCTTACAGTCTTTTTTTAATAAATATGAAGGTCTAATTTTGATTAAAATGATAAACTATGGTTCTCTGTGATTTACACTTGCTCAAATATACAGTAGTTGAACTTCTGTAGTTTATTGAATATTAGCATTGACATGCATGTTACCTCTTTCCTTGTCCCTGTATAGATTCGCCTTGAGAATAAGATTCCAATCAATAATGGCATATTGTGCTTAAGCGCGAAAAATGTGAGTGTCATTGGGGGGACTGTCCAATCATTGTATGAAGAATGGCAGATGAACCAGAAGTACTCTGGCTTATCTCGTCCATCCTTGAGGTTGTCTCAAAGTGATGATGGAGTTGGGCCTCCACCATTTGAGAAGTTAGACATTGAGGCACGTCCCTGCAGGGCAACCAAAGTTCAAGCATATCCTGGTAACCATCATCTCTTGTTTTTTGTTTCCACTCATGCTGTTGACTAAAGAGCTGTGGAAGTATGAGTTTCTTACCTTAAGTAAATACAGCAACAATAAAGCCTTTTAGTCTCAACTCCCAAGCAGTTTGGGGTACGCCATAGGCTACAGATGAAACCCAACATGAGGCACCAGCAAAAACGGAAAACTTCTGTAAAATCATCATTCAGTAAAATACAGCATCAGAAGTCAACAGAAATTTGCATTTGGTTCAGGCGGTGAAATCCGCATGGATGGCACTTTAGGATTATTTCCTCATGAAAAGGTGTTATACTGTATAGTGTTATACTCCTCGCTAGAAATATATTAATTTTGTTGAGATTTAATAGGAAGTCACTGTTAAGTCCTGTAAATCTGAACAAACACCGTTTGGCAGATAATGGACTGGTTCCTTGTCATTTTTGACAAACATGGAGCTCTGCATCTCTTTAGTTGGAAATCTGGTCCTTAGGTTTCTCACATGCTTGCAACATATGCACTTGTCCTTTATACCTACATTATTCTCATCTCTTACGCGCTATTATTGCGTGCTTGCAAAACTTTTAGACTTTGGTGATTTCTTTGTAACTTGCGGTCTGTCTTCCTTTCATAAAGCTAGGAAGTTGGCAGATACTCATGACCATGCCCCAGTTAATTCTGGTGGCAAACCAATGAATGAGGATTCGAACGATGTGAACAAAGACACTATTGAAAGCAAGGCTGAATCTAAGGAAATTACTCAAGATAGCAGACAAAAAGAAGGTCAGACTCCAGAACCTTATCTTTGATATCAATTCAATCATCATAATTAGTCAGGGGGCAGTTGGAACTAAGACTTATTTCCTTGCAATGTGCAGTCAGTGAAGCTGTTCCTGTCCAAAACCAAGCTGCTGCTCAGAAGCTACTGCAGAAAATGTCACAGGCTATGCCTGAAGACAGGCGTGGTCGGGGTCATAGATTCAAGGGCAAAGGTAAGGAAGAAGATGCTCAGGTTTTTACCCTTGATGAATGGGAGAAGAGGAAAGCCATTGGTTTGAAGCCCGCAGCAGAAAGCTATGTGCATGACACTAGCCGAGATGAGGAGTTGGCAAGGCAACTGCAGGAACAACTAGATCTAGAAGATATGCATGTTAGTCCGATTCTCTGTTGCAATGATGCATGAATGCATCCCTTTCCAGATTTTTTTTTTGCAACATCAGTGTGGAATGTTGATTTTTGTATCAATGTGATATTTTTCAGGGTGGGGCAGATGTTTTCAGTGGTGGGGCGGAGAGTTCAGATGCTGAACGTTTACGGATGAGCATGTTCAGCTTCAGTGGCCCTGATGAAGCAGGTGGTGGTAGAAGAGATTTTCGAGGCAGGGGCCGGGGCAGGGGAAGGGGCCGAGGACGAGGAAGGGGCAGAGGAAGATTTTAGTCCAGCGATACAGTTGGAGGTTTAGGTTTATAGGTTTGTTGTGTGTTCAGTGTAGTGCACTGGTTGTAGGGGTAAAAGTGGTACGATGATGACCTTCTCAAATCATGTGCCCATTTTCACTAGCCTAAGCCTAATGGATAAGGCTGATGCTAGTAGTTAGATTAAGGAACAATTTGTAGACTTCCTGTTTTTTTGTTCTATTCTTAGATGCAGGTGTACATCGTACATGGTTTGCACAAACGAATTGAAGTCTGAAATTTTCATGACTTCTATCTTCTGTTTACTTGTGCTGTTCATCCATTTGAAACATGTTGATGTATACTGTATACAATATTTTGTTGCCTCTTATTAATTCTGAGATTTTGTTTGTAAAAATGCAAGCCAATGCATTGTGGGCCCAGCTGTTACAGGAAGATGGATAGGAATGACAATGTGCTGAATAAAAAGCAAGGTGTGCCTTGCGGGAGTTGCCAAACGATAATAACGAGTTAACGACTTTTCACATTTCAGAGGGCCCGTTCGGTAGCTCCACGGCCCACGCGAGAAGCCGAGTAGCGCTACCAAACGGAGATTTCGCAGCCGCCGTTTGCTTCCGGTGCCGCGCCCCGCCGTTCTCGGTTGCTCGCCGCTCCCGCTGCTCTTCCCTGCCCGCCGCCCCCGGTCCCCGCGACGCCCCTCTGCACTGTCTGTCCCGCTGCTCCACGGCGCGGACAGACCACCTCGCCTCTTCCGACATCCGCGGGGAACTCCAAAAGATCTCCATATCAGGTCGCCGCAATGGATCACGGAGGCGGCGGCAGCATCTGGATCCGTGCGGCAGTGGCGGTGGCGGCGGGAGCCGCCATCGCGGCTCGCGCCGTCCGCCGCAAATCTGTCGACTCCAGTGCCGTGTTCGTCGGAGTCCCCGCTATGGTGGCTCATACCATCGCCGGGTACAGGTTAGAGAGCCACCTCTTTTCAAATATTCCTTTCCGGCGGAAGGGCTCGCCCGTGAGTTCATGATAAGGTCTTGAGTTTGGGACGTGCAGGTTCGCTGGGCTGCTACTGGTGTTCTTCTTCACGTCGTCGCGGGTGACGAGGGTCGGCGAGGCGAGGAAGCGTGCTCTCGATCCCGAGTTTAAGGAGGGTGGGCAGCGTAACTGGTGAGCGAGATCGCCCCCACTGTTGCTCTTATCGCTATGAGGAGACCCAGTTTATAACTAGGAGTAATACGGACTGCTTGTTCTCAGTTTTGGGGTATGGTGTGGCAATTCTTTGGAAGTCGTGAAACTGTGTCTAAATTCCCTTGGTTTTGTATGTTGGATGATTGATGTTATAGGTCGAGGAACGGGAGTTTCTGTGCATTGGAGGTTTATTAAATTTTTTTTATTGTCTACAGCGTTAGCTCTCTAGAGACTTCAGATGATTTCAGTTTCGGTTATTTATTAGTAGAATAATAATGAGTTGATTCGGTGGAATAGAGTTTGTCCCTGAGTAGAAATTTTCTGCGAGCTCAGAGAATCTAGTGAGACTTTTGTTTTGACTACGTTGTGTAATGATCCTATTGTTTTGTGTCTGAGGAGAAACCAAGGGCTTCATATGCATTGATAAAATGACTAGATGCACTAACCTTTTATAAGTGAAAGATGATGTCCCTTAATTTGAATTCAATTGCCTTTCTTCTGTTAAGGATGCGTCATGTCCACTGTCTAACAATAGAAGGTGTTTTGCATACCTTTCTGTATGCTTGTGTAAATTAATATTTTTGCCTTGGTGCATGTCTACTATCTTCAGCTCAGGAGCTATGTCATTGATTATTACATTATATGTTCATTCCTACTCATAGGGTTGCTAGAATACAAAAAATAATAAAGAGTGGCCAGTTTCTATTTTGATGTAACATTATCCTCCACCCATATTTATGCTTTTTTTCAGATTTAGTGAGTCAGTTTTCCCAAAACAAAAGCTCTTGATCTGGATGTCACTGTCGATTGTGGGGCTACGTCTCCCAGCGTGACACTGATGTCGCAATGCGCGCCATGAGTCCCAGGATGTGGGCACATCCAACTATATATAGGAGTTTGTTTCTTAGAGATAGGGAGAGGGAAACTATATATATGGAACTTGTAATTGATTATCAATCAAGAAGTTAAACCCAAATTCAGTTTTACTATCCCGAGCCTTGTTTGCTGGTAGACTTAGCCCCACATCACATTGGATGTAAATGAGGTGCAACCATTGTGCCTGTATTTGTATGCTTTTTAATTTTGAAAATATTGACAGTTGACATCATTACTTAGCTGGATATGTTTGGATTTCAGAAAGTTCCCTTCTGAATCTCTCTAATGCAGGTGCACCCGCTCTTATTGGCAGGAAGCAAGTTTTGTCAAATAGCGGCATTGCAAGTATCTTGGTTGTTTTGATAGCATCAGTTACTGGAGGAACAGATAGGTGTTTGGATTCAAAAGAGTCAACTCTTGTAACTGCTCTTATTGGTGGTGTTATTGGACATTATGCTTGCTGCAATGGTGATACATGGTCTTCTGAGCTCGGCATTCTTAGTAAAGCTGAGCCACGAATTATCACAACATTTAAGGTAATGTTAAGGCTTTTTTTCCTGATTTCACATATCATTAGCAAACATATAATTTAATCTTTCACTGTTTCCTTTCAATTTTATCAGAGAGTGCGGAAGGGTACGAATGGTGGTGTAACCATAGATGGGCTTCTCGCAGCAGCAGCAGCTGGATTCTCGATTGGGCTTGCATTTGTGCTGATAGGATTATTCACCACTCAGTGTGCTTCTGATGTATTCTGGAGCCAACTGCTAGTTATACCTTTGGCTACAGCTGCTGGCCTATGTGGAAGCCTGATCGATTCATTCTTGGGCGCAACAGTCCAGTATAGTGGGTTCTGCAGTGTTCGCAACAAGGTATCGCAACCTAAACTATTTGAAATCTACCGATGTCTGCATATCCTTATCTCATGTGTCTCTGATTTTAAAAACTGATTCTGTGTTGTGTCATGTTTGTTTTGCTTAGGTGGTGGGAGTAGACGGTCCAACAGTCACGAGGATTTCAGGGAGGAACATACTGGATAACAACGGGGTCAATGTAGTCTCTGTGTTCTTGACAACTGTTCTTACTGCGGTGGCTTGCACATACATTTTCTGATGTTAGCTATGGCGAGTATTGGTGCTATGGTAGGTCCACATTAGATGGCAGAGGGAAACCAGAGTGATGAATTAGAACAGCAAATTGTGTAGCAGTGCCATTGATCATTTTCATACACTTAGCCGTAGTAAAATTGTTCTTTTATTATCAAGTATTTTCAACACTAGAGATCTGTGAAATAGAGAAATTTCACCTCTTAAAGATGTCTCAGAAATCAGAATCGTTGCTCTATGCCTAGATCACATGTTCTCCCTAATTACAGGAGACGTGATTCATGCGATGCTTTCTCTGTGAGCATATTTACCCTTACAAAGAACATATTTATTCTCATCATCTCTGTGGCCATCAATTTATGAAATATTTTATGTACTTTTCCGTAAGATAAAGAAAAAATGATTGAAAACTCCATAAGGTAAAGATGGCTGGAACCTGATGGCCCCATCTAATTAAGGGGAAAAAAACTATTCAAACATGTAAATAATCACAAAGGGTGCATTATGGGAATAATACTGATACATGTGAGCACTGAAGATCAGAAAAATAACACAGTATATCTCTACACACCCACCTTCACTTTTGAACCTTAAAGCACATCTGGCACATCACATGTGTGCAACAAGTCAACAGCAATCAACAAACACAAAACACGGCAACAAGACAACAACAATCAACAAACACAGATCTTAGTTCCATTCCAAGTTCAACAGGGTTCCATCCTGAACTAGCTGTTCCCCTCGCTGTGAGGAATGAGCTTGTCAGGAACAACTGATTATTAGCCGCAGCAGCAGAGGCATTCGGGGCAGCACTCGCAGGTCTCGTGGCAGCAGAAGCAGCAGCACGCGGTGAAGAGGCTGCCAGAGATGAGGGGTGGATGATGAGCAAGAGCAAGCAAGAGGTCCGAGGAGAGTGACAGGAGAAGGATTCAGTCACCATGCGTAGAGGCAGCCTCTGTCGTGGTGGCGCTTCTGGATGTGCCCGTAGTAGCCTAGTAGGACATCTCCTTCCTCGCCGGAGGGTTATACATCTTCTACCTCTGTTCTACTTCAACAGGAGGAGACGAAGAGTTCACGAGGTAATATAGCCAGGTGCAAGAAGCTTCCGTTGAACATGCATGACTGTATATGTATGTGCCTGCAGCTCTGCTGTCTCTTTTAGGGAGCTCAGCTCAGCTCATGGTGGTCACGTGTCACTCTCAGACAGCTACTTCCTCGGGTAAGCAAGTATCATTGCTACAGCACCTGATTGACCCCCTTGGGTCAATAATATCGTATCCGAAAGGATCATGCTGTACTAGTAGTAGTTAATCTTGTTTGGCAGCGTATGACAGGCACACGTTAACGGATGTCTGGAGTAGCGCAATAAACAAGTGTTTATTATAAGAGATGCGGTGGCATTCAAACATCAGATGAGAATTCACCCAGTATTCAGACAATATATCATATAAAGAGGTATATACAGGACATGAATTCATTTCTTACTTACTTTTCCAGTTGTATATACGTATGAACCTATCCATATTAACAATGTATATTTTGAAGGCTCTCCAGTCCCCACAGCTGGGTCCAAATAATTCTCAGAATATTAGGTAAGATCATGCAAACATCCTACTTATAATAATACAAAATAGCAATCAGCAAGTAGATAACATAAGCACAACATCCTGAAAGAGATGGTTCGTGTGTCAGCCAGCCTCAGCTGTTCTTGTTTCCTTCCCACCATACTCCATATTTTTCCACATAAATAAAAGAATAAAAAATAAGCATAAGCTATTTGCCACGAAAAATACAAAAAGGAAAGCTGCAAACTTGTTACTTGTCATCCTCCCACAGTCCCACGATGCATACTGTCCAGACTCCAGATATACAGAGCAGAGAGCACTCTGGTAGAATCAGACAAGATTTCAGGCAAGAAGAAAACACATGCCCATTTCAAGAATACGCCATGCAAAATTCAAAATGTCCCTTTGTCCTCAAACCATCAACTATTAATTACATACTTTGACAGGGGGTTATGCATACAGAAGGTAACAAAATGCCTTTGTGCATCCCCGGTGAAGCAAGCAACTTCATCTAGCTTAGCTACCAAGGTGGTGAAAACGGAGCACGTTTTGTTGCAATCTCATTCTCATGTCACGGTTGGGGCTACAAGACGAGCCGACGAAGGGGGCGCAGGAAAGCTTGCGTCTGCGGCGATCACAGGTTGGTGATGCCCACGAGCAGCGCTCCGCTCCAGCTGCTCCCACATGAGCCTCCGCCGCTCCTCAGTCGCGGCTCGCTTCTCCTCTTCCTCTTGGAAGTTGTTTTGGCAGGCTAGAAGCAGCCTCTCATCCATTTCACGGAACATTTTCCGCACGTTCATTGTTACATTGAGGACTGATTGGTTCCAGTGCCAGCGGGTGTTCCGCTCCAGAGCTGGATATATAATCGGTAGGATCACTTGACGGTTTTGGGAGATCATATCGAATAGGTGCTCGTTGTTCCATAGGAACAAGGCTCTCTCTGCAACCTGCGAAAAGAATGCCAAAAAAAATCAGTGTGTGAGTTTATGGAACAATGCTATATGCATGTATTGTAGAACATGCAAGTGAAGTGACATGATCAAAAACAGTCCAAATGCAAGTGTCAGGCTGTTCACAACCCTACATTTATTGATCTTATTTAATTGACGAAGACAGATGAATACAATATGCTGTACATACAAGGAAATAGGAGTCGATGTGTCCCATCCACATTAGTGCACAAAATCAATACAGTACAATTGAAAATCACAATTCTACCTAGCTGATTGTCAAGCCCCACAAAGTGCAAATGTCTGCATCTTTGATTTATTGAGGAAAATAGAGTATTTACAAGAGCAGCAGATTTTGGCAACTGCCACATACTCCGTATTAACACCCCAAAGATTCCTATCATCTGCCTTTAACCTGTGGATTTATTTGTGACCTAAGACTTCTAGAGCATTTCCAATTCTTTGGAAAAACAAATGGCCAAAAGCCACGCAAAGGAAACTGGCCACCAACTAAACTTAAGCCAAGTGTGTGGTCTCACTTTGGCCAACAAGAAAAGATTTTAACCACTGATGAAATTCTTATCATTAATTAGTAAGCACTATGTCATAAAGGCACAGGGGACCATGTAAAGGGACACTAATAAATCAGAAAAGCAAGTCGAAAAAGAAAGGGGTCAAACAGACTCTTCAATTAAGATAAGCGAAAGATTCATCTGGCAAACAACATTGCAACTATTACTTTGATTAAAAAAAAGCTTAAAGCTGTGCTTCTAACCTTTATTAGAGAAACTAATTATTACAAAAGCATATATTCCTGTTAGTATTTCTTACCATGGCAATTGTTATGAGCACAAGGCCAGAACAAAATATAAAGAGAGAATCTCACCTGAAAATGAGAGCTATTCAGGCAACTAGCAATCTTTCGGAACAAGGGAGTCATGCACTTCTGAAATTCAGCCATGTCAGTCAACTCCAGCACCTCCTCCAACTCCCCCAAAAACATAATTTCCTTCTGACTATTTGTAACTGGCCAATACTTTAGCAGGCCTCTGATCACAGTCCCAGCAAGCTTTGGTTCCTTCTCAATAAATTGTGTGATGCAATATGTCAGCTGTGGCAGATACACTCCCACTGATTTCGGCTTATGAAGTGGTATCAATGCTTTCCATAAGAACAACTTATGTTCCTCCTTCAATGGCTTGGCAAACCCACTTATTACACTGCCAAAGACCTCCAACAGCTCGGCGATCCCATTGTGATGATCTGTCTCGAACACAAACCTATAGAAGATATTGCTCACAGCCTTACGGATGAATGGTCGATTTCCCATGAACTTGCCATATATCCGATGTAATATTGTCTTCAAGCAGTCCCTTTCTCTTGGGTCATCCGAATCAAACAGATCGAGCAGCTTGGAGACGAAAGGGCTATCCACATACTTCCTAGCCACCTTAGCATCGACGAGCGGCGAAGTCACAAACCTAAGGAGAAACTCATAAACGACTTGCAAGTGGTACCAGGACGGATCGAAGAACGGCTCGTCCTCCTCGGTCTCCGAAGTCGAGGTGCCAGACCGGACTTTGGGCGGGAAGACCCTGAACAGGTTAGCGGCGAACATGCGCACGCACGCTGCTATCATTGTCTCCGTGAGGGGCTCCTCAGCAGCGCCAATGCAGTCGACCAGGGACATGAGCATCTGCCGCTTCCGCTCCTTCTCCGGCGAGTCCTTGCCCCGGTCGGAGAAGTCGTACACCGCGCAGCAAATGTTAACCTTCTGGACAAAGGCGTCCTCCCTAGACCTCACCTCGGCTCCGGCCCCGGCTCCGGCTCCCGCCGCGGGAGACGGAGGCGAGACGTTGGGCTTCGGCGTGGCCCCATTCTCCCGCGGCGAGGCCCCATTCTCCCGCGGCGATGGTAGGTGCGGCGGCAGCTTCGCAGGCGGCGAGCCCGTGCCCCCGCCGCCAGAGCTGGATTTCATCGCCTTCCACGACAGCTTTCCAATAAATTGCTTCCACATGTCGGCGAGATCCGGCAGCACCAACAACACATCAAATCTCCCCAATTAAACGACCATTCCGACAGGCCCGGCCTCCTGTCGGCAGCACGGACACGGGGCGCGCGCGAATCCCCGGGCCTTAAAAGAGCGCGCTTGGCAACGTCGACGAGCGGCCGATCCTCCTGCGGCGACAGCAAGAGATCGCAAGGCGCGCCGCACCCGCCGGTACAGATCAACCACCGCCCTCCGGTGAACGCAGCGAGATGAGAGGGAATGCCACGCCGCGCCCAATAAAACCGGGCCGGGAGCGCGACGGCGGGGAGGAGGCCTGGCAGGGATCCGGCAATGGCGGGCTCAGCGCCAGATCCGGGGGCGGGAGGCGGCCATGGATGGGATCTCGGGAGGAGGGGAAAGGGCGTGGAGAGGTGGGGAAATTTTGGCGTTTTGAGGAGGGGTGGTGGTGGGCTGGTGGCAGGGGAGGGGAGGGGAGGGGAGGGCAGCCGGGCGGAGAGGGGGAGGAGGCGCGAGGACACTCTCCGAGTAGAGCGAGCGAGCTGCAGTGGTGCGCTGCAACTGCAAGGACGATGGATCGCCCGCTCGTCGCGGTTCGACCATCGGATCGGGCGTTTCGAGCTTCGTCAGCCGTCGGATCTCGGCCTTTTTTTATGGCTGGTTTCCTCCTCCTTCCGCTCTGGAAAGGCGTACGGGTATGAACTGCATGATGGTGATTGGATAATGGGAAATCAGTTGTAACGGCTGGGAAATATCATTCGGTTGTTTCTTTTTTTAGCGACGGCACATGTTCAATTGCTAATTTCATAGTGACCGGCCACCATTTTTATCATTTTGTTTCTTCTTTTTCTATTAACACTTAGGTCTTGTTCAGTTGGCAATTTTTTTGGATTATAATACTGTAGCACTTTCATTTGTATTTGACAAATATTGTCCAATCATGGACTAACTAGGCTCAAAAGATTCATCTCACATATTACAGGTAAACTATGTAATTAGTTTTTATTTTCATCTATATTTAATACTTCATGCATGTGCCACAAGATTCGATGTAACGGGAAATCTAAAATTTTTAGCAAAACTTTTTGGAAACTAAACAAAGCCTTAGGGCAGCTTCAATAGAGACACTTCAAACAAGCTCAAGTCAGCATTTTACCTACATAAGATAGAGAGAGAAGAAGAAGAAAAAAGAAGAAGAGCCAACTCTTGTCGCCACGCTAGGCTCCGACAGGTTGAGAGGTACTTCCTCCATCCTAAATTGTAAGCCATCTTAAAAATATTGGAGAGTCAAAACATCTCAACTTTGACCAAAATTATAGAGATAATTACAAAAATTTATAACATCAAATAGGTATAATATGAAAATATAATTAATGAACAATGTAATGATACTAAGTTGACACTATAAATATTATTATCTTACAATGTAAATTTGGTCAAATTTAAGATGATTTGACTCTTCAAAATTCTTGGAATGACTTATAATTTGGGATGGAGTAGTATACCGCAGCGGCTAGATAAGAGCAAGTCCAAAATTCATGAGGTTTTGTATGTATTTTTCAACACAATTTACATATACATCTTACAGAACTACATACTTTAGAAGGTATATCGATCAGTGGTTTTAAAAGTTTGGCCAACTCTTGTCTTAAAGGATACTATATGTTTTTTTTACCAAATGGACATGCATATACAAACAGAAGGCTTGTTTTTCAAAAGTAATCAGAAGGCTTCTCTAAAAGTACGTGTTCTATAGTTGAGAAACTGATGATGCACTCTTCATTCTTCTAAGGCGAATGATGGCTTCGTTTGACATCCCAACGCCTAATCATTTCATTTGATTGTGAGACTCTGGTTTGAGTAGGCATTAAGTCGTCCTCTGAACTTTTGTTCTCCCCAAGGCCGTAACACATCGTGCTCAACTGCTCATGAAAGCCATGCTACAATAGGTGAAGCTCGATCTGCTCGTGATTTCATCTCAACTGAAGCGCCTAGCTGAGCAATACACTCATTTATTAGCTTCCCAAGCTCCAGGTGTGTCATCACTCTTTCTCGAAATAAATCTTTCACAAGGGAAAAAGACAAAGACATTGACATGGCAGCAGGCGACAGCCCTAGATATAGGATGGATAACCAGACATGGATAAGGCGCTCGTTTTCGCTCTGAAAAGGGGAGAGCCAGCTGAGCCAAAACACTCCACCCCAACCTCCACCTCATTCAGCGAGCGATGACGAGACCACGTCAATCACAAGCCTGGCCGAGACTCGCCAGCCGCCGTCGCCGTCACTCTCTCACCCCATGTTCCGCGCATGGCGCAGCCGAGACCAATCTGGAGGCACTAGCCCAGAACACTCTGCTGGTGGCTCTCGTCCGATTGCAATCCACCGTATCAGCAGAAAAATAAAAGGGAGAGAAGGACCTTTCATTTGATCATGTTATCAGGTTTCCGTTGAGAACGTACATTGCTTTTTTTTAGATAAAGATATAACATCCGGTCTCTACATCCGAGGATGTACACAGCCCAGTATTATAGAGTTTTATTTGAGAAAAACAAAGAGAGACAAAGTCCTATACATGGACTAGGACGCTAGTTTAAACAATATAAATGTTTCCATCCTTTATTGGATAGCTCTAAAGCAATTACTTCTAATTTCTTGCTTATCTTCGAGAGCACGTCCTTGGCTGTCTCAACAAGCTGCAGCTGAGCCCAAAAGCGTAACCAGTACGCTCTCCTGAAAATTACCTGCATAATAGAGTTAGTTTTCATTTTATTAAAAACATAATCATTGCGGCATCTCCAGATAGCCCAAAGCAAAGCAGCCACCCCAACCCAAAT
>Ga0182004_10000895_pt1 | contig 20264 bp, 17 predicted proteins | sample Sormic07211540_1_FD_120479 | JGI IMG/M metagenome (GOLD analysis project Ga0182004, IMG submission 120479) | Endophyte microbial communities from Sorghum bicolor roots, Mead, Nebraska, USA - 072115-40_1 MetaG | ecosystem: Host-associated > Plants > Roots > Unclassified | place: USA: Nebraska...
AGGAAATTAAAGCAACTTAAAATGGTATTAATAAATACTAATGAGTTCACTAAAAGAAGATTGAGCCTCACTGATCTTAATAAAAGAAGATTGAGCCTCACTAAACTTGGCCTCTAGGAATGCAACGCTCAAGATAACCCTTAAAAAAAGATGTTTTTTTCTAGGATATAGAGGACAGGACGGTCTTATCCTAGTTTTTGAGGTTGGGACTGTCCTAGTTTAGTGTTAGTAGGGGCGGGCCTAGGCCTAGGGCTAGTAGGGCCATGGTCAAGTCATGGCCCAAATTTTATAGAAACAAGTTTTCAATTTTGGCCCAACAACGCACAATCCACTAAAGAAAAGACAGAAGAGTAGGGCAGAACTTGGCCGCAAGTTCGTAACTCGCATGTGGTTCTCGCAGTCGTGGCTCTTCCGTCGCTCATGCCACCGCTCCCGCCTAGCACTTGGCTGCCTCCCACGCGCTCTCGCACTAGTCGGCGCCGGCACAACGACACTCAGTCTGTTCGGGCCCATGGCCCTTGCCTGCCAGTGACTGTCGTCATTCCATCGCCCTTGCAAGCAGCCTGCCATAGCGCCACGTGCCAAACAGAACTTGATCTGTCAATTGTGTACTATAGTGTAGCTATCGGTGATTCCTCATGAAATTTGGCCCTAGGCTTAGCAAAATTCTAGGTCCGCCACTAAGTGTTGGGTTGTTGGAATAGGGTTATTCCTACCTTTTGCTAGGATTAAGGGACAAACAAGGACATGAGACAGAGACCATCGTGTGTTCATTATTAGCAACGGTTATGCCCACTTGTCTTATTCCTCTTTGCTCTCTTCCTTCCATCTTCTTCTCAAAATAGAGCAAACTGTCGGTGCTACGAACAAGAGCTAGCGCGGCCAGGCCAGGGTGTGGGTCCTCGGCGGCAGGTGTAGGGGGTGGACACAAGGGCGGCGCAAGCATGGGGGCTTGCGTGGAGGATGGTGCGGGGGTGTAGCCGGGCGTCGTCTCGAGGAAGAAGAGGCGCGGGAGACGAAAATAAACGTCGTAAAGAGGGAACGACGTGGTACCTCATATTTGATTGGACGAGGGGCTACATCTCGATGGAATATTCCTTCTCAGGGGTAGTCCTATCCCACTTACCTCCAACCAAACGTTGGGATCCCACTTCATCCTTGTACCACCCCTAAGACAACCTAGGTTAAAATTCTCTTTAATCCTCTCAAATCCCCTCAATCCCATGCTTGGGGATGAAACAAAGGAGGCCAATGGATGCCAGTAGGGCGCGCGTCACGTGATTGATTCTCTCGTGCAGGGTGCACTTGTGACCAGTTGACTCCCTTTATGTCTGCACGAGCAATCCAGTAGTTAACTAAGAGCAAATCCAACGGTAGCCCCAAAAACAGGGTCTCTACTTTTTTTATTCGGTGCTCTCAACCTCTAGATCATCAAGCCCTCGTTCTCTCGCTTGACTTGGTCAATCAATATCTTGACTTGGTCAACATGATCTATGCCATCTCCACTAAAATTGGACAAAATACCCGATACCCATTACCAGTACCTGAATTACCCGAACCCAAGGTACCCAATCCTAAATTCGGATAGCGATTTTTATTACCCGAAATTAGTTTGGATAATTCGGGTAATATCCCCAAGTACACAAACTACCCGAACTACCCAAATATTTGTCTATGTCTTTGTATTTATCATGTGTTGTTAGTTGAATATTTGAACTTATCAGTTTATTAGAATATAATTCTCTCTATTCGAACAAGTGACTATAATATATTATTCTCTACAAAATGCTATTGAAATTTATACAAATTGCTGCTAAAATTATATATAAATTACTACTAAAATTTCATGTAGTTTGTTGTTTTCTGTAAATTTGGGTATATCGGGAATACCTGAACCTAAATTATCGGGTACCTGAAATTACGGGTTGTGTTTTTTCTGACTAATAACGGATAGCAATTTTCATTACCTGAATTTTAACTTTCCCGACCCGAAAAAATTGGATAACCCGAACGCCCAGACTTAATCTCCACATGTACACTTGCTTATTGATGTTCCCAAGTGTTATCCGCCCATGGTCCGTCCTCTAGCCCTTGGTCCCTCGGTTCAAAGCCTCAATGTTCATTCTTCACTGCTCCAAGTCTATCGACACAAACTCACTTCACCTTCTCCATTGCCGTCAGTCGTCTCAACACTCAATACTTACACATCACGAGACAAAAGACATGTTGCACACACTACTACTCGCATCATGGTTTGTCTCAAACACTCAACCAAAGCTCAATTATTTCTTGACAATCACTCATCACATATGGACACATATTCACTATGCATATGTTTGTAGCATGCAATCAAACCACTGGAAATAATGTGGCATGATCCAGATCTCCGTATAAGTAGCTGACCCACCATCCAAAATGACATCCACAGTGCCAAGAAAAATAATGTAGAGGAAGATTTCGAGTTGGAATGAACAAGGGTGAGCTAGGCGAAGTGTCTATCAATACTCTCGCATCAATATTGGAACCTAATAATGATACAACGGTCTCCATCAATATTAGCCCAATGTCTATCACGAACGTAGGAGTAAGTTCGGACACAAGTGGCTTAGCCGCCATGAATGATCGTCACGTGGAACTTTAATCCCCGATAAAGTCTGCAGGCTTTTCACTGGTGGCCAAAAAAAAGGCAAAGCTACGTTAGCTGAATCATTAATATGAGGAAATTGAAGCTACTAAAAATTGTATTAATAAATACTAATAAGTTCACTAAAAGAAGATTGAGCCTCACTGATCTAAAGTTTACGTAAGCCTATCTCCAATTCATAAGGTGAGAGAAAAAAATTGATTTTATAGATCACCATAATATATTTGTACTCTTCAACTTATAGCACACTTTTCAACTCGCTCTCTGTAGTAGAAATGCAATATATAAGCATTTGCTTTGCATGATTTACAATAGTATACAAATACAGTTCATATACAATCATATTAGCATAATTAATATGTGCCTAATTTATAATTTATTATAATAAATCCAATTTCAAGTATCCAAACAGGACCTAGAAATCATGTTCCTCATAAATATGGATGTCTAATATTACAACAGGTCAAAAAACTAATCGTACAAATCCCCCCCCCCCCGGGCACACCCACCCACACCAAGTTGAGAGTTCATGCAATGAAAGAGGGGGGACGCGACTTTGTGCCATCTTATTTAATCAAGCTCATTTTATTTACTGCATCATCACAATTATATCTGGGCTCGTAACATTTACAATCCATTGGAGAAGGGGAAATATGACACCCTTATTGTCGATGTTCCTAAGTGTCAGTCGTCCACGTTCCGCCCTTCATCCCTCGGTCCAAGCCTCTACATTCGTTCTTTACCATTTCTAGTCCATGAGCACAAACTCACTTGACCTTCTTCATCGCCGTCGTCGACCATCTCAGCACTTATATTAACACATGCACATCACAGAGACAAGAGACATGTTACGCACACTACTACTCACATCATGGTTTGTCTCCAGCACTTAACCAAAGCTCGATTATCTCTTGACAATCACTCGCCACTCGTCACACACATAAGCACATATATCCACCATACGTTCGCAGCACATGTAATCAACCACTGGAAATAACGTGATATGATCCCGGATCTTCGTATAGCTCGTAGCTGACCCTTCGCTGGTCTGAAAAGTCATGACTGAAATTACTGTTGGCGGATTTATTATGAGAGAAAAATACTGCTGCCTGACAGAAAAAATATGGCTAATAAGACAAGCGAACGAGAAATTCGTACTGCCAAAAAAGATAATGGAATTATTCATAGTGCCAAAAAAACAATGGCAATTCGTAGCGATGGATCATAAGGAAGGATATCGCAATCCAATAATGACAAAAACAATCAATACTAGCCCAGTGTGCTTGGAATCAAGCCACTGGAAAGATAATGACGACGTTATTGTCTATATATAGTGCCTTCGTTCGTATCAATGCAAATCAAATATTATTGTAAGTACGATTCTATGTCTCCACATGCTTAGCCGAGACCTCATACACTATTCATTATTCAAGACTAGCTAGGTGTACTAGAACCGGCGCCGACACATGGGCTGAAGCTAAAAAGGGAACATCTGATTTGGTAACAGTTAGCGTCTTGGATAGCTTGTTCGTTGAGTTTATCTGCAGAATCTGACAGCCATTTAGCAGTATTTTTTTCTCACAATAAATCAGCAAACAGTACTTTCTGTCATGGCTTGTCAAAGGCGTCGGCACCTAAGGTAGCTGGACCGTGGCTACGGAGCTCTCGTAGCCTCGCTCCGTCCTCGCCGGCGAGGTTTTACCCCTCAGTCGTCGGCTTTGTTGTTGGAGAAGAGGGAGGTAGGGTTTGAGGATAATAATCTTGATTGATCTCAATTGTGCCGGTTACAAGAACATATGGCCTAAGGTCCAAACCAACTAGAGCTAATTGCTCCTAGAATTAAGGAACTGAAAGGGAAACTATCCAATTCTTCTTGACGTAGCCACTGGAGGGCGTCACGCCATGCACCTCCCTAGCCATGCGCTCTGCACGTTCTGCCGCACGGCGTATGTCGCGGGCCCTCCTACGTCGCATATAGGTACAACCCCATATGACATCTCCCTCCCCACCGAGACTCAGCTTGTCCTCGAGCTGAAACTCTAGATGCTTGGACGAGAAAGCTTCGACGTCTTCGCAGGTTGATGACGCCGCAGACTCCCCTTTCCATTGGATCAAGACTTGACGGACGCCATGAGCGAGCCGATAGTGCACCGCGCGTTCTGGCTCGGAAGCAACTGCGCCATGATGCATGGGCCACAGGGGCGGTGGGGCGTCTGGAGGAGCCCCGTCGAACTGCTTGAGGACGCCCACATGGAACACGTCGTGAAGACGGGCGCCGACAGGAAGAGCGAGGTGCACCGCGACCTCATTGATCAACTCGACGACGCGGTAAGGACCGTAGAAGCGAGGCCAGAGCTTGCCCGTTGACGCTTGCGGAAGAGACACCACGGCGTGGTGCCGAAGTCAGAGGAGGGCCCAGTTGCCCACCTGGTAGGCCACTGGATGATGGCCCGCGTTGTAGTGGCGCTTCTGCACCACCTGCGCCTGTTCCAGCTGGTAGCGAATGTCGTCGAGGAATTCCACACGCTCCTACATGCTGCGGGCAACGGCTGGCACCCTCGACTCACCCAGCTCGTAGGACCGAATGGAAGGCGGATCCCAGCCATAGACGATGCATAACGACGTGTCACGTAAGGAGGACTGGAAGGTGGTGTTGAAGACAAATTTCGCCCATGGAAGGCAGCGCAGCCACTAATGCGGTCGATCGCCTGTAAGACACCTCAAATACATAATGATGACCCAGTTAGCAGCTTCCAATTGGCCGTCCGACTGTGGATGGAAAGTCGTGGACATGTGAAGCTTGGTGCCCAACAAACGCAAGAGCTCACGCTAGAACATTGAAGTGAAGACGGGGTCACAATCCGACACCATCGACTGAGGAACCCCATGGAGCCATACGATGTCAGTGAAGAACGCCTAGGCGACGGACTCGGTGGAGTACGGATGTGCCAATGGAATGAAGTGGCCATATTTGCTGAAGTGGTCCATCAACTTGAGGATGACGGACTTGCCACGGACGTGGGGCAGCGCCTCGATGAAATCCAGCCTGATGTTGGTCCATATCCCTTGCAGAACTAGCAGAGGAAGCAGTATCCCGGGTGGCCGCAGGTGCTCAGACTTGTACCTTTGGCAGACGACGCACACCCGTACGAGCTCCTGCACCAACCATTTCATGTTAGAAAAATGGAAATCATGGTGAAGCCGATGTATCGTGCGCTGAACGCCCTCATGCCCCTCCTCGTGAACAACCTGCATGATCTCCTGGATGAGGGGCAAGGGTGGCGAAATGTAGAGCCGCCCGTTGAACTGCACCATGCCATCGGCCAGGGACCATGGCGCACCGTGATCTTGTCGCGGAGCGCCATGAGGCTCAGGTCCATGGCCTATGCTTGACGGAGGCGCGTGACGAAGTCAAACCAAGGAGTCAACAGGGCGAGGATGGCCCTGACCTCCGTGTTGCGGCGGGACAAGGCGTCCGCCATGGCGTTGGCCGCCCCCGGCTTGTACTCCACCAAGAAGTCAAATCCGGGGAGTTTCCCCACCCAATGGTGCTGGGGAATCATCGCGAGTCGCTAATCCAAAAGGTACTTAAGGCTATAGTGATTGGTCTTCACAAGGAAGTGGCGCCCCATAGATACGACCTCTAGTGCCGCACGACATATACATGGCCGATGAGCTCCCGCTCATAGGCGGTGAGGGAGCGATGGTGTGGCGTGATTGGCCTACTAAAGAAGGCGATCGGGTGTCCCTCCTGGATGAGGACCATGCCAAACCCATGCGAAGACGCATCGCACTCGACGGTTAACAACTTGGTGAAGTCAGGCATGGCAAGAATGGGCGCGGATGTGACCACGACCTTGAATGTGGTGAACGCAGCCCCTATGGCGTTGTTCCAGGAGAACCCTTCCTTCTTGAGGAGGGCTGTCAGCGGGGCGGCGACTGTATCGTAGTTGTGGACGAATTTGCGATAATACCCCACCAAGCCGAGGAAGCCACAAATCGCCCGAGCAGAGTGAGGCACCGGCCAGTCGAGGATGGCCTGCACCTTGGCCGGATCCATGGTGCCCCCTGTCTCGAAGATGATATGCCCAAGGTAGGAGACCGAGGTCTCGCCGAAGGCACACTTGCTGCGCTTGATGAAGAGCCCGCGAAGCTCTGTGAACAAGGCACACATGTGTCAGAGATGATCTGCCCACGTGTGGCTGTAGATAAGAATATCATAAAAAAATGCTAGGACAAAGTGTCGCAGGAATGGCCTAAGAACGTCGTTCATGAGTGTTTGAAAAGTCATCGGGGTGTTGCATAAGCCAAACGGCATGACCAAGAACTCGAAGAGGCCGTCGTGAGTGTGGAACGCCGTCTTGTGGATGTCAAAGGGCCACATCCGGACCTGGTGGTTTCCCAACCACAAGTCGAGCTTGGTGAAGAAATGAGCACCATGGAGCTCGTCGAGCAGCTCATCGACAACGGGGATCAGAAACACGTCCTTGACGGTGAGCGCGTTCAATCTATAGTAGTCGACGCAAAAGCGCCACGTGCCATCTGCTTTCTTGACGAGGATGACCGGCGAGGAGAAAGCCAAGTCACTGTGGCAGACAATCCCTTGCTTGATCATGGCCAAGCACTGGTGCTCCAACTCGTCCTTGTGTGCTGCTGGGTACCGGTAGGGACGGACCACGACGGGTTGCGCGCCTGGCTTGAGGACGATGTTGTGGTCGTGGGTGCGTTGAGGAGGCAGACCGCGTGGCTCGGCGAAGATGTTAGTGAACCCTGCGAGCAGCTCGTCAAGTAACTGTGCACTAGACATCGCAGCGCAGGCGTCCTGGGCACCCGACAAGGGCACACCTGGCCAGGAAACCGTGCGGCCTTGGCGCTGGAACGACACTATGCCGGAGGTGAAGACCCACACGATCCGGTCAAGCATGGCCATCCACTGAGTACCAAGCACCACATCATATCCTGCAAGAGGGGCATGACAAAAAGGTCGACACATAAATCAATGTCATCGTCGACGAGTGGGGCATGACGGATGACACCTGGACAGGGAACCTTCTTGCCGTTGGCCATGGTTGTCATGAGCCGCGGTCGGGCTTGGATGGGCAGGCGCGTGCGTTCCACGGCAGCCTTGGCGATGAAGCTGTCCATGGACCCCGTGTCCAGCAGGGCAACGAGTGTGGTGTCGCCCAGGGTGACCTAGATTTGCATGGTATTGCCCATGGCCACCCCGGCCACCGGGTGCAGCGAGAAAACTGGATACTCAGTCTCATCCGTCTCCTCGTCCCCGACGTCGGCCTCATCGTCGTCCTCCACCTTGTTGTCCAGGAGGAAGAGCTGTTTACAGACCTTGTTATGCCCACGACTGTAATTCTTGTCACAATTGTAGCACAACCCCAGCTGGCAACGCTCCATCTCGGACTAGTTCAGGCGGCGAACCCGACGACCGTCGACCAACGCAATAGGAGCCATTGGTTTGGCCGTGATCGGGTTGGCAGGAACGCGCGCACCGCGGTTCGGCAGCACTCCTTTGCCCGGCGCCCTAGCCATGGGTGTGTAGTATTGGTGCAAGTGCTCCATCTGGCGCGCGAGGCTCATGGTGGCTGCCAGCGATTAGGGGTTTTAATTCTGCATCTGCAGGCTGAGCGAGGGCAAGAGACCACCCATGCACACGTTGCGCTTCGTCGAGGTGCCCCACGCGCGGAAGCAGGGCTTGGAAATTACGATCTTGGTAGTCCTCCACGGAGCCCATGCGCTGGCAGGAGGCAAGCTCGAAGAGAGGGGCCGAGCGCAGCGGCGGCCCATAACAAAGGTTCAGGACCTCCTTGAAGCGGGGCCACGTCAGCGTCCCCTCGTCCTCCTGCACTTGCATATACCAGAGCTGCGCCTCCTGGAGATTTTAAGACACCATCCACATGCATTCTTCGGCCATGATCTGCTCTTGCTAGAAGAAGGATTCACACTGGTTGAGGAAGGCCAACGGGTCGCTCTTACCATCGTAGTGAGGGAACTCGGGCCACCAATGCTTAGGAGGCCGATCCTGATGATGGCCACCCCCGGACCCTGGACGGCCGCTAGATGCGGAGGAGCTGGTGACGGCAGGGTCGGCTATGGCCTTGGCATTGGCCTCGGTCGACTTCTGCATCAGGGCGACGTTCTTGGTGAGGGCGTCGAGGGAGGCTTTGAGATTGTTTCCCACGGTGCCGACGCAAGATGCGGCGGACGAGGACGGTGAAGATGGGTTGGGAACGGCGGCGGCTGGTGGTGGGTTAGGGATTGCGGTGGAAGATGGTGCGGCGGCTGATGGAGGCAAGGATCGACTAGACCATGATATTATGTTGTCAACGGTGTCGACACCCAAGGTAGCTGGACCGTGGCTACGGAGCTCGTAGCCTCGCTCTGTCCTCGCCAGCGAGGTTTTATCCTTCAGTTGTCGGCTTCGTTGTTAGAGAAGAGGGAGGTAGGGTTTGAGGATAACAATGTTGATTGATCTCAATTGTGCCGGTTACAAGAATATATGGCCTAAGGCCCAAACCAACAAGAGCTAATTGCTCCTAGAATTAAGAAACTGAAAGGGAAACTATCCAATCCTTCTATATACCTAGTCACTGGAGGGCGTCACGCCGTGCACCTCCCTGGCCACGCGCTCCATGAGTTCTGCCGCACGGCGTATGTCGCGGGGGTCCTCCTACGTCACGTATAGGTATGACCCCACATGACATGACTTATCCGAGAAAGGAGAGTAACTCTCTCGTCATGTCAAGCCATATTGAAAAATGATTTGTGTCATGTCGATTAAATTTAAAAGACGACAACACTACTACTAATAAGTATACTATAAATATAAATTAATATATTTTTGGAAGGAGCAGCCACTGGGGCTCGAACTTGCTACCTCTCATCCTTAAAACACTACTATTAATAAGTATAAGTACTCCCTCTATACTAGAAATACATAACGTTTAGGACATAATTGTGCTTACTAAGGAATCATTAATTAGGGGTAATCTTCCGGTTTTGCCCTTATTAAATAGAGGTGTTAGTGTACCCTAGACATAAAAGATTCTTTGCTCTATTGGTTACCAAGGTTGGTTTTGAGATGCTTGTGTGTGAGGGTGGGGGTTCAATTCCTGTGGCTGATAGCTTGGCTCTTATGTAAGCACCAAGCTGGGCAAGGATGCATAGGTAGTAGTGGGCCCAAATAGCAAATGTTGTGAGAAGGAAGAGGAAAGAGAATGTGTTTGAGACAAGTATGAGACAACTTATTGTATAACTTGGCTCTAATTACTTGGCTCTATTATTGATCTTGCTCTTAGAGAGTCCTCAGCAGCTACGATGACATCCATTGCGAAATTGGGTCACTAGTCCAAAACGACATCTAATATAGGTATGGAGGGAGTATAATATCTATTTGTATAAATTAATAAAGTTGTGGCCATACATTCCTGGAAGGAGCAGCCAACGGGGCACGGAAATTGCGACCTCACCCTCATGCTTGTTCATCCCTAGCTAACCACTCAACTCATACTATGTTTCTATCCAATCGCAATATTCGTCCTATATTCTATATTTATCAAGTTTTGAAATACTGAGTTTGTAACCTTAAATAAATTCAAATTAAAAAAGTTGACAACTTAATTATATACAACTTTAGTTTTGGTCATTTATCCATTTGAGGTCATTTGAAAAAAATAATTTTAAATGTGAGAAATTCAAACAAAAATTTTCATAGATATATAGATGATTTCAAATAAAAAAGTTGTAACTACAAAGTTACATAACTTTTTTAGATCTACAACTTTTATTTTGATAGTTTCTACATATGAGGTTATTTGAAAATTTTGAATTTGAATTGTGAGAAAATTCATAACGTAATTTTCCTTGGATATAATATTTCAAATATATAAAAGATAACTGAAAATAACTACCTAACTCTGTATACACTACTACTAAAGAGAACTCACATATGGTCAAGTCAGATTTTTGAAGGTAGGCACGGTGTCCGCCTCTACAACAACAACAACATTGTTTGATATTTTTGGAGGCAGTTAAGTGTCTGTTCCTAGAAATCTATACCTAATATTAAACATGCAAATTTTCTCTCCACTCATTTTTTTGTCCACGTCCATTTAGCTAGCATGACAGTGGAGACTTTCCTCCCAGGACTCATAACCCATACTAATACAAGTTAATACGAGTTATGACAACTCACATCTAACAATGATGAGTATATCAGTATATGGAATCTAATTTAGGTTGTGCTCTGTGTATCTCGTATGTGGTCTGGACTCATGACCTGTGGTTACAAAAACTCAGCATTTAACAATGATATGAAGTCATATTCCTATATGTATTGGTTCTGTTACAATGCATGGACACATTTACTAGTAGATTAAAAACAAAAAGAAAGAAAAAACATGTCGCCAAGCCCATTGAGCCCATCCACGCATTGCTGAGAGAGAGGATTATGGTGGGCTAGGGTTTTATTTCGAACCTCTTTGTCTCTCTCCGGCCCCTCTCTTTCATTACCACATCAGCAAAAAATTCTACGTGGCACTGCGTGAGACGGAGTATGAGACCGGTGAAGTGTAATGATGTACTTTCCCTAAAGGAGTTAATAAAGAATGGTGTTACCACAAAAGTTTCTACTTAGCTTAAAAGATAATAAATCTGAGTAACTGACAAGACCAAAATTTGAATATCAAACTATCTTTTATGACACCATAAGATTATCCCACCTAAGAATAGCCTGTATGGGAGCCCATAATGGTTTTTTTACATGGGGTCAATGTTTTTTTACATGGGGGAGCATAATGGTTGATGCACCATTTAGAATACAAATATCCTATAATTTTATTCTACGCTGAAAGTATTGCAGGATAAAAATCCATGTACTACATAAGCATCAAATGAGTCAACTAAATATGCTCAAAGTTTTCTGTAGTTTCTTTTAGTTTTACTCAAAGCTTGTCCAAATCGTCAGTTCGTTGCAAACCAGACGGAGTATAGTAGATACGTAGCAAAGGGTCCAAGCACAAGGCCACTAGCTAGCCGCCTATAAATACATACATATGACTCGGCTGTTGGAGAGCCAAGCTAAACAGAATTACAGAAGGGATCAACAGAGGCAATATGAGTTTCCGTGTGTCGCTACTCACTTTCCTCCTGGTGAGTTCATGCATCTGTCAAAGCTTTACGTACATACATATATTGCTGATTTAATTTGCTGACAGCTTGCTACCATACATGCATATATATCGCTCCATATCAAAAAAATGATTAAAAACAAAAACAAATGCTCTTGGACACCAATCTCCATTTGAAGGTATGGACTTTGGTTGTAGAGTTTAGCATGACGATGGAGACCAGCATATCCGTTTAGCCCATCGTGGATGCAACCATGGATGCCATGCGTGGAGGCCACCATGATGCCCCGCAATGGAGCACACACCACTGTGGAGCATTGTTGTGGGTGCTTGCTGGCCTACGTTGTCTCTAGGCCTTATTGGTCAGTTAATCCCGTCCCCATATGTCCATGTTTTTTGGAGAAGCTTCCCCACATGTCCATGTTGATTGGAGGGGATTGAAACGGGATCAGCCCCTTCACATTATTTCAGACATAAATTAAAGGATTTCAGGAGAGACACCTTCATCTATTTTTAGAGATAGGTAAAAATTATAGACTGTCTAAAAATAAACGTACGTCTCTATAAATTTACTAGTAGAGATGAGAAAATCCTTAATAGGCTTACCTCAGAAAAAAGCCAAGGCCCCTTAACGTAGGATGCGATGGTGCTTTTGGAATAGCCAAAAGAAGTTTATTTTGACTACTTATAAAATGCATATATGAGATCTCTAGATTAGGTTTTTTTTTATTCAGAAGTATCTTCTGAAACAGTAGGAGTTAATGACCTATACCGATGACTTTGGCCTTGTTTAGCTGGCAATTTATTTTTTTTTGTTTCGGCTACTGTATCACTTTCGTACTTTCGTTTGTATTTGTCAAATATTATCTAATCATAGACTAACTAGGATCAAAAGATTCATCTCGCAAATTACAGGTAATTTATGTAATTAGTTTTTTTCGTCTATATTTAATACTCCATGCATGTGTCGTAAGATTTCATATGATGAGAAATTTTGAAAAAATTTGTAGTTCGCTGTGTTTGGAGGTATGCGCCCAAATTTGGCAACAACGGACGGCCGCAGTGCTACAGTGCCCAGTGCTGGTTCTGCTATCATTGCATACTGGCAAAAAATGCTACCTGACTCTACCATGCCATCAGCTATACGTGACCTTTTGACCCCCAATAATAATGCTGGTAAGCTAGCTTGTCCCACTGTACTCTTCATTTTATTAGTTATAATTTGTCTATTATTCTAAATTATAATAAGTTGTTCTAACTTTTCTAGATATATAATTTTTGCTCCTCACATCTCTCTCTCTCTCTCTACACACACACACACACACACACACACACACACACATATATATATATATATATATATATATATATATATATATATATATATATAGTATACTCTGTAGGTAGCTACAAAATATGTTATTCTGTAGCCACCTCGATTTACGATAATTTTGTATACTAATTTACGATAATATGTATACATATTTACGATAGTTGGGTTACTATAACACATGGGGATATTTACCGTAATGTTATAATAAATCACTTAGTAAGGAGTTACTATAATCTTGTAAATTAATATAGTAATTATCGTAACTCAAAGTGACTACAAAATAAGTTATTTTGTAGGCAGCTATATATATATAAGGAGAGTAAATATGTTATTCTGTAGCCACCTCTATGACGATAAATTTATATACTAATTTACGATAATATGTATACATATTTACGATAGTTGGGTGTTGGGTTACTATAACACATGGGGATATTTACCGTAATGTTATAGTAAACCACTTAGTAAGGAGTTACGATAATCTTGTAAATTAATATAGTAATTATCGTAACTCAAAGTGGCTACAAAATAAGTTATTTTGTAGCCAGCTATAGAGTCATAAGTTATTTTGTAGCCACTTTGAGTTACGATAATTACTATATTAATTTACGATATTATAGTCACTCCATACTAAGTGGTTTACTACAATGTTATGGTAAATATCTCCATGTGTTGTGTTATAGTAACCCAACTATTGTAAATATGTATTGATATTATCGTAAATTAGTGTATAAATTAACGAAAATGGAGGTGGCTACAGAATAATTTATTTTGTAGCTAGCTACTGAATATACTCACCATACTGTATAGGTTCATGATGACATATAACACAATATATGAATGCTAATTATATAGCAAATATCTTGCTAGTCGCTTGGAGTTTTTTCTGATCGAAACATAAACTAGAATATCATATTTTGGTTGCAATATACAATAATAGTGATTTATTATGTCCAATGAAATAGTTTAGAATTAACTCTACATAAGCTTCCTTTTAATCCATAAGCCATTTAGAAATTAGAAAATCAACAGTCGTCTGTAATGTGTGGAACTTTGACTATGCTGTTTTTTTATATGAAAAGATGTGTCTACATTGATATAATTATGATACATCAAAGTTTCTCATGTTTTATCTAGTATAGAATTATAACACTCCCTCTATTAATGTGGAACTTTGACTACACTTTTCTTAAAACTCTGATTATTTCATTGATATACTTAAGTTCTAATCGATGATATTTCTTTATCCAAAAGATGCAAACAAAGACAACCCTTACCCGATACCGGCGTCAGCCTTTTATGGGAAAGAAGCAAACAGCCTAAACCCAACAATCTTCTATGGGAAAGCAACAAATGGGGACGACAACCCTTACCCGATACCGGCCACAGCCTTTTATGAGAAAGAAGCGAACAACCGAAACCCAACAATCTTTGGGAAAGGAACAAATGGGGACGACAACCCTTACCCGATACCAGCCACAGCCTTTTATGGGAAAGAAGCGAATAACCTAAACCCAACAATCTTCTACAGGAAAGAAATAAATCGGGACGACAACCCTTACGTGCCGGTCTTGGCTTTTCATGGAAAAGAAGTGAATAACCTGAACCCAGTGAACAACCTGCCGCTCTCGGCCTTTTGTGGGAAAGAAGTGAACAATCTTCCGGTCTCAGCCTTTTCCGGAAAAGCAACAATTGGGCCCGTCCATGTGTCCAAAATGAACATTGCAGGTTAGTACATTGGTTCACGTTATGTTTATAGAGGCCAGAATTATATAATACGACACTACAGTCGAGTACATTACTACCCGATTTGCAATATTTTGAAAGCTACCAGGAATGGTTGATGTTAACGTGTTTTTTTTTTTTTTTTGACAAGATGATGCTGACCATCATGTTCACGAACATCGCCATATCGATGGTGGCCATGACCATTTCGATTCGAGGAACATCGGCTTCCTCTTCCTAGAGGACGCCTTGACACCTGGATCCAAGGTTGCCCCTTATATCGACCCGGCTAGCAGCCGAGGTGCTCCTTTGCTGCCTCGTGATGTGGCCGATTCCATCCCGATGTCCACAAAGAGCTTCACGGACATCCTCAGAATGTTTTCACCGGTATCACGCGCCATGGCGGAGAGCATATGGTACTCGCTAGAGCTGTGTGAGCACCCTCGCCCTATCAAGGGCGAGAAGAGGGGGTGTGTGACATCCATCGAGTCCATGGTCGATTTCGCAGCGTCCATGCTCGGGACAAGCGACCTCCGGGCCTTTTCATCCCCAAGCGTCCCCGTCGAAGGCCGTAATGCTTCCAAGGTTTACACCGTGCTGGCGGTGAGGGCGATCACCAGCCCGGGAGACACCATGACATGCCATGGCATCCCGTTCCCATACAAGGTTTTCCTGTGCCATGCCCTGGTGCCAACCAAGGTGTACTCTGTGACGGTAGAGAGCGACGACGACGACGGCGTGGAGGAGAAAGAGAGGATGGAAGAAGCGCTGGTCGTGTGCCACCTCAATACGGCGGAGTTCGACCCCATGAAGATGCCGCCGCGTGTGAAACCTGGAGACGCCCCAGTCTGCCACTTCCTCAACAACGACGACGTCCTCTGGGCGCCCGCTGCAACTACACTTGGGACACAGCAAGGAGCAGCCGAGGACGTCGTCGTAGCTGCCCAGTAGAGGCAGCAGCTAATTAAAGGATGGTGCTTGCATATATGCATGCACACCGTACCGCCTACGCAAGTATTGTTGTTACATATGTGTGAAAATAATACGGCTAGCTATCGATGCATGCACGCACTCGCAGTGTGATTGAGCTTGCTAGCTAGCTAATGTGATTGTGCGGGTGAAATTTATGTATCGTATATGTAAAGAGCAGCTTGTTGCATATTACTAATAAATCTGTTTTAAATTATAAGACGTTATGATTTTCCTAGATACATTGTTTTTACTATATATATCTATAGACATAGTGTATATCTATATACATAGCAAATTCAACGTATTTAGAAAAAACAAAACTTCTTATAATTTGAAATAAAAAGAATATTCGTTTTCTATCTACTAGACTACTGCAGTACTGCTCCAGTACTATATATACATGCATGTTTGCACTGTGCGTGTTGATGATCTATCGGTTTCCAGCTACTGGTCTGGACTGAATGACGCACGTCGATGACAAGAGCACAAAGGCAAAAATAATTTTGATTACACCTAAAGTACTTGAGAGCTTGCCTACTTCTGTGTTGGTCTTGTTGGTCATGTGATGGTTATGTTGAACTGGTAACCCGGTCTTGTATCGGATATTTGCCCCTAGTTTCTCAAGCGAATAATGTCTCTGGCCTCTGGTCAGCGTCGTCGGCAATTTTTTGTCCATCACTAACAGCTGGCAAATCTATTCATAACAATTTTTCAACATAACTTTAGCATAACTTTACACAATAAACTATACAGATGTGTTAACTTATATATATAAGTTATTGATGTCCAATGTCTTTCCAAAAAAATTACACATAACTTATATAGCACACTTTTCAATGCAATTAATTTGTTCCGCTTAAATTTCTTAACATAAAAGTTTGTTCGTAGTACATAGAAGAACAATGGATAGACTGGTAAAAAAAAGAGAAGGAAACAGAAAAACAAAACAAGAAAAAAAGGAAGTGAGAAAATAAAAATGAGATAAATAATAAGGGAAAAAATGAGAAAAAAGAATGGACGTTAGTCCGTTATCATGACCATAGATATATCTCGCTGAGTGTAGGGTGAGAGAAATTAAGAAAACAAAGAAAATGCCCGGCCATAGGAGGAATGGTAGATTCTTCTTGAAAGTAAAATTACCATCTATCTATGCAGGTCATGTACACGTGAAAGTGAAAACGAAAAAAGAAGACACGTTCATACATGCTGCAACAACAAAAAATCACTCGAATAAAAACAGTACGGTGATCGAACTGAGAATTCTCGATACAATTTTTTGGTACATTTTTTGTGTAATAAATTTACAAATAACATAAGCAATACACATAACTTTTTGTTGTCTACCAATTATTATTTTTACCTAACTTGTTGTGGACAAAATTCTAAATTAAAAAAAATATTCATAGTACATAGAAGAAAAATTGATTGATTATTGAAAAATAAAAAGGAAAATAAAAAATACAACGATGTGGATGGATAGCCGTCTCCAAATCAGGACCTCCATATGAGGAACCGGACGTGAAGAGGCCTGACTCGTGAGGTGCGCGTGTTGAGGCTTACAGTTAGAGTATCGTTTGCGCCGGGCCAACGGGTTTCAATTAGGGGCAATCACTTAGGGTATATGTTACTCTCCTAGGAGGAGCTATATATATTATGAAAAAGCTCCAAGCAAACGGTTACTACATCATCCATGATGTATGTCGAGTTTGTAGCATGTTATAAGGTCACGGAACAGATGAATTGGCTAAAGAAATTCATACCCAGGTAACCACTCAAGTTATACTACGACAATAATACAACAATATGTTATGCTCACAATAATAAATCAAGTAGTGCTGCCAAACACATTGACAAAAAGTATTATGTTGTGAAAGACAAAGTCTAGGATTATATAATTAGTTTTGAGCATATAAAAACAGAGAAAATGCTCGTGGATCCGCTTACAAAAGGTTTACCGCCCAACATGTATAGAGAACACTTAATTAGCGGGTATGAGTTTACGAGAAAGTCTATGATTCCTGGATAATTATGGCCAAGTTGAGATTCTGTTTCAAAATAGAGAGGTGTATTGTAGCTATTAATCTAATGGCAATAACCGTGATGATGAGACACGCTCTATGCACTAATCTTTGATGAATGAGTAAAGTGATAAGCATTTTAAGTTTAAGATATAAATGTGGGACCAAGGGGAAAATGTTATGTTGACCTCCCATCAGTTGGTCCAACGGCCAATTTGGGCCTTGATCTCACACCCTGACCAGGGGCGCCCAACCTTATATGGTTGGTGGTCCCCTGTCATATTATGCTATATTAAGAGATGGATGCCGGTGGCTCGAAACACGAGGTTTATTGCAGCCATAATTCCACAATGACAACTCCAGACCTGATTTGATATAAGAGAGCGCAACCAGTGACAGGAAGTTCCACCACTGCATCATCGTCATGCCCAACGTGCACTTGTCACCGGACGCCATTGCCACCCCTGCTATCGCGTGGACAACGACACCACGATGCTCTCTTGACCGCCATGGACTCTTCTTCCTCCGCCAAGCCTACTGATGGTCAGACCCTTCAATCCTCTCTCTCTCTCTCTCTAGTTCATATTATAGTTCTTGTTCTAGGACACACTATGTGTTCACACACGGTTAAATGTGTTCATACTCTGTCAAATGAGTTTTACCCACTGATGTATACCTAGATGTATCCTAGGGCCAATTATGACAAAGTCATCATAGACGTATCACTGTCGACGAAAATTACCTACCACTAAAAGTATATCACCGTTAAAAGATATAAAATTCGCTACCAGCATAATAATAGAGACAAACGAACCAAACTTTTAACTAAGTAATATATCGATAACGATAATACTTTTCCACGGCACATGCATATGCATATCTCGTCAAACCTTTTTTTACATCTATTCTACTCTATTAATTCACCATTTTTTTTCTTTGCTAAACCCACCCAAAAACACGTCCCCGCTGAGAAGTCCTCTATACATCCACCTAAATCCACCTAAAAACATGTACCAAAAAAATCAACATCATTAAAACGAATGGTCCAAATTTAATCTAAATCTTTTCTCTCCTTACTCACTCAGGCCTTGTTTAGTTCACCCCGAAATCCAAAAAGTTTTCAAGATTTCCTATCACATCGAATCTTGCGGCACATGCATGAAGCATTAAATATAGACGAAAACAAAAATTAATCACACAGTTTGACTGTAAATCACGAGACGAATCTTTTGACCCTAGTTAGTCTATAATTTGACAATATTTACCACAAACAAACGTAAGTGCTACAGTAGCGAAATCCAAAATTTTTTCACATATAAACAAGGCAAACTGTGTAATTAGTTTTTATTTTCATTTATATTTAATGTTTCATACATGTACCGTAAAATTCGATGTGACGGAGGATATTTACCACTCCCACGCACCCACAGTTCGATCCCTCCTCCTCCTTTTCACGGATGCCTTTTTTTTTTTGACAAAAAGAATCTTCCATGCGCCGCCGCTACCTCCAACCATCCGCGGCCGCCGCCCCCAGGCCCTAACCTCGCCCTCTCTATCTCCCCGATCCGCCAGGCCCGAGCCCTCGACAAACACGTGACAGCCACCACCGCTCCTTCCTAATCCACGCGTGATGCCCTCCGCGGTCTGGGGCGCGCCTCCTGCTGGCACTGGTCATCTCCGGGCACTGCGGCGCTGCCTGCACGCGCACCATCGTGGGCTGAAGCGCCGGCGGCGGAAGCACACGAGATCCCCTCCCCGATCAAGACAGTGGTGGTGGTAGCGATGGAAAACCACCGCAAGCCTGTGCGGGCATGGGACATGTCTGCTCACGCGTACGTCGACGCCGTCGATCTCCGACGCTGCCGTGCCAACTCCGTCGTCGGCCAGGTACGCCAGTCTTCCAATCGCACTAATACCAGTACAAATGATGAGAGGGAGACCGTATCTGCTAGATCCCATCGTGGGAAGAAGATAGATCCCCGCAGCTACGGTCAGCTGGAGCAGCAAGCACTGCTCGCGTGCTGGTTGGGCAGCTCAGCTAGCTCTGCCACGCTACTGCTCTGTGCCTGAGCAGCAAGCACCGCACGCGACAACGAGGACCTGCTGCTTGTGCTGCTATCTATTCACCGTGATAGAGAGGGAGAGCAGGATGTAGATAGCAGAAAAAACAGAGTACGACTGCTTGCTGCTTGTGCTGCTGGGCAGGTATTAAACGTGAGAGACATAGAGTTTAGATATAAGTAGCTAAAAGGACATGGCAAATAATTTTTTAACCTCTTCTTGAGAGCATATGGGGTCAAAAAGAAAGAGTGAGAGCATTTATCTAATAAATGTTTTTTTTGGTTTGTGCATCTGAACATCTTGTATTGAAATTGGTTTTGCAATAATAAATTGATGTGGCTTGTTTAATTCAGCAACTCCTATTGAATTGG
>Ga0182004_10000896_pt1 | contig 20256 bp, 18 predicted proteins | sample Sormic07211540_1_FD_120479 | JGI IMG/M metagenome (GOLD analysis project Ga0182004, IMG submission 120479) | Endophyte microbial communities from Sorghum bicolor roots, Mead, Nebraska, USA - 072115-40_1 MetaG | ecosystem: Host-associated > Plants > Roots > Unclassified | place: USA: Nebraska...
AAGTTTATGACCAGATTTAGGATAGATGGCCGTACTATCAAGAGGGGCAAACTTGTTTGCATATCGGTCATCTAGTGCCACTTGAGCGATCTAACTTTGCATACATGTTAGGATCGAGTGGCGCAGCAAGTTGAGAGGCTAACTCCTTCGAAGAAAATGTTTGTGAAAATGCTAACACACTTTCTCATGGTGGTGTACACTTGGTGGTGTTAGCACATTTGCAAAGGAGGTGGAGTTCCTAGGGTAGAGAGGGTTTTGGGTTCCTCTCTCCCTCCTGCTAAGCTTGCTCGGCGGGATTCGGCGCTTTTGAGAAAATTAAACACATATATTCTATTGCACCGGCGGATTCTTTGGAGAATTCATGGGAGTGCCTCTCACTGAGAAACACTCACCAGACATTGGTGTTGGCAGCATCGGACGCTGGCCTGAGTGTCCGGTGCTGTTAGTTTTTGGCGTAGGAATAGAGTATGCATCAGATGCTCACATCAGACATGGGCAGGACACTATTCTAGCATCCAGTGCCCCTGCGTATTTGGAGTGCTCTCTAAGTAAGGGCCTGGTGCTGAGGGGCGCGTCTGGTGGTACGCGTCCGGTGACCCCACGTGTTTGACACCGTCTCTACGTACGGGTCCAGTGTGCACCGGACGCGTCCGGTATGGATCAGTAGAGCGTCCGGTGCTACTGTTTCAGGCGCGAGTGTTAGTTAGTCGTTGGCAGCAATGGTCGACTTCAAATGGCTAGTGACACGTGGCTGTCGTCTGAGCACCGGACGCTGGGTTTGAGCGTCTGGTGGCTCCCTGCAGCCCGTCCGGTGACCACGAGTTTTGCCAAGTGAAGGGGCAACGGCTAGTTGAGCCCTTGGGGCTATAAATAGAAGTGGTGGCCGGCCTAGGCCGGTGCTTAGCACCCTTGGGACTTAGGGTCCATGCTTGGGGAGTGCTAGTGAAGCCTCTAACTCATATATGCTTGATAGTGATTATCCGATTGTGCGAGTGAGTGATTCTAGTGCGTTGCATTGAGTGATTGCATCGAGTAGCACTAGGTGTTCGTGTTGCAAGCCGATGGTGCTTGTTACTCTTGGAGGTTGCCACCTCCTAGACGGCTTGGTGGCTTGTGACTCCATCGAAGGACGCAAGGAGATTGTGCAGTGCTCCAGAGAAGAGATTATGAGGGGTACAGTGCTCACCCTGCGGGGATCGCGAAGAGCAACTCTAGTAGAGCGAGACGTGAAGGGCGACAAGTGGTCTGGTCGGGTCAAGTGCTAGAGCTTGTGGTAAGCACTCCACGTGGGAGAGTGTAACTTGCGGGTCACCACTAGCAAGAGGACTGGCGGCAACCTTGGAGCTTGTCTCAACGGGGACGTAGCTTGGTGGCAACCAAGTGAACCTCGGGTGAAAATCATCATGTCAACATTGTTCTTCCTATTGGTTTTTAAGTCCCTAACACAAGCTTGTATTTACATTCATATACTTGTGCTTGTGTAATTGCTCTTGTAATTAGTTAGCTTGCATAGCTTGCTAGTTATCTTCTTGCTTGTGTAGCTAGAAGTAGTTCTCTTGCGTGGCTAATTTGGTTTGTGTAATCTTGTTAGTCACTTTTCTTAGTTTGTGTAGCTAAGATTTTGCACTCTTTAATTTGGCATTGGTTTCCTTGTTATTGAGCATTGCTAGTGAGCTTAAGAGCTTTGTGCTTTTGCTTACTAGTTGTGTAGGAGCTCCCCGGTTTGCAATGTACTAGTGACATAGGTTTGTGTGACCTTGCTCCTAGTTTTGGTTAGGTGAGCTCTTGCTAAGGAAGCACCTTGTTTGCTTGTTTAGGATCTTTCACAAGGTGCTAGAAAACATAGCTAGAGGGGTGTAGTCTTGGCTAGACCGATAGTTTTAATTCCGCACTTGTTTTGTTTAGTCAGCGCGATAATGTTTTAGAAAGGACTATTCACCCCCCTCTAGTCTGCCATCTCGACCCTTCAGCATCTCATATCACCCGTACAACGATTGAATTTTTCAACCATGACGAGGATTCTTTCTTTTTAGAACCTAGCACTATGTTTCTATGTCACCTACTACCAGGCTCGGGGACTAAGTGGGCACACTGCACCTTGCGGTGAATGTGCTTGCTTTTTTAACCCCTACGCTTCTGATGATTAAAATCGCACTTGTACAAGATACCATTGTTTTTCTTCACACAAAATAAAGTGGGCACACTACACTAGGAAAGAAATCTTTTTCTTCAAGAGCACAATACATTCTTCGAACATCCTACTTATTTGGTGTCAACGATGGTCGACTATCGTGTGAACTGATTGAAACACTGTTGCATATACTCAAACAACATTCCTACTGGTTGGAGATAAAAAGAGCTCATGCCTCACTGCACGAAAAAACTCAAGATGGCATGTCGCATCATAATACATGGAGCTCGGGGAGTAGTTGTTGGGTATAAACCCCTATACCCTCATGGCTGGACATGGGCTAGCCCATACCGGATGGCCCAACTCACCAGAAGACCACGCGCGACCCACTAGACTGGTCGGTGTCTCGCGCAAGGCAATATATTTTACTTAATGATCAAAGAAGATCCTGGTCGGTTAGAATAGGAAGCCTTATCTTCAGCTGATATGGCAATTATAACCGACTAGGACTAGTTTCTAGATTTGTATCCTTGCTCCGTGGACTACATATGGCGGGCAGGGACCCCCTCAAAAATTATCTCATATCATACAACTATACAAACTAGACATACGATGTAGGTATTACGCCCTCACGGTGGCCGAAACTGGATAAAAATTCTTGTGTTCGTCTGCATCACCATCTAGTTTGTTGCCTCGACACCTCCACCTAATCTACTACCGTCATACCCCTCGGTAGACTGTCGACCATATTTCCTCAACAGGGTCCCCTTGTTGCAAACCTCACCTATGTTTAATTGGATTCCTTGGTTGGCCATTCAACAACACTCTAGACAGTTTTGTTGTCTAGATTACCAAAGTCAAAGTCACGCCATCTCTATCTAAAGTCAAACCGCTACAGCATACAATCCCAACCCATTGAACATTATCAAATGCTTTAGCAATGTCAAGGTTGACAAACATCATTAGTGTCTTGCTTTTGTGGAAGTGATTTATAACTCCTTGTATGTCTTGGATATTGTCTAGGATGTTACGCACTTTGATGAAGGATCTTTGGCTTTGGGAGAGTAACTGAGGGAACTTCCATGCTTGATGGCAGTAACTTGCACATGATTTTAGCTATAGTGTGCAACAGGCTTATGGACGTATACCGCAAGAGCTCCCTCTTTTTCTGGGTATCAATACAAAATAGCTGATTTTAGAGTTGGTGAAGTGCATTGAGGAGGTCCGATTTCATGATTTCCCAACTTCTTTTATAGAAGAGGCCAATGAAGTTGATGGGCCTATGCTTTCTCATTTGAGCCTCAAACGCAACCCATTTGGCTGTCCTACGAAAGTTTGTATTCCATGTGCAAGAGGTCATGTGACTGCAATTCAAGGAGGTCCCATTGACAGATGTCACTCTTGGTTGCACTATCATGAAGAGCATTGAGTAGTTGTTGCAAAGAATTGCAGCCTTGTCTTGGTGTGTTGCGGTCCTCATGGTTTAAAGCCGGATGAATTTTTTTTATCTCCACCCATTTGCCCTAAGATGGAACAGTCGGGTGTTGGTGTCACCTAGCTATATTCCGACAACTGTTGCCTCACTTGAGTTCGCCTTACCATTGCAAGCCTCACTACCCTCTGCTTGGCTAGTTTTCTCAACGATGACACATCACTAGTCTAGTCAGATGGCGTTGTTCCTGTGCCTGGTCTAGCCTAAATATGATCTCATTTGCAATGTGTGCCTATTGTTTCAGCATGCCCACCATTTTTTTTACTCAAAGCCTTTAACAGTAGGGTTGTTCTCGAATGTTCTATGTACCATTCTGATCTTATCGTTCGAGTGAACCTGTCATGTTCAGAAGGATTAAAATTTGAATCCTTTGTTTATATGTCAAAAGAGTGAGCAAGTGACTAGCATGGGGTAATGATCAAACATGGAGGTGCTGACTGCCTGAACAGAACAATCTGTGTTTGCCAACTCCCAATCTTTGGTGCAGAAGATGTGGTCTATCTTGGTCGTGATTGGATTTTGTCTCGTTTGTCCAGGTAAATCACCGTCCATGAAGGTGAAGCTTCTTGAGCTCAAGGTCATCCAGCACCGATTTGACTCTAAGTAGCAGCCATTTTGGTTTCGTTGTAGGTCTGAAAGCCATTTGATCTCATCTAAGAACATCATTTTTTCTGCATCTTGGTCCGTAGGCTCATGTAATGTAAGGTCTAGATTCTGCAGTTTTGTTCTTGATTTTGACTGAGATCGAGTGCTGTGTAAATTTCCACGTCCTGCAGGATGAAGAAATCCACCGAGCAGGACACAATTGTGCCCCCTCTTGTATGATCAACGGGAACGGCTGCGAATGCACCCACAAACGTACAAATATGTAACTGTATACGTATATTATGTTCAGGGGAAAATCCCATTAGGTGACATGATTATACAAAAGTTTGATGTATCATGTATATCTTTCTTTTGAATAATGTCTTTACAGATTGATGGATTATGTATTTCCTTCCACCGAACAAACTCTTCGCACATCAACTATCAAACAAAATTAAAAAAAAATAAACTTGGACGCTTCTTATCGCACGGGCCACAAGATCGGTTGCTGCAGGATAGCCGTGTAGTACTAGTCCGCTACTCGAGTGAAAGGTTTCTAATGTCGCGTTGCTGACCAGCAATCCCTTTGGCTAACCGCGAAGGCAGTGGAAGCAAGTCAGCCGCCGCAGCAGAGGATTTGTTATTCAGTTTTGGATTGAACCACCTCCTTAACGTCAGGCCATTGATCCTCATCCTCCCATGAGACTCATCCCCCTGGTATGAAATTCCTAATCGCCTTAAGAGAGAGCCAACTGCTTGACCGATTCTGCACAATGTAATCCAAATCAATCTCTTCAAAATGCTATCAGGTTAGATCATCCCAGTAATAATAATAATAAATGGATAACTGAGATATATTGTTCAGTAAAATTAAGAGTGTTCCCTAAACTTATATGGCAAAGTCATCTAGATCCCAAACTCGAAATTCGATAGGAAAAAGTCTACATAATCCCTCAACTATCCAGTGTAATCTACTTCATCCTCCGAACTATAAACCAAATATTCTATCCTCTGAACTTTTCAAAACCGGTCAAATAACCATCTCGAGTGATTTTAAAGAGCAGTTTTGTCTTTTTTTATTTATTTCCACCGAATCTTTAAAAAATCATAACATATCCTAGAAAAATCATAAAATATAAAATCCAATTTTGTTGGACTCCCAATGAGTAGACCTACACAATGAACATATAATATAGTATACTTTAATACAAAGTTTTTAATGTAACTTTAAATCTATGTTTTTCTATAATTAATTAGAATAACTCATATACGTAGTTTCTATGGTCCAATTACGATGAAATTTTTATGGTGGGCTCATTATTGTATGCTTGAATTATGATAAAAATTTCATATTCACGGGATGACTTACAACTTAGTTATAGATAAAGCATAGATTTAACAAGAATAAAGCTAAATAAATCTATAACTAAAGTTATACGTGATCCAATGGGTATAAATTTTTTACTATACTTAAACCAGACAATAATTAGTTCACCATAAAAATTAGACCATAGAAACTGCATATATGAATTATTCTAATTAATTACAGAAAAACATAGATATGAACCTATAACAAAAACTTTGTACTAAAGCAATACTGTATTATATATTCACTGTGTAGATCTACTCATAGAGAGTCTAACAAGATTAGATTTTCCATTTTGATTTTTCAAAGTTTCAACAAAAATAAATAAAAAAGAAAAGGACAAAACCACCATCCAAAACCGCTTGAAGGGGTTATTTGACCGGTTTTGAAAAATTTTGGGATAGAATATCTAGTTTTATATTTCGGGAGATAAAGTAGTCTACCTTAGATAGTTTGAGGGGTTATGTAGACATTTTCTAATTTCAATATTTGAATCCATGAACTTGTATAATAGTGTCATTTGGGCTCCAACTCACAAATTCTGATATTTAGGACTTTCATCTTATACATCGGTGTCATCTAGTAATTGGTACAAGTGGGCTGTGATCCGCTCCATGTACTGACTATATGCCACATGAGCACATATAGCAGATGAAAGCACATTTGGACCAATGCTAACGCCAAAAACAAATTCATATGTTTACAGAAACATGACACCGGTTACAAGTTTGTAGATCTACATATCAAAGTTTGAGAGTTAGGAACTCAGATGACGCCATCATAAAAACATGGGAGATCAGATATAAAATTCGAGTTTGAGACCTGGATGACGCCGTCAGACAAGTTTGAACTGCTTGTGAATTTTACTATATTGCTTTTAAAAACATTAAAGCAGGATTAATTTCCAAAAGGTAAGCCACAAAATATAAATATGTACGGTACAAGTATCCATATAGTAATGGAGATGATGTCACCTTCCAGCAAGTTTAAGTGTTTTCTCCTTTTCATCAATGTCAACTTGTTTCTTTTCTGTGGGTAACAAGATTGTCACGTTTGGTAACCTTGAACCTGCATCACTAAGAAATATTAGAACAGAAAAACAAATTTAAATCATACATGCGTACAAAATTCTCCATTTTCTTATTGGTGTTCTAGCCTGTGAGGAAATCACAGGATAAACATTTAGTTAAATACAAGAAATCCTAGAATCATGCACATGTGACTAAAAACCGTGTCTACTGTGTTCAGATAATTCATTTGACCGAAGTAACACTAAGTAGATATAAAAAATATCCAGATTATATTTGTCTGCTCGCCTTATCAGGAAATGGCCAATAATCTATACTTATATAGTTTACAGTCTAAACAAAATTCATAGGAGCACAAATAATCCATTGACACTCCATATTTATTGTTTCACACCATTTGTCCAATGTCGGTTGTGCAAAGCATGAATATTTTGTTTTCTTGATTCACTAGAAAATAGTAGCATAAACACAGTATTTGATTTTTGTTTAAATAATCTAGCATTCACCTGCAGCCAGTCGATGCTTCAAAGATCTTAATGTTCTAAGAAGAGATACCTGCAAAATAATATATTTATTTATATATATATATATATATATATATACACGGCAACGCTATTCTACACCGCAAGCCAAATCTGAGTAGGAAAAATACTGAGCAGTACTGAAACGCGTTCAGTATCATCTAAGGTAAAATACTGAACACAAGTCTAGCCAGTACTGAAACGCATTCAGTATATATACATACAGCTGCATAAATTGCCTCAACCCCAGCAACAACACAAGTCCAAAACTGGAAAAAAACAAACACATGTACTTCTGTCCTGTACGTGATTTGCCCAGAAACTTTGGCCAAATCTCCATGCCATCAGCAGCATGCAACAGATCCATAATTTCAATACAGGGGATACAGGGGCTTACTTTTATATTTTAGATTCCTGAACATCACTGTTCTTATAAACCCTTGTTGAGAAAATTCTGAAATAAATAACAAGAAAAATGCCAGATTGTTGTGAAAGACAACTCGCAGGAGGCCATAGGAAATCACGGTTAGATTAAAGCAACTTGTGTTGATGTAATGGCTACAAACTTTTGATGACGTGACTTCCCATGGTTTGAGCTTTATACCAATAAAGGTCTGCTACTGGCCTCCATCTATATAGGTATAGAAGAGGAGTATAGGCAACGGGCATGACTAGCACAGCAGAAATCACTACAAAGAAAAATCTAGAAGTGAACCTACAGTAAGCTAACATCTAAGGAGCTGTTTGAGAACGTTCCCAGCTCTAAATTTGTATTGAAAATTACTCCTAGGCAGCAAAATGAGTAAAGCACAACTAGATTCTGGTGGAGATGTGACATGAATTGCTTCTCCCTATTTACACTGCGAGCTAAGGGGTGAAAGCGGTATGAGAAAAATCTGATACCGTTTTCCGTATTATGATACCATTTACGACCGTTTCTGTTTTTATCAAAACATGAAAGTTGACATTTTTTATTTTAGCACAACCATTTTTTGAGCTTTTTTTATTAGTTATTTTGATATAAACAGGAAGTCTCGATTCTGTATTATTGTACTGTTTCCATCCATTTTCATCCCTAGCTGGGTGCTAAAAAGACCTGCTCATATTCAATCCCACCAGAATCAGTTCCCAATTGCTCCCCACCCTGCGCCCCCAATCACTCCAACTCAAAAAAAAAATCCTAAAATACAGAAATAAGAAAAAGGACACATCGATGTGTCCTTGAATTGTATTCAGATACAGTTTTGCTTATGTGGCATGTTCCAATTAGCAGTAGTACCTCAGCAGTGTAGATCTTTAACTTTCTAGCATCAATAACAATTCGGGTCTCTTTCATGGAAATATTTGCAACTGCTCCTAATGAAGCATCCTCCTGTGACAAGAAGCCATGCAACCCTCATTAATACCTGCATATGTTGAAACAGAGCCATTTTAAATTAAAGATAGCATAATTACCTCCAGTATAGAAAAAGCTCGAATGTCATATTCACCAAATCCTTCGAAAAGTGAATTTATATTTGGGTGTTGTGGAATATCACAACTTATTCCCATGTTTTCAATGAAACTACTCTTCAGAGAACTACCATGAGGTAGCCTAAGGCACCCCAACACCTGAGATAAAACATCACTTGAGGGTAGTAGGCCAGCTGAAACTGCCTCACGATACACCATAACTGCTGAGGAAGTCCTACAGAAAATACAAATATGACTTAGAAAGAACAATGTAAAGTTTTTTTATATGATGAAGAACATTGTAAAGTGATTATCGTTGAGAATTAAGGAACTCACACCTGTTAAGATACAACTTGCAGTACAAGTAAACTACATACATGTCTCTAGACTATACATATCTCTAATAGCCGCCCACAGTCACAGCAGGAGGGAACTGGACGCAATACTGGACCGAAAGTCACAGGCAGTCCCTATCTCATGATGGCCATGAAATGATGTGTAGAGGGGACACGTAGCACTCGAATGTGCCTCAATGCAACCTTCTCATGGGCGAAGTGGATGTCACTCAATGTGTTTCATTTGACGATGATGAACCGGATTGGCCGACTACACTGATGTTGTCACAATAGACAATCATTGCGAAGGAACCGGGACGTGAAGCTCCTGATGCAACTGTCACAGCCAGCAGCACTCGGCAACTGCATATGCAGAAGCCTGATACTCGGGCTCTATACTAGAATGGGACATTGTATTCTACCGCTTTGAAGACTAGGGGAACAAGTTATCGCCGTGGAAGATGCAAAAGCCCGAAGTAGAACCAGCAGTCCGAGCAACCTGCCCAGTCGGCGTTGGAGTTGATGGATGACACACCACCAGTGACTAGGTGGACACAGGCGTCGAGGGTGCCCTTCACGTAGTATAGAATGCGCTTGTCAGGGCAAGATGTGGCTCTAATGGATCGTGCATGAAGAGGTAGACTTGCTGAATGGCGTAGGTGAGGTCAGTCTGAGTCAGCGTGAGGTACTACAGATCACCAGCCAGACTCCGCTACTCCAAGGGGTCAGCAATGTGGTCACCATCAGTCGCAGACAGCTTGGACCGGGAGTCAACCAGAGTCGTTGTGCGGTGACACTCAGCCATGCCGACCTGCGTACTGTCGCTACGACAAGAGCAAGCCATCAGTGGAGTGCATGACGAAGATGTCGAAAAAGTTGAGAGTGCCAAGGTCTATCATGGCGAACTCGGAGCTGAGAGATGTAACATCCCGCCTCTTTGAGGCCGGGCCGCTTATATCTAACAGCTATTTTAGAACATAGACTGCCCTCACAAACCAACACCAATCTTTTCTGCACACTTTGTCCTCACTTGTGTGCACCCGAGAAAGACTTTCCGGTCGGTCACCCATCCTGAAATTGCTCCAGGCCAAGCGTGCATAACCTCAGAGTTCTTCGAAAATAGACTTTCAAAAAAGAAGTTGCAACTTGTTGGTATGAATATCTGATTAATCCTATTAAGCCCTGGGCCGAGATGTTACATCATCACCCCTTAAGAGACCGACGTCCTCGTCGATCAACCCCAAGCCAGGAACGTCCCCTCTTGGCCACGTCCATATGTCAAGTATCAGCGCATGTACCATGTTGTGTGACCGCTTTGGGTCTACACCAGCCAGCCATGTGCACCATGCCTGCGCAACTGTGACACACACAGCCGTGAAACCACGAAAGTCGGCTATGATACCATTTTGTAACGTCCCGCCTCTTTGAGGCCGAACCCGCTTACATCTGGCAGCTTTTCTAGGACATAGCCCTCGCAAATCAACACGAGTCTTTTCTGCACGCTTTGTCCTCACTCGTGCGCACCGGGGAAAGACTTCCCAGTTGGTCACCCATCCCAAAATTGCTTCAGGCAAGCACGCTTAACCTCAGAGTTCTTTGGAAATAGACTTCCAGAAAAAAAAGTTGCAACTTGTTGGTATGAGTATCCTATTAATCCTATTAAGCCCTAGGCTAGGATGTTATAGACAATTGGTGATGCGCCTCATTAGAGCAATAGAGGATGTCATTAGTACAATGTCATCGAGTAGACCAGCAGACAGGCGACATCATCTCGATCTTGTAGTTGACAGACCACTAATGCCATGCGCGAGGAGCCTGCTTGAGACCATATAGTAACTTTTCCAAGAGGCAAACTGAATCAATGGCCAACGTATTGATGAAGCCAGACGACTACTATCAATAGACAGTCTCCACAAGATCGCTATGAAGAAAAACATTCTTCACATCAAGCCAAAGATTGGGCCACTTTTGTGATGATGCATGCTAAGTACAACACGAATGGTGGCCAGCTTGACAACCAAACTGAAGGTCTCATCGTAGTCGACGTTGGTATGGCTGGTAGAAGCCTCGAACAACCCATCAAGCCTTGTGGTGGCAAGAGAGCCATCGAAGTGAAACTTGTGCTTGAATATCCACTTGCCCGTCATGACATTAGTGTCGGGTGGGTCGAGGTATGAGGCTCTAGGCGTCGTTGTCGATGAGCGCCTAGTACTCGTCCGCCATGGTAGCACACCAAATGGGATCAACCAGCGGGTTGTGGTAGTTAGTTGGTAGTGGCGAAGTCATCGTAGCAAAGAGATTCCAGTAGTTCATAGGCGGCGCTACCCCCATTCATAACCGAGGCATCCGATCATAAATCGGGTTCGAGAATGTTGAACTCTGCACGGGTCGCCACTTAGGAGGTGATAGGACACCTGGGGCAATGGGGCCAGCAGTCCGGGCTAGCTGGGGCACGTCAACAAGAAGGGCTAGCAGAGATAGTCAGATAGCTGAACTATCAATCAACTCTGAAGTGGTCGGCGGAGCTCTGGTAGCGGGGATAGTGCAAGGAGGCTGCCAAGGATGCGATGGAGCAGCAGCTGAAGAAGAACCAGCCTCGGCCGGTCTTTTGGAGAAGATTGTTGAGGCGAGCGATGCTGGTACGCTTTGTTGGAGCAGCGGTCGTCAGCTGCAGGAGATGCCAGGCACACCAGTTTTGATGGACGGCGCTGGTAGACAATGTCGGACTGACCAGACACGCCCGAAGCAGCAGCCAGGGCGAGATGTCCAGTGGGCTGATCAACAGGGCCGACCATGACGATGGTTGGTGCTCAACCTCCGAAGACCAAAGAGCAATTGAAGAAGAGTGCGGCTACTCTACTACTGAAGGTGGAGCAACTGGCATAGCATAAGAAGCGTCCTGCAACAAAAGGTCAAGTGAACATGCACCATGTAGCGAATGGAAACACCAACTCGTCAAACACGTCATGTTATGAGATTACATGCTGCATAGACATATCAAGGCACCGTTAACCCTTGTGGGAAGAGGGATACCCGAGAAACACGCAACGTGCGGAACGAGGCACAAGTTTGTGGGGAGTTGTGCCATTAAGGTTAGGGTAACACAGACAGCCAAACACATGAAGGTGGGAGTACTCAGGTAAAGAGCGATCACTTAATTTCCTCCGCAGTCTTAGACATCGGTAGCATTTATCACAAAGAAACTGGTATGGCATTTTGTTGCCAACAAAAGAGGAGGGGCGCTGGTTAAGCACATAAGTGGTTGTAGCAAGCGCCTCGGCCTAGTAGGCCGGCGGCATGGAAGCATGGAGGGTGCGGACAGTGTTGTTGATGGTGCGAAGCATATGCTCGTTTTGCCATTCTACGAGAAGTGTAGGGGCAAGAAAGGCAAAGCAAAATGCCATGACTAGACAAGAAGCTAGACATGGTGTTATTAACGAACTCAGTGCCATTGTTAGCCTGAAAGCAACTGGGAACAAAACCAAACTAAGTCTGAACATAAGCAACAAAATCAACAAAATGACAATAAACTTCGGATTTTTGATGCAACAGAAGGGTCTAGCAAAAATGACTGAAATAATCAAGCATGACCAAATAATATTTATAACCCGAAGTGCCAAGGACGGTAGATGTCCACACATAACAATCAACCAGAGCAGAAGGTTCTAATGTAATGGAAACTGAGCTAGCAAAGGGCAAGCGGTGTGTAAGCGCAAGCGTGTGCGTTTGTCAAACTGACACAAGGAGCGTGCGGGTTTATTAACAGACATTTTTCTAAGAGAAGTGACAGCGGAGTCGGCTCAATTACCAAGATGATGATGCCATAGGGTAGACGAGACAACAAGGTTGCAGCTAGCTGTCGAGTATATCAATATTAGGGTGTCCAGTCTGAAGGCTTCAATATTGTTATGGGGACTACCTAAGTAACCACACCCGGCCCCGGGCCTTTGCGGAGGAGGCCCGGTTCGAACTGGACAGCCCAATCAGCGAACCTGGCCTATCCAACAACTAGGGGGCGCGTTCTGCCTCCCCCGACCCCCGGCGATGAGGGAGGGGCGCCCGAGGGCGAGAGTATATTCTCCATCACGCCCGACGATGCAACGCCTAGTCAACTCGACAAAACACCAACCCTCCCCCGGCCGATCCCTCGAGGGGAGTTTCCTGCTCACCCGACAACTTGAGGAAATTTGGGATCGGAAGGGCCCGACTGTCCCCACACTGAGACGAGGAAATCAGCGTGGGCTGTCCAAAGCCACAGGGCGCTGTCTTCCAAGGCATAAATGCCAGGAGGGCACCGCAAGCCACGCTCCATAGTCTGTCAAGAGGGGAGAGCAAGGTGGCAACACACCACCATTACCAGCTACGGTGGCTGCACGACGACATGAGGGACCGGACCACCCTCCCCTTTTTGGACGACCGGCCAACGGGGCCCGCATGCGGGGAAGGAACGACGCCGTGCCCAGGACTCCTTCCCCTGCACTCCATTTTTTCTCCTTCCTTGTACACCAATGTTCCTCCCTTGAACTATGAAAGGGAGGCCTTGGGGCCCTTCTAGGGCAAGCTCTTTGGACTTCTCCAAGTTCAATAGCACACAACTTTGACCACACGCAACACATAGACTTGGGAGCTTTGGGAGCCCTCCCTCTCTCGCCCATTTGTAACCTCTACACAAACTAATCAAAACAGCAGGTAGCATAACAACGCCGTGATTGGAGCAGGGACATTCCGCCCGAACCAGTATAATCTCTTGTGCACCACCTTAGCTAACCATCCGAGTCTAAACGCGCAATCATACAAAGTTACTAACCGGTGGTTTCATGACGCCAATAGTTGGCGTGCTAGGTAGGGGTGTTTTGCGCGTTTCGTCTTCTTCATCTCCAGGCTTTGGATGGCTAATCACAATCCCGATCGAGCACCCGAAGTACACATGTGCCTTGGGAGCGCGGATTTCGTCGTCTTTGAGGGAGACCTTGCACAGGCTCCCACCCTGGTTTTGCTTCCACACGTCGTCACCCTCGACGTGGTCGTCGAAACACTCATGGGCCTGCGGCTGCACCTCCCCAAAATCCACACCCTCGAGCGTGGACGACTCAACAACTCCGGCCTTGGAAGGCCAGAACAGTGGCTCGATTGGGAACCTCTGTTTCCAAAGAAACTCCCGTGGGGCACCTCGGCGGCGCCCCCAAACGGCTCGCAGGAAACTACGAACAGAAACAAACGTCCAACGATGCAGCCCGCACTGCCCCGTCGCATGAGCGATGAGTTCAATGGGTTGGTAGGCCACCTTGCGCACTCCATTCCAAACTTCCCCTTAACGGATTGGGAGCCACTCTCAGACCCTGGCAACTGCCCGCACGAACGTAACGCCGAGAGCTAGAGCATAAATATCGTGACACACATAGGGAGTGCCTAGCGGGCACCCTGGCAATCAAGAACGCGAGTGTGCGGCCTTGGCCAGGTCCGCAGCACGCAAGTAGGAGAGGTGGCGTCGACCATCGAGCAAACGGCGGAGATGGTCGCCCCAAGCCCTGCGCCAAAACCCTGCTTCGAGGCCGTCGACCCAGGCATAAGGGCCGCACCCCGGCCAATGCCAAGCTATTGCCGAGGGCGGGACAAGTGGCGAACGTCTGCAGCACAGCCAGGCTTGGCCCGCATCGGGCCCCTTGTATATCAACAATGGGGACCGATGCCCCACGAAGATGATAACGACGCCCTCCACCGACAACAACAGGGGACACCGCACGTCATACTGTGTCGCCAAGGCCCTTTGTCCTAAAGTCTGCTTAGGGCCGCTGCACGACATCGCTAAGCTTTTTGTCGAAGCTTCGTCCAACAGCTACATAGTTTCTATCCATAGCCTATTTTTAAGAATTATTGGTTTACCCGTGTAAAACTAGACCCTCGGGGCATGAATACACTTTCGCCACATTTTTCCAAGCGATACCCGACCGCCAATGATGAGGGCCGCAAAACAAGACGCATGGTCACACACTACACAAGCACGGCAGGTCGAGCCATGGAAGCGGCCCCGCACCTCCACGGCTATTGCAACCACGTTCACCCGTATGCCCAGAGCCCTCAAGAACGTCCCCGAATTTTCATTCCACCACTAACTTAGAGGTGAAAACTACGCAAGCAAGGGCGGGAAAGCAATCACTCATCCCAACCCGTGCGCCCCCCTTATGGTCCCTGACCCGCACTTCAGGTGGCACGCAAAATCCGGCCACACCTGACGAGATGCAGGACCACAGCGGACGAAGGCGTGAAACCAAGAATGATTTTTACGGCCCAATACGACCTAGGAAATCGAAGACTGGCCCGCCAGCGGGTTCAACAGTCGCTCCACGCCACCTCGCGAGAGGTGGGACGAGAAGAACCCGCTAGCGGCCGAAACCCAAGCACACGAACACCATGGGCCTTCCAGACCACATTCGAGTCTAGATGAGACGTAGTCCAAGGTTTTTCTCGAAGAAAGGCAACAAGCCCCCGAGATGACCCCGGGAACTAAATGATCATCACTGAGAATCTGGAGTCAGTCACCAGCTAACCCTTGACGGATCCTTGCGGTAAGGAATCAGGGCTCTGGAGTCAGTCACCAGCTAACCCTTGACGGATCCTTGCGGTAAGGAACCAGGGCTCCACTCGAACCGACCCGATAGCAGCTCATGGGCACCATGATTAGCCCAACGAGGAAAATCGCAGCGTGGCCCAACCCTCCCCCCCAGTGAAAGGGCGCATGAGGGACAACCGTTGCAAGACGAACCAGCCCCCTAGCCAAGCCCCCCATCGCACGCGGGAGCACAGGGGCTCAAAATCGCAAGAAGGCCTGACGACATGGAGAGGACAAAGAGGCGTGATGGAGGACAAAGTTACTAGCTAGTGGTTTCGTGAAATCGACACTAGCAGTGATGGAGGACAAAGAAGATGGTATGGTGTCGAGGTCACCGCTGCCATTATAATTAAGAATCAGGCGTCCCAACATGGATCCTTAACAAAAAACCCAAGGGTGTCAAATTCGATAGAACAATGATTATCATGTGTAAATTGACAAACAGAAAGAAGATTGCACACAATGTCAGCAGCAATTAGAACATTATTGAGATGGAAGGTGTCAGATGCAGGAAGTATGGAAGTACCGCAACTAACAACAGGTATAGAATGACCTTTGTCCACAGTGATAGATGGAGGAAGGCGGGTGACTAATATACCATCCAAAGAAGCCATGTGAGATGTGGCACCGGTGTCCAGTTCCCGGGGACGAGTACCTTGAAGCGCCATCTAGTTCAAGGCGGCGATGGGACCCACCTAGTTCCAGCCAACCAGCTTGAGGACCTAACGGAGTAAATTGTGGCTGCTCGACACCATCTGAAATGGAGAAATCAGTTGGAGCGAATGGAGTGTGCGGCTGCTGCTGAGGAGAGTGGAACCACTGTTGTTGCTATAGCTAGCCCAGGCATAGGACCAACACAGATCCATTGGCCGACCTAGAAAGAGCACGCGGTCCTCCTCACTACTGGTGCTGCTGCTGAACCCCACCTTGTTGCGGTTGGAGTTTCTTCCGCCCCACCACGGCTAGGTTGAGTGAGGGTGCGCTGCCCCTACGCTATGAGCAGAGGCCCGTGACATGCTATGCCGCAGAGAGACGAGCCGGCGACGAGGAAACATTGCCTTAGGCAAAGTTTCTTGAGGACAAGCTTCTAGGGAGTGGTTGAAATCAGGCAGCGGAGTAGTGTCGGCGATGTTGTCCACTGTGCTAGAGAAGCACGGGTTGAGGACACAGAGGAGATTGAGGACCAGCTAGGATGGCGAGACTGCATGGACGACATAACTTTTCTTTCAAACAACGCAGGAGAACTGCGCGTCATCTCATTAAGATAGAAAGAAAGTTACACGGGTCAAAGAGACCCAACCCACACACCATCCCCTAGAAACTAAGTTACAGACTCGCCACAAAAATTTTAAAAGCGACCAAAAAGATACCGAGCCTTAAGCTCCAGAAGGCAGCGACCTGATAAGAAGCTCCTGGAGTTTGGAGGCTCAAGGCATCACTGACGGTCTTCATGCGCTGGCAGTAGTCATTGGTGGAGAGATCCCCTTGCCTCATAGAAACTCCTCGTGCAGGAAGACGACACAGGGTTCCCTCAACGGCAACCCATAGTAGGTGTGCTGACTGGTCGCTGTCCATGCGGAGGTCCTGGACTACGGGGGCAATGGACCCAAGGAGCCATCTGTGGACACATCGTCCATGACCCACTGGGCATCAAAAAGTATGTGTTCTTTTGAAAAAAATTTGTGTACTAAAATTTGAAGTATCTTAAATGAGTATATAAACATACTCAAACTGATAAATTAGTATGCACACATGCATAATATGGTTTATTGAAGATGGGAGTAACTACTCCTGGGACTATAGAAAATGCACCCTATACATATGTATTGACAGCCCCAAATGGAGTATGTGTAGTACATGACAGCACCCAAACCCTAGACTAGTATAATGACTATAACACCCTTAAAAGGATGATTGATTCATGACATTCATGTATGTAGAAAGACTTAATGTAGATGAGTGAATGATTTTACTGCTTGATTACACTCAATCTTAATCTACCATATGGAGATTTCCCATTACTCTTAACAATGTTAAGGTGTGGTCTTAACATTCATGAGGGATGACAATTGACTGCGGCCCATTTTTAAGGACTATGCTACATGAAAATCACATTGCACTACACATCTAGTGGTAACTACACTTGATCACATATCAACATGGCTTCCTGGTTGCTGAAACCTTTTTAGTTTGCTCCAGCATAGCCTATATACTACAGCAAAAGAATATTTGAGAAAGTAAAACAAGTTTTCATCTACTATGTAAAGGCTCTGTCAACTATGTATGGTTGTTCCATGTCAATTTAGCCTAAGTGGTAATCTAAACAACTAAACCAAGCATTAGGCTCTGAATACATATTTGAGACTATAAGGTCTAACAAGACCATGAGAAGCATACCATTTGTTGTCAATCTGCGGTTTCCCTGAGCTGAAGTTGACAATAATATTTCCAAGAGAGAAATCATTGTCGAACATTTGAAGACACAAACCTGAAGAGAAGTCATGTCAGTATGAAGCATTGTCATCGAAGACCAAAAGAAAAGAGTAGTTCAATTTCAAATATAGCAGCAGAACCAAGGTTCTTAAGGCGGTAAGGTGAGACATGGAGAACCAGCTATTTCTGTTAGAATAGGCGCCCTATGGGCTGGTCATGGGCCTGGCTGCATAATGTTATAGTAAATAGAAATAGTACAATATTGTCTACCCACATGAGGTGTTAGTCCTATGTACCCTTTATAATCAGCCTATGAGGCCCAATGCAATATATCAATCAATTCCTGAGATCTATTCGCTCTCAATTTCCAATCACCTTGGCGATGCCTCGATCATAAAGTGAGGCAAGGCAACGCCATATGATTATAAGATGTTAAGTGTATATCACGGCCCATCCTATAGGCCCATATATAGTTGAGGCTGTCCTTCTCTGTCTCATACTCTGTCATTTTTGTTGGCACAAGAACTCTGCACCCAGGTGAGCAGCCGTCATGGTCCTTGATCCTGAGCACGCCGTCGCGGATGAGGACCTCCGCTTCGTGCTTATCCATCTGCCCAAGACTGACGATGCTTGAACGGAGCTCCGGGATGAAGTACATGTCCGTGAGCGCGCGGTGCTTGCCGTCCTTACACCGGAACAACACCGTGCCGCGCTCGCGGATCTGCACCCGGCATACATCGCTGAACCTGACGCTCCCAGTGTGCCTCTCGTCCAGCTCGGAGAAGGCGGTGCAACACCCAGTCATGTGGTTGATTGCGCCCGAGTCCAAGTACCACCTCTGCTCCGACTCTCCTCCGGCGACGCCCAGATGGGCCTACCCCTGCACGCACGGCTTCTCGAGCTGGTGGATGACCGGCGGGGCATTCCTCTGCTCCGCCGCCTCCTGCTCTGCTTCGCCACACGGCCCTGCACAGTACACCCCCATCAGAAGTGCGTGTTTGCCATCGCTGTCGTCCTGTGCCAGGTGCGCCTCGTCCTTCTTCTCCTTGTGCTCCGGGCACTCCCGCGCCCAATGCCCGACCTTGCCGCACTTGCGGCAGGCGTTCGGGTCGGAGAACTCTTCCCCTTCTTCTTGTCCGCCGGCCCCTTCCCCTGCTGCTTGCCGCCGCTGCGTCGCCGCCACCGCGGCTAGAGCCTTCCCCAGACCGCCGCTTCTCCTTCATCCGCGCTGACCATTCCTCCCCGGTCAGCAGGGGCTTGGGCTTCTCCTTCTCCGGCGCTGCCGCGCCGCGGCTCTCCACCACCCGCAACCGCCCGACCACGTCCTCCAGAGACAACATGGAGATGTCCAGCATCGTCTCAATGCACATGGCGAGCTGCGAGTACTTCGCCGGCACGACACACAACAGCTTGGTGACGAGATCCTCGTCATCCACCTTCTTGCCATAGGTGGCCAGCTGAGTGGCCAGAGACTAGAGGAGACTAGAGACGGAGGGTGAAGTCCTCCTCCGACTCACCGGACTTGAACCGGATGCATTGAGCTCCCGGCGCAGCTGCTGAATCCTCGCCCGCTTGGCTCGATCTGAGCCGACGCGCAGGGACTCCAGCAACTCCCAGGTTGCTTCTCGGTCTCCTTGGCGCCCAGCGCCTCGTGGTACTCCGCCGGAGTGGAGGCCATGAGCACCTCCATGACCCCCACCTGGGCATCTTCGCTCTGGTCATCTTCCTCCACCGCGCCACCACTTCTGCGCCCACAGCTTCCACTTCATCTGCATCGCCCACTCACCGTAGTTGGTGCGGGTGAGCATGGGCCAGGAGCTGTTGCCGCCAGACTCCCTGACCACGCGCACCTCGACCTGCGGCGGCACCGACTGGAGCTGGCGTTCACCGCCCTCCTGGCCACCGTTTTGGGCCGCATTCTCTGCCATTGCCGGTCAGAGCTACAGCTTGTACGGCTTTGATACCACGTGTTGGCACAAGAACTCTGCACCTAGGTGAGCAGCACCTGCTCTCCTCCCCTCTCCCTCTTCCCTGCTCCAAGGTAGAAGAAGATCCTTGAGCTCTTTCGGCACACACACACAGCACACACAGTTTCAGGCTTGAACTGAAACTGAAACCCTGAATATATGGCAAAACTGGCTGCCTCTTCCATTGCATTGAGCTAGTTTATATACACCAATACATGTACCTTCTAAGGTACAATTCTACCTACTACATACTCCTAGGGTACAAGGCTGAAATCAGCCATCATCTACTCTAGTACCAGCCATACAGCTGGTGTACTTCTACAGGTACATAGGTAT